>ERZ772799.318-NODE-318-length-19051-cov-12.640977_pt1 | contig 19051 bp, 15 predicted proteins | sample MGYA00511345_ERZ772799 | MGnify/ENA primary metagenome ERZ772799 (study PRJEB29015, sample SAMEA2738037) | human oral metagenome | biome: human oral; feature: human-associated habitat; material: saliva | place: China | collected 2238 ... | reverse complement strand
GACGAGTCGCGATAAGATTTGTCAAATCTGGTTTGCCATCTTTGGCACCATAGACCTTGACAGTAGCCTGGTAAGTGTGAGTTCCGTTAGCACGAAGTTGGTCGAGAAGGGCTTGTCCATCTTTACCTGTAGTATTGCCATTCAAATCCACTTCGTAGAAGTATTGACCCTTCGCTAAGCCTTCAAGTGGCAAGAGGGCTGGATTGTTCGCTGTGCCGTTGTCTGACCAAGGAGCCTTGTCAGAAGATTTGAGCAAGAGACGCGTCAACATACCATCTCCACCGAAAGCTTCATACGGAATGACTTGATTAACACCTGCCAAGAATGGACCGGGAACGTTCGCTTTTTCTAAATAGCTGGCTGGAACGTCGATATGGTCTTTGATATTTTTAGTGACTGAATCTTTGACTGCTTCTTTTGAAACAAGACCATTCATGTCAACCGTCACATTTTTTGTCGCAACAAGATTGCTTAAATCTGGTTTGCCGTCTTTGGCGCCATAAACTTTGACAGTAGCTTGGTAACTGTGAGTTCCGTTAGTGCGAAGTTGGTCGAGAAGGGCTTGTCCATCTTTACCTGTCGTGTTGCCATTCAAATCCACTTCGTAGAAATATTGGCCTTTAGCCAAGCCTTCAAGTGGCAAGAGTGCTGGGTTTTTAGCTGTACCATTGTCGGACCAAGGAGCCTTGTCAGAAGATTTGAGCAAGAGGCGCGTCAACATACCGTCGCCACCGAAAGCTTCATACGGGATGACTTGGTTAACACCCGCCAAGAATGGACCTGGAACATTCGCTTTTTCTAAGTAGCTAGCTGGGACATCAATATGGTCTTTGATATTTTTTGTGACTGAATCTTTGACTGCTTCTTTTGAAATAAGGCCATTCATGTCAACCGTCACATTTTTTGTCGCAACAAGATTGCTTAAATCTGGTTTGCCGTCTTTGGCGCCATAAACTTTGACAGTAGCTTGGTAACTGTGAGTTCCGTTAGTGCGAAGTTGGTCGAGAAGGGCTTGTCCATCTTTACCTGTCGTGTTGCCGTTTAAGTCTACTTCGTAGAAGTATTGACCTTTGGCCAAGCCTTCGAGCGGCAAGAGTGCTGGGTTTTTAGCTGTGCCATTGTCAGACCAAGTTGCCTTGTCAGAAGATTTGAGCAGGAGGCGCGTTAACATGCCGTCGCCACCGAAAGCTTCATACGGGATGACTTGGTTAACACCTGCCAAGAATGGACCTGGAACATTCGCTTTTTCTAAGTAGCTAGCTGGGACATCAATATGGTCTTTGATATTTTTTGTGACTGAATCTTTGACTGCTTCTTTTGAAATAAGGCCATTCATGTCAACCGTCACATTTTTTGTCGCAACAAGATTGCTTAAATCTGGTTTGCCGTCTTTGGCGCCATAAACTTTGACAGTAGCTTGGTAACTGTGAGTTCCGTTAGTGCGAAGTTGGTCGAGAAGGGCTTGTCCATCTTTACCTGTAGTGTTGCCGTTCAAATCTACTTCGTAGAAGTATTGACCTTTGGCCAAGCCTTCAAGCGGCAAGAGGGCTGGATTATTCGCTGTGCCATTGTCAGACCAAGGAGCCTTGTCAGAAGATTTGAGCAAGAGACGCGTCAACATGCCGTCGCCACCGAAAGCTTCATACGGAATGACTTGGTTGACACCAGCTGTGAATGGACCTGGAACATTCGCTTTTTCTAGGTAGCTGGCTGGAACGTCTACTGTATCTTTAGTATTCTCAGCAACGCCTTTTTTAACTTCCTCTAGAGTTGTTACTGATTGAGGAGCAGTCGCTTCACGGTCTTGTTTTAAAACTGTATCAGGAGTTGCCACTGGCTTAGCTTCTTCTTCTTTTGGTTCGTTAACTTCCGACACAGACTCTTCTTCTTTTGGTTTTGCAACTTCTTCCTTAGGAGCTAGGCTAGACTTGTCTGAAGAATTAGTCTCATCGACTACTTCCTTTGGAGTTGGAGTCGTCTGATTTGCAGGAAGAGCTGAATCTACAGCTTCTTTCAGAACTGCCTCAGGCAACTCATTCTTTTCTACTGATGATGAATCTACTTGAAGAACTTGAGCAGGGGTTGAAGTGAGAACATCTGCGTGCACAGTGTTTGGTTGTCCAACTAGCAAAAAGAAACCACTGGCAACCACGACGGAAGCCACACCTACGCTTAAACGGCGGATTGACCAGCGAGTATACTTTTGATTTGGATTGAATTTCATAGGATTCTCCTTTGGTTTGTTTTTTATTGACTCTAGTATAATCCCCTAAGATTAAAAAGGAATAAGAAAAAATTAAAATTTTTCTTAAATCCTTCTTATAAAATGCTTATATCGTCTTATCACTCATCAAAAGGCAGATTAAAGTACTTCATCAAACATTCCTAGGCTTCATCATCGATCACCTACTACAATTGATAATGAATCAAAAAAATCCATCACTTTCGTGATGAATTTTCTTCTTATGCTTCAAATTCAAATGCTTCACCTTTTTGCTTGTTTGGCAAAAGGAGCGAGAGCAAGATTCCAACCAGAGCCGGCAGCAACCAAGGCAGAGAAGCTTGAGCAAATGGCAGAGCATTTACTAGATTGAGAATTGCAGTTAGCTTGAATTGTCGTCCCAAAATGCTAGCAAAAGCAATTAGCGTCACCACTGCTATGGTCAACTGCATTCCTGGTTTAGAAAGTGGTAAAAAGCGATTAACCATAACAATCATGACAATTGTGATAGTAATAGGATAAAGAATCTCCAGAACTGGAACTGAATACTGGATAATAGCATTCAAACCAAGATTTGCAATAGCGAAACCAACTAGCGTAAAAATGGTTGCATAAACCTTATAAGATACTTTCGGGAAGGTATTGTGGAAAAATTCGCCAGTTGAGACGATGAGTCCAGCTGTAGTTGTAAAACAGGTCACCGTTACCATAATCGCTAGGAAAATTTGAGCCATTGGACCAAAGATAGCCTGAGTTGCAGAAGACAAAACAGAAGCCCCTACGTTTGCACCTTTCGGCAAATTCGCTAGATCAAGTGGGAAGTGATTTCCAAGGAAGGCCAAACCGATATAAAGAACGCTAAAGCCCAGCGCCACAAGGATACCCACGATCCAAATGGTAGAAACATATTCTTTTTTATTCTTGAAACCGAGCTGGTTGAGTGTCGTCACAGCGACCACACTAAAGGCAACTGAAGCCAAAGCATCCAGAGTATTGTAGCCCTGAAGAAAGCCTGCTCCGAAAGCTGAAGCAGCATATTCCGCTGTTGCTTCTTGAGGAGCCGCAGCCCCATATTTAATAGCACCTAGTACAACCAAAACTACAATCAAGAGGGCAAAAATTGGTGTTAGATAACGACCGATACTATCAAGGATTTTTGAGGGATTGAGGGCGATCAGATAGGCCAAAGCGAAATAGACCAGCGTGAAGCCAAAAAGCCAAATAGTATGAGAACCTGCAGGCAACATAGGCTCAATTCCGACAGAAAAGGCAGTGGTCGCCGTCCGAGGAATGGCGAAGAAGGGACCAATTGAAAGGTAGAGGGCTACCAAGTAAGCAACCGCAAACCAAGGGGCAATCTTTTTCGAAATTTCATCAATATAACCCTTGGGATTCAAAGTACCTATAATCAAGGTTAGAATAGCAATACCGACACCTGATAGGACAAAGCCTCCAATAGCTGGCCAAAAATTTCGACCAGATTCCAAGCCCAACTGAGGTGGGAAAATCAGGTTACCGGCTCCGAAAAACATTCCAAACAAAAGCAGGCCGGTTAGGGATCCTTTTTTTAACATCATCATCTCCAGTCTTTTTAAGATTTATCCATTATACAGATAAATACCTTTCATTGCAAGATTTTTGAAATGAAAACTACATTTTCTTAGTATTGGAAGGATTAGGTAGATTTGATGCGATTTATTTCAAAACAACTCGAGACCTTCTTTTTGTAATTCGATTTATTTCATATTAAATATCTTTTTTATTGGATATATTTATGTTATACTGGTTAAAAGTCCATTTGCGAGGTTTTATTATGGTACTTCATCTAGTCTGGCTTATCCCTGCTGCTATATTTGCTCTATTATGTTATCGAGAACCCAGAAGTTTATTCAATGCTTATCTCCTGACCTTCACTCTTATGATGATGGGAATTGTTTTAGCAGGGCTTACGATTGTTAGTCTTGAGCGATTTATTGGCTATACACCAGCTATTATCTTGTTTTTGGCAATACCCTTTAGTGTTTTCGCTTCTACTGTTTATTTACTTTTTAATGGTCGCAAAATGGTGCAGCTAGAGGGGCTTAGATTGGCCAATCTACTATCGCTTCTCTACGGCCTAGCTATCGTGGGGGTGGGTCTATTGCATTTTTTCGCTCCACGGTCATTTCTTGCAAATTTGATTTCCTTCGCTGATCTGCTCCTATTTTACGGAACCTTTCTCTATCTTTCCTATATCATCTACGCCTTCTTTTTAAATCTCTTTCCAATCAAGAAAGAGCCCCAGACTATCATTATCCTCGGCTCAGGATTGTTTGGGGACAAGGTGCCTCCCCTGCTGGCTCAACGCTTGGATAAAGGGCTAGCTATCTATGAGAAGTTTAATCGGAAGCCAGTCATCATTGTCTCTGGCGGTCAAGGAGATGACGAGTTAATTTCCGAAGCAGAGGCCATGGCAGGATATTTGATGGAAAAAGGAGTCCCAGCTGACAGCATTCTCCTTGAGAATAAATCTCGCACGACCTTTGAAAATCTCACATTCAGTAAGCAGCTTATGCTGGCACATGGACTAGGGCAAGATCGGGTTGTCCTTGTCACAAATTCTTTCCATGCGCTACGTGCTGGCATCTATATGAAACAGGTTGGTCTCAAAGGCCGCAGTATTGGTTCTCGCACGGCCTTCTATTTTCTTCCCTCAGCTTGGATCCGAGAAACTGCTGGCTTAATCCGTATCTACTGGAAATGGCATGCTTTTATCATCGGAAGTCTGCTGCTTCGCTACCTTTTCTTCCTATTTTAGACATTATTTTCATTGTAAAAATCCTTATAAAAAGGTATAATCAAGGTAAGAAAAAAATGGAGGTCCGTCTATGATGAAATTTACCATTGATAAAAGTTTAGCAGAACTTGGCATTAAGAGTGTGGTCCTTGGCATTGCTAGAAACGTTGATCCTCAAGCACCTTTATCAGAAGCTTTTCTCCAAAAACAGAAGGAAGCCGAAAACTGGGCTTTGAATTGCAATCTAGCGGAAATCACTGACCATCCGACTATCCAGGGCTACTGTGATTTACTGCAGAAAGTGGGGCGCAGTGTTAAAAAGAACCCACCAACTGTACCAGCTCTGATCCGCAATATCCAACACCGCGGCTCCATTCCAAGAATTAACAGTGTCATTGATATTTATAATGTGGAATCCTTGCATTCTCTTCTGGCTATCGGTGGGCATGACCTTGATAAAATCGGTGATGAGATTGAGTTTACTGTCAGTCAGAAGGACGATGTTTTCTTCCCTATCTTATCTAAGGAGAAGCATGTAGCTCCGACAGACTATGTCTACCGAGATGAAAAAGGCATCCTTGCTTGGCTTGATGTCCGTGACAGCGACCTTTATAAATTTGATGATAGCACCAAAAACGCCATTTTCATTATCCAAGGAAATGCCCATACATCTGTCCAAATGCGACTAGACGCCCTCGAACGCATTCACCAGGATTTAGCAGCAGCCATGCCAAATCTCGAATTTGAAACCCATGTCATTCAAGTAGACGATCTTTAAGCAACTTTTCACCCGACAAGCTTTTAAGGTAAAAACCCATCAATTATAAATCAAAAAGGAAACTCAGCTGAGTTTCCTTTTTTGTATGTCTAGGCTTCTTTCTTATCCGAAAATTGACTCATATACAAGTCATGATAGAATCCCTTGTCGGCCAGCAGCGACTCGTGATTGCCCTGCTCAATGATTTGTCCATCCTTGAGCACCAAAATCTTGTCTGCTTCTTGGATAGTAGACAAGCGGTGCGCAATGACAAAGCTCGTCCGCCCCTGCATGAGAGTTTTCATGGCTTTCTGAATCAAGAGCTCCAAACGAGTGTCAACTGACGAAGTCGCCTCGTCCAAAATCAAAATTTTAGGATCTGCCAAGAGAGCCCGTGCGATCGTCAGGAGCTGCTTTTGACCTAGCGAAATATTGCTAGATTCCTGATTCATTTCCATATTGTAGCCACCAGGTAAGGTGCGGATAAAGTGGTCGACATTGGCTGATTTGGCTGCTTCCACAATCTCCTCGTCGGTAGCATCAAGGTTACCAAAGCGAAGATTTTCCTTGATAGTTCCTTCATAAAGCCAAGCGTCCTGCAGAACCATACCAAATTGCTTGCGATAGTCTTGGCGGGACAGCTGACGAATATCGTGGCCGTCCACGCTGATAGAGCCCTTGGTCACATCGTAGAAACGCATGAGTAGGTTGATCAGAGTCGTCTTACCAGCTCCAGTCGGACCGACAATAGCCACCATTTCACCCGGCTGGACTTCCAGATTAAAGTTGCGAATCAGCGGCTTGTCTGCCACATATTGGAAATCTACATTTTTGAAGCTGACTTGACCAGTCGAGTCCTTATCTAGCTGAATAGTATTATCCATGACTTCATCTGGCTCATCCAAAATCTGGAAAATCCGATCCAGCGAAGACTTGGCACTCTGGAGCTGACCTGCCAGCTGGGTAAGGTTTTGGATAGGCTGATTGACCTGCCAGACGTACTGGACAAAAGCTTGCATATTACCGATGGTCAATTGACCAGCAATAACCTGCAAACCACCCACCAGAGCCACGATGAGATAGGTTAAATCCGAAATCGCATTAAGAACGGGCATCATGAGCCCTGAGATAAAGCTGGCTTTAAAGCCGACTTCCTGCAAGTTTTGAGTAATAGCTCGAAAATCCTCAGCCGAAGTCTCTTCCCGACCATAAAGCTTGAGAACATTGAAGCCTGACAGATTTTCCTGGACGAAGCCATTCATAGCGCCCAACACATCCGCCTGCTGCTTAAAGTAGGGCTGGGATTTTTTGAGGATAAATCTAGCTCCCAAATAGGTCAGAGGAATGCTGACGATAACGATCAAGGCCAGCTGGAGATTCAGATACAAAACCATCCCGATGACCAAAATCAGGGTCATGACGGCATTGACCACCTGCAAAAAGCTTTGTTGGAGAGCATTTGAGACGGTTTCCACATCGCTGGTGAAGCGCCCAATCAAATCACCAAACTGGTGCTTGTCAAAGTACGAAACAGGAATTTGATTGATTTTATGACTGAGCTCATTGCGCATGTCGCGAACGGTGCTCTGCACAGCATTGGTCATGAAATAGTTAGAAAAGTATGAACCAATCTCATAAAAAAGGGCACGAATAAAGTAGAGCAGCATGATCCAAGCAACATAGCTACTATTGATGGCTGCACCGGGTACTCCCTTGGCCATATCCAGCAGATTTTGCGTCAGTTCTGTAATGGCAAGCCCTAGGACAAAAGGCTCTAGGACACTCATGACCACGCTGACAATCTTGAGGAAGACTGCAAGAAGTACGGCTGCTTTATAGACTTTTAGATAGCCCCATAAGCGGACAAAACTATTTTCTTTCATCTCTTCCTCCTATTCTTCTGTTAGTGATTGGCTATTGAGCTGGGAATTAGCAATTTCGCGATAGATAGCATTATTTTCCATCAGCTCCTCATGTCGGCCTCGACCCACGATTTCACCCTTGTCTAAGACAATGATTTGATCCGCATCCATAATGGTGCCGACCCGCTGAGCCACGATGAGAACCGTTGCATCCTGAGTCACTTCCTTGAGTCGGCGGCGCAAAGTCGCATCCGTTTTGTAGTCCAGAGCCGAGAAGGAATCATCAAAGATATAAATATCCGGCTCCTTGACAACCGCACGCGCAATGGACAGACGTTGCTTTTGACCACCAGATAGATTGCTGCCGCCTTCGGCCAAATGGGTCTCGTAGCGCTCTTCTCTGCTTTCGATAAAGTCGCGAGCCTGAGCCACATCTGCTGCTTGATTGAGCTCCTCAGAGCTAGCATCTTCCTTACCATAGCGGATATTTTCAGCGATCGTCCCGGTAAATAGCAGAGCTTTCTGCGGGATAAAGCCAATCTTCTGACGGAGAGCTTTTAGATTATAAGCGCGGACATCCACACCATCCACCAAAATCTTGCCCAAGGTCACATCATAGAAACGCGGAATTAGCTGAACCAAGGAAGACTTACCAGAACCTGTTGAGCCGATAAAGGCGATCGTTTCCCCCGGCTTGGCCTTGAAGGAGATATTATGCAGGACAGGATTTTCCGTCTCACCTGGATAGGCAAAGGTTACATTGTCAAATTCCAGATAGCCATGAGTCGCAGTTTCCGTGATCCCATTCTCATTTGGATCGATGGAAATCGGCATATCCATGACTTCCTTCAGCCGCTCGCTAGAGACCGCCGTCCGTGGATACATGGTAAAGAGACTGGACAGGAGCAGGAAGGACAGAAGGGCATGGAAACTGTACTCGATAAAGGCAACCAAATCCCCGATTTTCAACTCGCCACTGCCTAGTGGTTTCAGGGCAAACCAGACAATAGCCACAATCATGGCAATAATAATCTGTACAAAGAGAGGCTCCGTCAAACCTGTCAATTTAAAGAGACGGTTGGAATTCTCCGCATAAATTTCATTTTCATTAGCGAAGCGCTCTTCCTGAAATTCCTCACGGGCAAAGGCTCGAATGACCCGCAGACCAGTCAGATTTTCCCGAGCATACTGGTTGATCTTGTCCAGCGTCTTCTGCTGCTTTTCAGACAGGGGACGCGTCTTGACCGCCACATACCAGACTACGATTGCCAAAAAAGGCACTGAAATCGCCACAATCCAAGCCATGGACGGACTGGTCAAGAAAATCATGAGGATGGACGACAGCATCATGATAGGCGTGATAGCTCCCATCTTGAGCGTTTGCTCAGCAAACTGCATAAGGACAAAGGCATCACTGGTAATCCGCGTCACCAGCGAAGAAACGCCAATCTGCTCATACTCATGATGGGAATACTCCTGCAGCTTGTCATAGAGATCATTCCGCATATCCCGCACCATGCTGGTCGTTAATTTCCCAGCGGCATAGGAAAGGACGATCCGCCCTAAAATCCCAAGGATAATAACCAGCAGCATGATAAAGCCCCAGAAATACAGGCGTTCCTGATCACCCTGGTTAATCCCTTCGTCAATCATGCGCGCCAAAACCGTTGGCAGCCCTAGATTGACCACTACAAAAAAGATGGCCGCCACAAAATCCAGCACCAGCCACTTGGGGTAGCGTTTTAAATATGACCAAATGTAAAGCATAATCCCTCCATTTTCTATAATAATAAAAAAGCACTGAAGAGTACTTTTATACAGAAAAGAGCGCGCAAATGCACGCTTTATTAAGAATATTATAGCAGAAATATGAAAAATCGTAAAGACTGACACTGATATCTTTTCTTTCAACTCATATGATGCTTTAAGAATATAGCACTTAGAATGATTTCTTACGCCCTAATAAAAAAACAATTACAAAAAAGAACCCGAGAACTATTTTGTCTCAGTTTTTTTGTGGCCAAGAGACTATTGACCCAGACTCTTGGTGGGAAATGAAATCATTTTCCACCCTATTTCGCTTTTTGACATTGCTCAAAACCTTGCTACGCTGGGATTTCGCAATGTAATTGCATACCCTTATTATTTAAGAGTTACTTCAAATTGTTTCACCATTGTATTCATCATGAGTACCTCCTATATAATAGATATTTTTTGTCAGATTGTAACCCTGACAAGTTCAGTATAGCAGAACAAAAGAGATTTTTACTGCAAAGTCTTTAAATGTACGATTTTCATCACGATAAGAAAACGAGCATCTCCAACTATGGAATACTCGTTTTTTTGATAGTTAGAAGTGGGGTTGTGCCTAGCCTCTATGTAACATGCTCAAAACTTTTTAAAATACATTAATATTAAAAGAGCTAATAACCTAATGAAGTGTCAAATGTTGCTAACTCCACTTATCTTCAAATTTAAATAGACACATTATCGGAGTTATCAGTAAGAAAAAATCTAACCAATTTAGATAATTCATAACATAGGATATAATACCAGCCATAACGAAAAGGTACAAAGCTGTACGATATCCTCTCTTTGGATTTTTATCAGCCTTAGTGTTAAAAATGATGTACACACAACAAATTGCAATGAGTATAAGTTGAATCATAGTTTCATTTAACATATTAACATCCATTCCTTTTTTTAACTATTTTGGGGGCCTCAATCCATAAACTACAAAGCCACCTACGATAGCCCCCCTGTTGCGCAAATCAAGTAAGCTTGAGGGCCTCCAGTAATACAGGATTGTCCTGCCTGAAATGCACCCCAAAAGTTAGACAAAAAATATTAGCTTCTAAAAATTATATAGTGGGCAAAATCACTGTAGGAATTATGAAGCCTATTTAATTGTTTACCTTTGACAAATCATGAGATTGTACAAAAGGTTCTCTTCTACTCTCAAGACCTCAGTGAGCATAATGATTCTATCGACTCTTACTCTTTCATTTTCAATGAAAAAAACCATCTATAGACTCATCAAAGCAAGGATAGATTTCCCTAACTCACTACAATTCACAAAAAATCAAAGAGCCCACCAAACTTTCGTTTAGTGGGCTCTTGGTGGGGAATGAAATCATTTACCACCCTATTTCGCTTTTTGACATTGCTCAAAACCTTGCTACGCTAGGATTTCGCAATGTAATTGCGTACCCTTATTATTTAAGAGTAACAGTTACACAATGCCTATAAACGCTGATATAATCAGTTTTTTCTTATCCTTAGTTAGTTTAGTGGGCTCTTGGTGGGGTTTGACGATACCCCAAATTTATAAAGGGCTTGAGTTATCTCTCTTCCACCAGTCGCTTTTTGACTATCATACAAATGGGAATAGGTGTTAAGTGTTGTCGCCTTATCAACTCGTCCAGAGCGTTGCGACACATAAAGAACATCTTTCCCTAATACATTTATCAAAAAACTATCGTGGGAGTGTCGCAATCCTTTTCCAGTAATTACTTCAACTCCTGCCTTTTTCGCTTGTCTTTTTAGAATACGACTTAGTGTGCATTTGCTTAACGGTTTGCCAAATCGTGCAAGAATATAACTGTTATCACCATTTTCTACTTGCATCTTTTTCCACCGTTGTAACACTTCAACTGTTTCATCATCAAGCTCAATCCACCTAAAACCCGCTTCTGTCTTCGTTTGATTTTTACGAGTATAAACACCTTTACCTTCATACTCTAGTGTACTCTGAACATGGAGCAATTTTCTATCAAAATCAATATCAGACCATATCAAACTTAGCCCCTCAGATACTCGAAGACCCGTGAAGAAATAAAGCCAAATCGCTGTAAATCTATGCAGTTCTTCGTAATCTGTTAAGTCAAAGGTTCCAATAACTTTTCTAAAGTCGTCCAATGTCCAAAATTTTGTATCTGGTCTTGAACCTTTAGGATTATCTAACATCTTACACGGAAATTCTTCAATGATTTGCAGGCGTTCAGCATAACCCAAACATTGCTTAAAGCGAATCCACACACCTTTAGCATAATTGGGGGAGTATGTATCAATCAAATGTACTCTGAATTGCTCACAATCCCTAACGGTTATAGCTGATAACCTCTTTTGTCCGAAAACTTCAATAAACATTTTATGATGAGTTAGAGCCGTTTTGTAAGTCACCGATTGGACTGTTTGCCTGTAATAAGGAAGATAAATTTCTTCCATATAATCAGCAAAGGTCATATAATCTCCGTTCCTATTTTGAGACATTTGAAATTCTGCTCTTACTCGACACAATTCATCATAAGCTTGCTTTTCACTCTTAAACGGATTTCCAAACTGGTCTTTATAGCTTTTCTTGCGTTGTCGCTTGCCAGTTAAGTCGTTAGCCTTAAACTCTGTTTGATAGTAAATTCTTCCTTGTTTATCACGAGATACACCACGATATCTTTTACTTGCCATTTTCAGTTCCTTTCTATTCATCAAAAGGTAACTGAAAACCTAGCAAATCTTCTACGATATAAGTCGGAGCAAGGTCAAGTCTTGAATTATCAAAGGGCGATTTTCTTAATTCTACCAAATTATCTGAAGAATTTCTAGCATTTTCAAATTTTGCTGCTGCTATCGCCTTAGCCTTTCTTATAATATCCCTTGCTGTGTGTTTTGGAAAACCAAGTTCCATAATATCCTTATGATTAACTGTCTTCATAATCTTAACCTTTCTATGATATAATGGAATTACCAAAAGGTATTCCATTTTATCTTTTGTTATTCATTTGGCTTGTCGGCTGCTCCGCTAAAAGTATCTGACAAGCTTTTTACTTTGTCGTAAAACTCTGTAGTATATTCTTTTATTCCATAGGGTGTTTCATGTGTTGTTGTCTTAGAAAAATTGGGTGGCCTATAAATTTTAAAAGCTTTCATCAGTTCTCCTTTGGTCGCTGTTATTTCTAAGGGTTTCTCTATTCCTCTACTAGTTCGATAGACTCTAATCCCTTTAGGATACATGTATAATCTTGCACCTTTAACAATTGCCTTGCTATTTGAATCATCATTTCCCAGTTGAAGATTTGATAAGTATGATATTAGATAATTTCCAATCTTATCCGCACTTTTCAATCTCTTGGTCTTAGTAAAACCTCTTCCCCACAAGTCTGCAAGAATAGCATTCGGAATCATCAAAATTGAATCATTCTTCATCAATACATGTAAATGCCATCGCCCACTTGCTTGTGGTTCAATTACTGCAATATAATCAATGCGACCATACTTTTTACGAACTCGCCTAATGAAAGCTTTAAAATCTTTATAAACCTCTTCTGCTTCGATAACATGCTTTCCATATGTCAGTGTTACCCAAAGTTGGTTCATGCCTCCTTTAAAATTATGAGCCACCAGTCTTCTTAATTTCTTCATCGTTTGTTGAACAGATTTCAAATTATCAGACCGTGTACTATTTGAAGTCTGCATGTCATGAATCTCTCCAGTTTCAAGATTTACATAGCGCCGTCCACTAATAACTTTAATTTTTTGTTTTTGTTGACCATTTGCGGTAGTAATTTCAACTGTACCTCCATAAATATAAGATTTTACAATTTTTGCATTGCTTATTTCAGTCATACAATCCTTATCCTTCTCTAATGTTTGACGCTTATCAAGTTAATAGCAAGCAGAAGCTTGCTTCTGCTTGCGCACATCTTATCAAGCGAAGAAAGACGAACACTCCGTTTGCTTTAGCTCTCCGAGCCAAGCATCTCTATTCTTCGCTTTCAAAGATGTTACCCGTATAATAGTCTTCTAGCTCGGCTATAAAATCAAAATCATCATCAAAAAAAGGTGTTTCAAAATAGATAGGCTCAGTTGTTTGACCTGTAATTGAAATGTAGCCACTACCAACACTGACTGAATCATAGTAATTAAAATCAGCAGTATCAAAAATCATTCTATAGCCATCTTTTGACATCTTCCCAAGCGCTACACGGCACCCTAATTGGTCTCGGATTGCCCCATCTAAAATTTCAGCATCTGCCCTTTGCATACTTAACTCAACAAAACAACCTGCTTGACGTCCTTTCATAATGAGAGCGTATAGATATTCCTTAGCTTCTGTAAGTACCTTTTTATCAGCGGTTTTCATAAATGCTGTTACTTCATCAAAAAATATGACAATTGGGGGTAAATCAAAATCAACAAATTTTTTTCCAAAGGCAGTTTTATCTGAAAAATATTGTTCATATCTCTGCTCCATTTGTTCATTCACTAATCGCAATATTTTACAAATTTGAGCATGTGATACACCAATATGAGAGGGCGGAAAACCCTCAGCATATTGAAGTAAACTTAAATCAGCATTTTTAGGGTCACAAATAAATATGTCAGCTTTCATCTTAGCATAAGCTAAGATTTTTGAATTAATAAACATAGTCTTACCAGAACCAGTTGAACCAACAGTCAATCCATGACTTACTTTTGAAATATCATACCTGATTTTTTCTGTCAATTGGACTACCGTATCATTAATGTATTTCTGTCTCTGAGACTTTGAAAAAATTAGACGGTTATCAGAGCTAACTTCAAAAACATAATCAGTCTGAAAAGCTTCTTCTTTTGTTCTAATTAGTTTCAATTTAAGAAATGCTTGAAGACCCTCGCCGATTTCGCCGACTAAATCATCTATTAAATCACCATTTTTATAAGCTCTTATTACTATGCAATCTTTTTTATCTATCCAATCTAGTTCTAGAGAATCTGTTATCACTTCTTTACCATTGAATGTTTTTTCTGTTTCATATAAGTGATTTTTCAAAATGAATTCCTTTAATTTTTTTCGATTTATATAGACTTTATGTCTATATAAACCGAAAATATAAAGTAAACTCAAGATTGCTACGATACTGTAGAAATAGAGATTATAAGCATTTCCGAAAAAATTGATAAAAATAGGGTTAAAATACTTATAAAACAGAAAAATAACAATATATGAACAAAGCATGAACGAGAGATTTGCCCAGAACGGGTAGTTCCATTTTGCACTAACACGTCTCATTTCTTATCTCCTTCAGCATTTGTAGATGTTACATCAGCGTGAATTGATAGTTGATTTTGATACTCTCCAAAAATTGTCGCTTTGACAACATTTACTATCTTACATTCAGTACGCAACGATTCAAATTTTTCAAAATCAGCTATAGATTTATTTGCTACAGTTACAATAATTTGCTCTCCTATATTAGTATTAGAATTTTGATAATCTGTTTTATCTTCTAAAATCAACAGTATTACTTTTACAGCACCACTTTCTGTTTGTTTTGCGTTTAAGAAGAATAATTTCTTCTTTTCAAAAAAATCTTGATGTTTAAAAACTAGAAAACTACGTAAATTTTTTAGCATATTATTTTACCTTTCAAAATCGAAGTAAGAAACAGCAATTTCTTACTTTATAGATTTAGAATGATTTGCAACTCATTCTGACAACCATTGAAATTTTGCTGAACTTCAATTCATAAATAGTTTATCAAAGAAAAAATTCATCAATTCTATATTCTTAAAGATTTTGGGATTTTTTGATATAATTAATATATGAAAAATATTTTTGAAGAAAAATTAAGCTCACTACTAAAGATAATTAAATGTGAGGTAGGTATAACTGCAAAACAGATTACAACTGAACTAGGATTTTCTAAAAACACCCTAACAAATTGGAAAAATGGGACAATACCTAAAAAATCTAAACTGATTAAATTTCTTTCATATGTTGAAAGTTTACAAGATAGAATAGGATATAATGAGGAATTAGAGGATTTTTTGATTTTATTTACACCAGATGATGAGATAGAACAACAGAAGAAATATAATAAAACGAATATACAAAAAAATAAGGAAACTTTTAAATCAAACTTTAATAACTTAATAGACTTTCTTAATAGTGGTCTAAATTTTCACTCATCTATCTATAATATAACTGATTTACAAAAGCAAGAATTAGAATCAAATTTACCAAATAAATATGAAATAGACTCTATCCAAAAATGGTTAGCATCTGAATTGAAAGTTAGTGAATCTCAAATTTCTAATTGGAAAAATGGAAAGACCTTTCCGACTTTAAAGAATCTACAAAAAATTCATAATTTCTGCAACCTGCAAAGTGATACTACCTTTATTTTAGTTGATATTCCCAAAAAAGACTTTCGCCCTCTATTTTTAAAAAGTCTAGAATACGAAAGACACTTAACAGAATTTAAACAGAATTATTTAAAGTTTATAAAAGAACTTATTATAAAATCGCAGCATATTGGTGATTTCAGCTCTGCCATTGAACAAAATCACTGTTTACTAACTAATAAAGATGAAGCTTTAAATAATATTCGAAATAGAATCTTTGCTAAAAATATAATTTTTCTAAACAAGGCTTTCAATAAATGTTTAACAAATAATTCTATCTCTTTTATAGAATGGTTATTCCAAAAAATCGCTAAATATAGAAAATTTGATTTACATTTAAATGAAGAAATTAAAAATGTTAAGGATTTAAAGGATATTGCAGATAAAATTGAGTATGCTTTTAAAATACTAGATGATAATAGAACATCAGAGTTAGAAAAATGGTTAGAATCCCCTTTTTTCCTAAAATTAGTTGTTAAGTATTTAAAAGAAAAAGAACCATGCAATGAAGAAGAAGAAATTAAAATATGTTTAAAAGACCAACTAAATGTAGAACATGATAATCTAAACAATTTATGTAATTTATTCATTGAGTTAGATTTTGAAAATGATTATTATGCTGTTGAACAATTCTTTAAAGAATTCAGGGACTTATTGTTATATAGGGATTATTCTCCTAAATATCTTGAAAATTTAATTCCCACATCCCTATCTCTGGAAACAGACGTTATATCTCAACAATTACAAGCCAATTTTCAACTATTGTCAGATTTTATTGAAAATTACATCATTGGTAATGAAGTCGAATTAAACTATCTAAATTTAGCAACCCCTTTATTTAAAAAACTACTAAATATAGATAATATTCAAAATTGGAATATTATGCTAGAAACCAAACTAGATTTTTCATTATTAGATGAGTATCAGAAACTGTGTGCTGAAATACTTGAATTGTAACGAACAATAAATGTATGAATGAAAATATCACAAAAACAGCTCTATAAATTTATAGAGCTGTTTTAGTAAGTCTTTAATTAGTATAGATAGTTATTTTTTCTGTAAGGTCACTGAACCAAATCCACCACCCCGAACTGTTAACGAATTTCCCGAAACAGAGTAGTATAATTGTGAATCTTCTCTACCTGCAAAATTAAATGTCTTACTTTCCCTATCAATAGTAAATTCTATATTATTTAAAGCAAGATTTAGTGCAGCGTTATCATCGCCAGCCTGAATTTTCACACGCCCCTTGTTCCCGTTAATTGTAATCATCATACTTGCTCCGTCTTCTTTGTAGGTATAAGTCCCATCTAAATCGCTTTTAGATGAGCAGGCAACTAAAAAAATCGCCATCAGCATTGTTACCACAAATACTACTATTTTCTTGAAATTATTCATTCTCTACAGCCACCTTTATTTTATTCTTTATTATCTGAATGTCCTACTTGATAAAAGCTAACATTTTTTGGTTTTTTAACATACGTATCTACCGTTAATTCCATATTATTTTCTGGTTGCTTAGTCACAAAAGATAGAGAAGCAGTACCTACAAATCCCATGAAATTAGTATTACCTACCTTTTTTGTAGCAAGCGGTATTTGATTTGTAGTTAAGTTAAATCCGTCTTCTTTTATCATAAAGTCATCATAAACTTTATTTTCATAAATTAGATTATAAGTTTTAAACTGTAAAACTTCATACTCTGTCTTCTCAAAATCTTCATCAGTGTAAGATTCTAACAAATATTCGTCACCTTTTTTATTGACAAGTCTCTCCTCTAACTGACTTAATTTTTTTAACGCATGAGTTTTATCAGAACCATCTGTTAAAGTCTGCATCTCTAAATTAATTTTAGCTCTTAAAATTGTATAATGTATCTTTGCACTCTCTATTTTTTTCGCTAGATTAATAATCTCTGAATCTGAGGATTTTGCGACTTCAGCAAGTGTCAAAGCATTTATTGATGGCACTTGAATAACACCATCTTGATTTCCATCTTCTGTATCGTATTTCTTTATAACATCTATTAAATTATCCATCGTAATTTTAGTGATGGTATCAGTCTCATTGAAATCATCTAATAAACCTTGCGCGATATTTCCTGAAGAATAAAGATTCCTTCCTAGATAATCTTTTTCATAGTCCTTCGCAGATATTGATGAGAGACTAGTCTCTGTAGACGTATTGTAATAAGTTGTCTTTCTATCTTGTACTAAAAACAATTCCTTCACTTTCCCGTCTTGAGAAACACTATCTACTGCATACCAGATTTGTGCTTCTTTATCACTTTGGTTCAGATATTCACCCAGACCTACTTCTTTCTTTTCTACAACCTTCTTTTCAGTGTTTTCAGTAGTTTTACTTTCTGATTTTTCTTTACTATTTGAACATGCTCCCAACAGCAGAGAAACCGAGAATAGGGCTAGACTTGCGGTTACTATTTTGTTTTTCATAAAAACTCCTTTTTAAAATCTTTTTCATAATTATACTCAATAAATTGAGTATAGTCAATAGATTGGTTGTGATATTGTCTTTATATAATAAAATTATTATATGCGAGAGTAACTATGGCAATTTCTTACAAACCTTTTTATCAAACATTACTACGAAAAGATGTGAGTGAGTATTATCTCATTAAAATAGAAAAAATATCTGCTAACACACTTTATAGAATGAAGCATGGAGAATCTATTACGACAAAAACCATTGATAGATTATGTGAAATATTGGAGTGCGATGTTGAAGATATAATTGAATACATTAATACTGAGGAATAAAAAAAGAGGAAGTCAACAAAACACTGATTTCCTCTTTTCATTGTTGCAAATTGGTTTACTCCGCAATCTAACCTTTGATGGTTATAAATAAACCCCACCAAGAATAAATCTTAGTGGGGTTTTGGTGGGGAATGAAACTATTTCCCCACTATTTTAATCGCCCTAAGCGACTTGAAAACCTTGATTTACTAGGCTTTCGCAATCAAATTGCGTACCCTTATTATTTAAGAGTAACTGAAGCTCCAGCTTCTTCCAATTTAGCTTTGATTTCTTCAGCTTCTGCAGTTGGAACGCCTTCTTTGATGACACCTGGTGCACCATCAACAAGTTCTTTAGCTTCTTTAAGGCCAAGACCAGTGATTTCACGTACAACTTTGATAACGCCAACTTTTTTGTCACCAGCAGCTGTCAATTCAACGTCAAATGAATCTTTAGCAGCGCCAGCGTCAGCAGCACCAGCTGCAGCAACAGCTACAGGAGCAGCTGCAGTTACAC
>ERZ772799.317-NODE-317-length-19071-cov-3.461769_pt1 | contig 19071 bp, 17 predicted proteins | sample MGYA00511345_ERZ772799 | MGnify/ENA primary metagenome ERZ772799 (study PRJEB29015, sample SAMEA2738037) | human oral metagenome | biome: human oral; feature: human-associated habitat; material: saliva | place: China | collected 2238 ... | reverse complement strand
TCCGAGGAGCGTACGGACTCATCTCATCTGGCACGTCGATAGCCTCACCCATCACCTCGAGTAGGGTGTGCCGAGCTTCACGGGCTTGCAGCAGCGCCTTCTGCAGCTCCACGGCGGGGATACCGTTCAACTTGGTGTCGAGCTGAAGGGCCGTGACGAAATCACGGGTGCCGGCAACTTTGAAGTCCATGTCACCGAGGGCGTCCTCGGCTCCCAGGATATCGGTGAGTGCCACATAGCGGGTCTCACCGTCAATCTCCTCGCTCATCAACCCCATCGCGATGCCGGCGACAGGGGCTTTCAGCGGCACACCCGCGTTCAACAGGGCCAAGGTGGATGCGCACACCGACCCCATCGAGGTGGAACCATTCGAACCGATAGCCTCGGAGACCTGACGGATCGCGTAGGGGAACTCCTCCCGGGTAGGCAGCACGGGGACGATGGCGCGTTCCGCGAGTGCCCCGTGGCCGATCTCGCGGCGTTTCGGGGAACCGACGCGCCCGGTCTCACCGGTGGAGAACGGCGGGAAATTGTAGTTATGCATGTACCGCTTGGTCGACTCCGGGGAGAGGGTGTCGATCTTCTGTTCCATGTCCAGCATGTTCAGAGTGGAGACGCCCAAGATCTGGGTCTCGCCCCGCTGGAACAGCGCCGAACCGTGGACACGCGGGATCACTGCGACTTCGGCGGACAGGGTGCGAATGTCGCGCGTGCCTCGACCGTCGATGCGCACACCCTCAGTCAGGGTGCGGTGACGGACAATCTTCTTGGTCAGCGACTTCAAGGCGGCCGCGATCTCGTTTGCGCGTCCCTCGAAACGCTCAGCGAGGGCTTCAGTGACGTCCTGGCGGATGGTGTGAGTGGCGTCATCGCGGTCTTGTTTGCCCGGAATCCGCATCGCCTCGGAGATCCGACCGGAAGCCAGTTCCTCGACGGCAACGTAGACGTCGTCCTCGTAGTCGCGGAAGACAGGGAAATCAAAAGTTTCCTTGGGCAGTTTCGCCTTCAGCTCGGACTGGGCGTCACACAAGGTCTTGATGAAGGGCTTCGCAGCCTCCAGCCCCTGCCCAACGACCTCCTCGGTGGGAGCGGTCTTGCCGGAACGCACGTTCTCCCACGTGGACTCGGTGCCACCGGCCTCAACCATCATGATCGCAACGTCGCCATCGGGCAGGACACGCCCGGCGACGACCATCTGGAAAGAGGACTTGGCGACCTGTTCGACGGTCGGGAAACACACCCAGGTCTCGTCGATCAGGGCGACACGAACGCCACCAATGGGACCGGAGAAGGGCAACCCGGCCAAGGTCGTGGCCATGGATGCGGCATTGATCGCGACCACATCGTAGTAGTGGGTCGGGTTGAGGGAGAGAACGTCGACGATCACCTGCACCTCGTTGCGCAGCCCCTTCACGAAGGCCGGACGCAACGGGCGATCGATCAGCCTGGCGGCAAGGATGGCGCCCTCCCCGGGGCGTCCCTCACGGCGGAAGAAAGAGCCGGGGATGCGTCCCGCAGCATACATTCGCTCCTCGATGTCAACGGTGAGTGGGAAGAAATCGATGGCGTCCCGCGGAGTCTTCGCCGCGGTGGTGGCAGCCAACAACATGGTGTCGCCGTCAAGATAGACCGCAGCCGAGCCGTCCGCCTGTTGGGCGAGGATGCCGGATTCGAAGCGGATGGTGTGTCGACCGTACTTGCCGTTGTCGATGACGGCTTCGGAGAATTCGAGACCAGGTCCTTCCATGGACAAAGCTGGCTCCTTTCACTGGGTTGGCTGCCCGCAGGGCGCGGCACGCCGCCAGTACCACCGGTCTTCGATCGAGACCCGCGGGGCTGCAACTACCCGAAGGTCACTACCGAGGACCAGGTGAGACCCCCTGGCAGGCAGAAAATACGTTGTGGTGATTGAGTTTTGCGCCAATCCTACCGGCTGGGATCCGGACAGGCGCGCAGGACAGCCCCGCGTGTGCGGGGCTGTCCTGCTATCAGATCGTGTGAATAGCGAGGCCGGTCAGCGACGCAGGCCGAGCCTCGCAATGAGCTCGCGGTAGTGCTCGATGTCCTGACGGGCAACATAGTTGAGCAGACGGCGGCGCTGGCCGACCATCAGCATCAGGCCGCGACGGCTATGGTGATCCCCCTTGTGAACCTTGAGGTGCTCGGTCAGGTGAGCGATCCGCTTGGTCAGCAGAGCGATCTGCACATCCGGCGAACCGGTGTCGCCCGGCTTCGTGGCGTACTCTTCGATGATTTTTGTCTTCTCGGCAGCATCCATGTCTGGACTCCTTCCGGTTCGCTGCACGGCGCCCCGGTGGCGGGTGCGGTTGGGGCTCTTGTTGGTCCGTGGCCGATCGACGGCAACTGTCGGACCTTACCATCGGTTCGACCGGGAAACCAAACCCACCGGTTCTGGAATCAGCTCCGCCGGGTGAGGATGCGACGGCAATTCTCGATGTCCTGGTCCATCTGAGCGATCAGGCCCTCGACACCCTCGAAACGCACCTGCCCGCGCAGCCTCTCTACGAAATCAATGTCGATATGAACCCCGTACAACTCCAGGTCGTTGCGGTCCAACACATGGGTCTCAACCCGCCGGTCCACACCTTCGAAAGTCGGGTTGGAACCCACGGAGATGGCTGCAGGCATCGCTTCCTCCCCGATCGGCGTCAGCCACCCGGCATACACCCCGTCCGCGGGGACAGCCAGTTCCGTGGGAACGACCAGGTTCGCGGTTGGGAACCCGAGTTCACGTCCCCGCTGATCCCCCACAACCACGACACCACTGAACCTGAAGTCGCGCCCCAGGTGCTGTGAAGCCAATCGCACGTCACCACAGTCCAACGCCTCACGAATGAGGGTGGAACATGTGGTCCGGGCGTCGACTCCCGACAGTTCAAGCGTCCGCACGTCGAAACGCCCCGCGGCCAGCTCCCTGAGGGTTCCGACGTCACCCGATGCGCGATGCCCGAAACGGAAGTTCTCCCCCACCACGACCGTCCGCGGAGCAAGTGGCACAACAAAACGTTCGACGAACTCGGCGGGGCTCATGGCCGCCACCTTCCCGTCGAAACGCACCACCCTCACCTCGTGAGCCCCTGCTTGTTTGAGTAGGTCGATCCGGGTGGGCAGGTCACTCAACAGGCGTGGGGCATGTTCCGGTGCCAGCACCGACAACGGATGGGGCCAGAAGGTGATGACCGCGAGTTCGCCATCGCCCCGCTCGGCCTGCAGCACGCGTTGATGCCCGAGATGCACTCCGTCGAAGTTGCCGATGGCCACTACCCTGGTTCCGCTGTTCACGACGGACAAGGTTAGCGAGGGGCAGCGCAGCACGCATCCGTGGATGAGAAACCGCCCGGTACCGACCCGTGGCGGGTTCGATACCGGGCGGTCGTGTTCCTGGTCGTCAGTTCTCTTCGAGGATCACGAACAGCTTCCGGGGACCGTGAACTCCCTCCACTCGGGACAGCTCGATGTCGCTGGTCGCGGAGCCACCGCTGATCCAGGTGATAGGCCGTCCGGCCTGCACCGAGTCCTTGAGCCGGTGCACTGCCTCTGGCACGTCGGAGACGACGCTATCGGCGGTGACCACGCACACGTGACGGTCCGGCACCAAGGTCAGGGCGCGCCGTCCCTGGTCCTCTGCATGGTCCAGGCAGATGGTTCCCGTCTCTGCCATGGACACCCGCGATCCCGTGAGGACCGCGTCGATGGAGTTCAACTGCTGGTGGCTGAGGTTCTCGTCACGAATCACCTCGAGGCCACCGGCGGTCACGGCGTTCACCCAGGCGGTAGGAACCCCGTCGGGAACAACCACGGTCTGCGCGCCGAGTTCCTTCAGGGCAGCGACGATCGCTTCACCGGTCCCGGTCGCCGGGGAACGCACGATCTTGGCCTTGTAGTCGAGGATGTTCTCCACGAAGGTTTCGAGCACGTCATCCAGCGGGGTTGGCTGGTTGTATGCCCACGTGATGGGCACGTCCTTGACCGGATCCTTCTCCTGGATGTCCTCGGTAGCGGCCCGGACACGGGCCAGGATGTCATCGCGAGCGCTGCTCACTTGGAGGCCTCCTCTTTCTCTCGCTTGGCCCACCACTTCCGGAATGATTCCTTCGGCGGCACCGGCAGGTCACGGGACCGACTCCAAGCGGATGCCGGGAACGGCATGGGACCGAAATGGCTGCGTTTCTTGAAGATCCGACCCGCCAGGCGGGAGAAGAACTGCACGAACGCGAGGTTGCGGCCGCGGGCCATGACCCAACCCACCAACTTGAAGATAACGGACTCGATGGTAGGACGGTGCGCGGTCTTCTTCTGCACCACCTTGTTGCGCATGTGCACCAGGATGTCCGAGATCGGAATCTTGACAGGACACACGTCGTTGCAGGCCCCGCAGAGACTGGAGGCGTAGGGCAGCGACTTGTCGACCTTCGATGCGACACCCCGCAGCTGCGGGGTCAGGATGGCACCGATCGGCCCGGGGTAGACGGAGCCGTAGGTATGGCCGCCGACCCGCTCATAGACGGGGCACACGTTCATGCAGGCGGAACAGCGGATGCAGCGCAGCGCTTCGCGACCGACCGGGTCGGACAACACCTTGGAGCGCCCGTTGTCCAACAGGACGACGTGCAGGTCCTGAGGCCCATCACCGGGAGTGACACCAGTCCAGATGGAGGTGTAGGGGTTCATCCGCTCCCCCGTGGAGCTGCGGGGCAGCAACCGCAGGAAGACCTCGAGGTCCTCCCAGGTGGGAACCAGTTTCTCGATGCCGACCACGGAGATGAGAGTCTCGGGCAGGGTCAGGCACATGCGTCCGTTGCCCTCGGACTCGACGATCACGAGAGAACCGGTTTCCGCGACAATGAAGTTGCCTCCAGAGACCGCCACCTTGGAACGCAAGAACTTCTCACGCAGGTGGACACGAGCAGCGCCAGCAAGTTCCGGCGGGTTGTCGCTGATGCCATCAGGTGCGGGGGCTCCCCACAGTCCCATCTCCTCCTTGAAGATCTCCCGGACCTCCGAACGGTTCCGGTGGATGGCGGGGACGAGGATGTGTGAGGGCCGGTCGTGACCAAGCTGGACGATGAGCTCAGCGAGGTCGGTCTCCCACGCCGCGATCCCGGCGTCCTCGAGGGCCTCGTTGAGGTCGATCTCCTGGGTGGCCATCGACTTGATCTTCACGACCTCCTTGGTGCCCTTGGAACGGGCGATGTCGATGACGATCTTGTTGGCTTCCTCAGCATTCCGGGCCCAGTGGACGGTGATCCCGGCCGCAGTCATGGCCTGCTCGGCCTGGATGAGGTACTGGTCCAAGTGCCGCCCAAGGCGGTTCTTGATCTGCTCGCCGGCGACCCGCAGTTCCTCCCAGTTCTTCACCTCGGAGGCCCGGATGGCCCGCTTACCGCGGATCACAGTGGTGGCGTGACGCAGGTTGCGACGCAACTGCTGGTTCTGCAGGGCTCCCTTGGCCGCCTTGGGGAAGGCGGGCATCCCGAGGTAGGTACCAGTGGGGGGAGCCGGGGTCAGGCGTTCGCGGGTGGCGGTCATGCTGTGGCCTCCTCGGTGTGGGCCAGGATCTCGGCCAGATGGATGGTTTTCACGCCCATGTTCATTCGGTGCATGATTCCGCCGATATGCATCAAACAGGCGTTGTCACCGGTGACGAGGTACTCGGCCCCGGTTGACATCACGTTGCGCGCCTTGTCGGCGCCCATCGCCACGGACACATCGGAGTTCTTCACGCAGAAAGTTCCGCCGAACCCACAGCACTGATCGGCGTCGGGAAGCGGAACCAGGTCGATACCCCGGACGGCCTGCAACAGCTTGTAGGGCCGGTCTCCCACATGCGCGACACGTACGGAGTGGCAGGTGGGGTGATAGGTGACGCGATGCGGGAAGTAGGCCCCAACATCCGTCAGCCCCAGCACGTCAACGAGGAACTCGGTGAAGTCGTAGGTTCGCTTCACCAACTCCTCGGAGGCCGCCTTGAGGCTTTTGTCTCCGACATGCTCGGCCAGCATCGGGTGCTGGTGCCGGACCGCCCCGATGCAGGAACCGGAGGGACCGACGATGTAGTCGTAGTCCTCGAAGGCCCGCACGTAGCTCTTGACGGTCGGCACGGCCTCCTTGAAGTATCCGGTGTTGGTCAGCATCTGGCCGCAGCAGGTCTGTTCCTTGGGGAACACCACCTTGCAACCCAGCCGCTCCAGCACCTTGACCACCGCGATAGGTGTGCCGGGGAACATGGTGTCATTTATGCAGGTGGCGAACAACGCCACCGTCTTACCCGTTCCGGGTGCCATATCTCTCTCCTTCAAACAGATGAGGCAGTCCTTGTGGTTGGCCGACCCTGCCACCGGGTCGGCCAACCGTGAGATTCAATTGTCGGTGCTCAGCCATTGAGCGGCGGTACCAACCAGCTCAGCACCGGGGTGGACATCAGGCCTGCGAGCAGGCAGAGCAGGAACAGCAGGATGAAGCTCCAGGCGATGATCCTACGCAGGATGGCCGATTCGCTTCCCGCCAGGCCGATGGCGCTCGAGGCGATGGCCAGGGACTGGGGCGAGATCATCTTGCCCACGACACCGCCGGCGGCATTGGAGCCGACCAGCAGCTGCCGCATGCCCTCCACGGTGAGCGTTGCGGTCCCGCCACCGATTTGCTGGCCGACGCTCGACTGGAGCCCGGAGAAGAGAATGTTGGCGGAGGTGTCCGAGCCGGTCACGTAAGTGCCGATCCAGCCGAGCACCGGGGCCAGGAATGGGTAGATGGCGCCAGCTCCGGCAATGAACATGCCGAGCGCGAGGGTCTGACCGGAGTCGCCCATGACATAGGCCAAGGCCACGACCGCTCCGATGGTGAGCATGGCGAACTTCATCTTCTTGACGTTGACCCACAGCTCCTTGAAGGCGTCCTTCATGGAAACCTTGTAAACCAAGGCGGTCAAGATGGCGACCAGCGCCAGCAGGATACCCGGGGTGGATGCCCACTGGAAGGCGAAGGTCTGGTGAGAGGCGCGCGCACCGGAGGCGCTCAGCATCTCGGACAGCCCGGGCCACTGGAACCTGGCCCAGCCGGTCTTGCCACTGCCGTCGAGGGAGACGAAGAAATCCTTCACCGCGGGAATGGCGGCGATCCCGAAGATCACGATGACCATGAGGTAGGGCACGAGGGCCATGAAGATTTTGTTACCGGTGAGATTGGAGGTGTCGGCGGCCTCCGTCTTGGCGGTCTCGGTCTCGAGTTCGGGATCGACCGGGCGGCCGATGCGGGCCACGATCTCGGCGTCGCCCTTGGGCTTCCAGACCCGGGTGAAGGCGATGGCCACCGCGACGCTGACCACAGCGGCGATGAGTTCGGTCAGGTTGTACAGCGGGGTGGCGGAGACGATCCACTTGACGATCCCGAAGGTCACGCCCACCACCAGGCCGAAGGGCCAGCACTCCTTGACGCCCTTCTTGCCATCCATGACCGCGAGGAGCAGGAAAGGCACCACGAGGCACAGCATGGCGGTCAACCGCCCCGTGATCGGGGAGACGGCGAGCACGCCGTCCTCGCCGAAACCACCGGTCTTGGCGGCCATCAGGACAGGGAGGCCGACTGCGCCGAAGGCCACGGGTACGGTGTTGGCGAGCAGGGCGATCAACGCGGAACGGATAGGCGAGAAACCGACGGCGACCAGCATGGCGGCCGCGATGGCGACCGGGGCACCGAAGCCGGCGAGGGCCTCGAGAAGGCCGCCGAAGCAGAAGGCGATCAGCAGGCCGAGCACGCGCGGATCGTCGCTGATCAAGAAGAAAGTGTTGCGCAGGTCCTCGAACCGACCCGAGATCACGGTCACCTGGTACATCCAGATGGCCATCAACAGAATCCACACGATCGGGAAAAGGCCGTAGACGAATCCTTGAATGCTCGATGAAACGGCCATCGTGACGGGCATCTTGAACGCCAGAATGGCCACGACGAAGGCCAAGGCCCAGGACACGGCCCCGGCGATATGTGCCTTCCAGCGCAGCGCTCCGAGTGTGACGAGCATGCACACGATGGGGATGACGGCCACCAGGGCCGAGAGCCACTGCGACCCGAGTGGATCAGCAGAAGGCTGAAATACCTCTAGGAGGGATGACATGTCGGGAACTCCATCGTCCAGTTTTCTGGGCCCGGGCGGGCCCGTGGTTGGTCCGACCATAGCACATTGTCGCGACGGGGTGTCCAGCTATTTTCGTCCCGCGTTCAGGGGGTAAATGCCCTCCGCGAAGCAGCGATTCGGGCGGTCGTCAGGGCAGCCGCGCGAACACCACCACGTCGTCGAACCAGCGGAAGATGTGGGTGGTCTCGACGAACCCGGCGGCCCGGAGTGCGCTCAGGTGGAACTCCAGACTGACTTTCACGGTCGGGGACTTGTCGGACCAGCGTTCCTCCCATTCCTTCGCCTCGGCCTCCCAGCCCGGCACGGAACGAGCCGCCTCCCACCAGGCCTCCCAGGTCATGGCCCCAGCTTCGAGAGCAGCCAGGCGAAACCTCTCCCGTTGAGTCTCCGAAACCCCTTTCAGGAAAGGCTCGGTGGCCCCGTCAAAGTAGAGATGATCGGCGTTCAGGAATACCGCTCCCGGGTTCAGCACCTGCGGAAGAGCCACATAGAGACCCGCAAGTTTGTCGGGGCTCAGCCAGTGCAGGGCTGTCGCGCTGACCACCGCGTCGAAACGTTCCTGTCCCACCTTGCTGATCCAGCCTGGATCAGCAAGATCGATGTCAAGAAGTCTCATCCGCTCGCCGTGTCTGTTGGTTTCTCGTCCCAGACGCAGCAGGATCGGATCACGGTCGACGCCAACCACCTCGGCCTCGGGAAAACGATCAGCAATGGCGTCGCAGAGAGAACCGGGGCCGCATCCCAGATCCAGGACCCGCAGGGACCGGTCCCCGGGGTGGACGGCGGCCAGCATCTCCAGCATCGCCCTGACGCGTTGGTCACGGAACTCTATGAAAGCGGTCTGCTGAACATGCCAGGCGGCGAGCAGTTCCTCCGGGTTCATTCGTTCTCCTTCGGCTCGGCTTCGGGGCTGAAAATCAGGTGGGTAAGGTTCTCGTGCGCGATGCGGCGCACTCGCAGGTGATAGATGGGTTCGAGGATGTCGGGAGTCAACACTTCATCTGGGGTACCACTGGCCACGACCTCCCCGTCGTTGATCACAAGCAGCTGGGTGCAGAATCGTGCCGCCAGGTTCAGGTCGTGCAGTACCATCACAACCGCGCAGCCGAGTTCCGTGACCAGTCTCAGCAGAGAGAACTGGTGGTGTAAGTCGAGATGGTTGGTCGGTTCATCCAGGAGCAGGTGACTGGCCCGCTGGGCGATGGCCCGAGCCACCAGCACCCTTTGGCGTTCGCCACCGGAGAGCTGAGTGATGAGCCGGTCCGCCAGGTGGCTGGCCTCCACCTGTTCGAGGGCGTCGTTGATGATCACCCTGTCGGAGGCGTCTCCGTACGCCACGAGAGAGCGTCGTGCTAGCCGACCGAGACCGACGGCGTCACGGACCTTCAGCGGCAGGGCCGTCTCGGTGTCCTGGGCAACCACGGCTATTCGGCGCGCGATTTCCCTACGTGGGAGCCGGGAGAGGTCGTCCCCGTCGATAACGACGGTGCCCCCGCTGGCGCGGAGGGCCCGGTTCAGGGCAAGAAGGAGAGTAGTCTTCCCAGAACCGTTCGGGCCCACCACCCCGACGACCTCGCCCGGCTCAGCGGTCAGGTGGGCCCCCGCGAGCACCACCCGGCCGCCACGGGCCACGCTGAGCTGATCGGCTTGAATCACTTGTTCGCCGTCTTCTCCGCCAGCGTGGCAGCGCCCTCGACAGAGAGCACGTTCGGTGGATCCGTCAGCACGAACGGGATCACTACGAGATGGTCATTGACCACCGCCCTGAGTTTCTCCGCCCCACTGAAGGATTTGAAAGTCTGGATCGTCTCTTCATCGCTGGCACCCGACGAGAGCAGCACAATCCAGTCGGGGTTGCGGTCCAGGAGATCTTCCATGGAGCCATCGAAGACCCTGGTGGTGTTGTCGCCGTAGACATTGCTGATGCCGTTCGCATCGAGGATGGGCTGGCTCATCGACGAGCTTCCATAGGCACTGAACCGGGTGGATCCCGCGGTGATGTAGAGCGCCGCTCCCGTTCCCCGACCCGAGGGCGCATCGGCCTTCAGCTTGGCGGTCTTCGCATGGATTTCCGCGATGACGGCGTTCGCCTTGTCCTCGACCCCGAAAATCTTGGCCAAGTTGTTGATCTCGTTGTCGATCAGCTCCCAGGACGCCTTCTCGACGGAGTACGTGGGGCAGTACGCCTCGGGAGAGTAGAGCTGAACCCCGGCCTTGGCCACCTGCTCCCGTTCGACTCCCTTGTCATAGCCGATCACCAGGTCCACGTGCGAGTTCAAGATCGTCTCGGTCGCGATTTTCACCCCACCGGTATCGGTTTTTCCCGCTTCCACCGATTCGATGGCGTCGTGCTTGGCCTGGAGTTCCGGAGCGGCCGATCCGAAATGGGCGTTTCCAGCCCGCAGATTGATCTTGTCCATCAGCCCGAGGGCGTCCATGTTCGACACGCTGGTGTCCCCGAGCACCAGCACCCTGGACGGCGGCGCATCGAAGTGGAGTGTCTGCCCGCAGCTGACGATGTCGACGGGATATGCGCCGCCGCCAGACGCGGCAACACTGCTGTTGGCGCTCTGGGCGGCGCGTTCGGCTGCCGAGGTTCCACAGGCGGTCAACAGGAGGGCTGCGGCACTCGCAAGAGCGATGATTCGTCTCATGACTTCCCTTTCAATGCTGTGCATTCGGTTGTGTGCCCCCATGCTGTGACCGGATGCCCCGCTCACCCGGCCACAACGATTTACTGCCGACCCCGGATCAGCTCCCCGCGATCTCCTGGGACAGCTGGCTGGCTCCCTCAACGGACAGGGTTGTTGGCGGATCGGTCAGCGAGAAGGGCAGCACCACCACCTGGTTGTTGGTCACCGCCTTGAGCCGGTCGGCGCCGTTGAAGCCCTTGAACGCCTCCAAGGTCTGTTCCTTCGTCGCCTCGAGGGAGAGCAGCACGACCCAGTCGGGATTTCGTTTCAGGATGTCCTCCATGGAACCGTCGAAGACGCGGGTCGTGTTGTCTTCGTACGAGTTCTTCAACCCGTTGGCCTCGAAGATCGGCTGGACCATCGAGGAAGTTCCATAGGCGTAGAAATTGCTCTGCCCAGGGGTGATGTAGAGCGCAATCCCGGTGGCGCCGGCGGCCTTGCCCTTCGCGTCGAGGGCGTCAACATTCGCCTTGCGTTTCTCGATCACGGATGCGGCCTTGTCCTGGACGCCGAAAATCGAAGCGAGATTGTTGACCTCGGTGTCGATGAGATCCCAGGTGGCGTGTTTGACCGAGTAGTTGGGGCAGAAGGCCGCCGGGGAGTACAGCTGCACCCCGGCTTTCTTCAACGCCTCCCGGTCAACGCCCTCCTCGTAGCCAATCACCAGGTCGACCTTGTTCTCCAGGACCACCTCGGTGGAGACCTTGACACCACCGGTTTCGATCTCGCTGGAGACAACCGCCTGAATTGCGTTGTACTTGGCCTGCAGTTCTTCCTGACCGGTGCCGAAGTTCTTGTCCCCGGCCCGCAGGGACAGTTTGTCCACCACCCCGAGGGCATCGAGATCCGGCAGACCGGTGCCGTTGAGGATCAAGACTTTCTTCGGCGCGGCATCGAAATGAAGTTTCTCCCCACAGCTGTCAACCTCGGCGGGGAAACCACCCTGCTGGTCGACGCCCGGCGACGCCGTGGCGGAGGCACTGGCGCTCTGGGAGGCCCGTTCGGCCGCGGAGGTGCCGCAGGCGGTCAGGACGAGGGCCATCGCGGCGATTGGGACGAGAAGTTTTTTCATAAGTTTCCTGTCCTTTCCGGATTCACAGGCTGTGGCCCTGACGGCGAACCAGCAGCACGAGCCCCGGGGCCCCGATGAGCCCGGTGACCACACCAATCGGGACCTCTGCCGGGGCGAACGCAAGGCGCGCAAAGGCATCTGCCCAGACGAGGAATAGACCTGCAGCCAGCGCAGAACCGAGCACTAGGAAGCGATGGGCGGGACCTATGAAGGATCTGATGAGGTGGGGTACCACGAGGCCGACGAAACCGATGCCGCCCGCGGTGGCGACAGCCAGGGCAATGGCTGCGGACACCGGGATCAGCAGCAGGATGCGGGCCCGGGCCGGCTCGATGCCCACGGCTGGGCGGTGCGGTCGCCGCTGGCCAAGGCGTCGAGGATAGGACCGCACAGCATCATCAGCACCGTGAGCAGCAATGCCGCGATCGTGACGACAGGTACCGAATCCCAGCTAGCCCGGGCCAACGACCCAAGGGTCCAGAACATGACCGAGCGGGCGGTCTCCGGCGAGTCAGAGGAGAAGATGATGAGATTGGTCAGGGCTTGGAAGCCAAACCCAACACCCAATCCTCCAAGGATCAACTGCAGCGGCGACTGAGTGCGTCCCGCGATGGTCAAGACCAACAGAGTAGCCAGCAATGCCCCCGCGAAAGCCATCATCCCGACGACCATGGCACCAGAAGCGCCGACGATGATGATGGCGAAAGCGGCACCGGAGGATGCACCTGCGCTGACTCCCAGCACGTAAGGTTCAGCCAAGGCGTTACGGACCACAGCCTGCAACACCACACCCGCTACCCCGAGGATCGCGGCAACCGCCACTCCGGCAATGATCCGGGGCAGGCGCGTGTCCCAGACAATCGCGTCGGTGGAACGGTCCCAGGTGATCTGAACGTCGATTCCCGGTATGTGGCTCACCAAGACACCAACAACCTCGTCCAGGGGCACAGCCGCCGCTCCGATGACAACTGTAAAGACTGGTGTGAGCAACAACGCCAGCGCCAGCACAACGAGACGCAGCTCAATCCCGATACGGGACCGGAAGCGGACGGTGCGAGGCATTGATTGGCTTTCCGTTAAGGGCCGTTGCGCGCGGCCGGGTCGCTCGCCTCAGCCAGCATTCGGACTCGGGATTTTCCCCTCACCGTTGCGCGTCAGTCCCGGATTCCCACCGGCGTTCCCTGACTGAGACGGCTTGATCGTAACAGAAACTGTGAATGACCAACGCGCCGGGGGCCTCGATCAGGCCTGTTGTCCGGCCCGATCGCCACTCCGGTGAGACAATGACTCCATGTTGCAGGGAGACGACCGCAAGGCGCATCGGATAGCGCTGGATCACATCGAGGCGTCGCTGCTCAGCGGAAAGTACGAGGTGGGGGCGAAGCTGCCTCCGGAACGCGATCTTGCCAAGGAACTGGGAGTGAGCCGAGGCGCGGTCAGGGAGGCCATCAGGGTACTTCAAGCCCAGGGAATCCTGGAATCCCACCCAGGACCGGGACGAGGCACCCGCATCATCGCCGGGCACACGGAGGCACTGGGTCGCCTTTTCCGATTGCACTTGGCCTTGTCCTCCACATCCGCCACCGACCTCACTGACGCCCGGGTGGCCCTGGAGCGCTCAACAGTCACTCTGGCGGCTCGTCACTGGGATGATGAGGCTCTCAACCGCATGGGCGAACTGGTGGATCGGATGGATCAGGACACAGCCCTCGACTCCTTCAATGCGCTCGACACCGAGTTCCACGTCGAGATCGCCATCACTGCGCGGAACCCGTTCATCGGCGACCTGACCTCTGCCATCCGGGAGGCCCTGCGTGCCCCTATCCGGAACGCCTCCATGGCCATCGACGATTGGCAGGCATTACGCGACAACCTGTGCACCCAGCACCGCGGCATCTTCGATGCGATCGAAAAGCGCAACGGTGACCTGGCCGCCACCTTGATGGAAGAGCACATCCGAACGGCCTACCGGGCCCTCAAACTGGGAATCTGAGGAAACTCACACCAACACGGCAACGGGTCTTGCCCCAGAACCGTCAGGGCGATAAAGGGCGAGCAACTCGCCTGTTGGGGAAAGAATCCCCGACACGTCAGCGGGTACCACTATGTCAAGGCGGCGTCCATAACCGACGTCCGTGGCCATCCTCGAATCCACCGTGACGCAGGGGAAACTGCGTTTGGCGGCATCTGCCATGGGCATCATCGCTGGGGGAAACTCCCCTAGCTCGACGGCAACGGACAGGTCGTAATCACCGATCCGGGTACGCCGGAGGGCGGTCAGATGCCCTCCAACCCCGAGGATTTTCCCCATATCCCGGGCAATGGCGCGCACGTAGGTCCCGGAGGAGCACTCGACATCGATCTCCACATCGAGAACCCCCTCCCCCGGGCGAAAGGCCAGAGCGTCCAGGCGGGTCACCTCCACTTCTCGCGCCTTCAGTTCCACCTCCACCCCGCGCCTTGCCAGGTCGTAGGCACGTTTGCCATTCACCTTGATCGCAGAAACCGCCGACGGCACCTGCTGGATCCTGCCGCGCAGCGAGGCGAGCGCTGGTTCCAGGTCACTCGGGGTGATTCCGGATGCGTCGGCCACCGCAGCCACCTCACCGTCGGCGTCATCGGTGGTGGTTGCCTGCCCAAGACGGACGGTGGCCAGGTAGCGTTTGTCGTGCAGAGCAAGGTGTCCCAGCAGCCTCGTGGCTCGGTTCACTCCAAGAATCAGCACTCCTGTGGCCATGGGGTCGAGGGTCCCGGCGTGCCCGATCCTCCGGGTGCCAAGCAGCCGGCGGAGGCGCCCCACCACGTAGTGGGAGGTCACCCCCGCCGGTTTGTCGACCACGACGACACCGGATTCGGCGCTCACTCGCCCTCGTCGTCCGTGCGTGGTTTCCTGTAAGGATCAGCATCGCCGGCGAAGGACTTCCCCACCGCCTCGGCTGCGGCCTCGGCATCCCGGGCTTGTGCTTTGGCAAGCAAATCCTCGATGCTGCGGGCCGCCTCCGGAGTGGCGTCCAGCACGAAGGTGAGTGTCGGAGTATGCCGCATCTGGAGCTGCGACCCCACGGCCGTGCGCAACATGCCCGTGGCCGAAGTCAGAGCGGCAGCAGTCCCAGCCCTGGCTGATTCGTCACCCATCACCGTGTAGAACACGGTGGCCTCACGATTGTCGCCGGTGAGCCGCACGTCCGTGACGGTCACGAACCCCAGTCTGGGGTCCTTGACCCGTCTCTCCAAGGTGGATGCGAGAATCACTTTGATCTGATCCGCCAGCTTGGCGTTCCTGGGATGTGGCATCTGTCAACTCCTGTCAGGACCGCTCACGCTCGACCATCTCAAAGGTCTCGATGATGTCACCGATGCGGATGTCGTTGTAATTGCTCAGCGTCATACCGCACTCGAAGCCCTCACGGACCTCCGTCACGTCGTCCTTCTCGCGACGCAGCGACGCGATGGACGTCTCCGTCACCACGACTCCGTCACGCAGCAACCGGGCCTTCTGATTCCGTTTGATAGAACCACTGGCGATCATGCAGCCCGCGATGTTGCCGAACTTGGAAGAACGGAAGATTTCGCGGATCTCGGCCTGCCCACGGATCTCCTCGGCGAAGATCGGCTTGAGCATGCCCTTGAGGGCGGATTCGATCTCATCGATGGCGGAGTAGATGACCGAGTGGTAACGAATGTCCACGTTTTCACGGTCGGCAAGCTGCGCGGCGTGAGCCGTGGCGCGAACGTTGAAGCCGATGATGACGGCCTTCGACGCCGCTGCCAGCGACACGTTGGTCTCGGTGATGGCGCCAACACCTCGGTCGATGACCCGCAGGCTGACCTCGTCGCCAACATCGATCTGCGAGAGTGCATCCTCCAAGGCCTCGACGGAACCTGCCCCATCACCCTTGAGGATGAGAAGCAACTCCTGGGTCTCGCCCTTCTGCAGCTCATCGAACAGCTGGTCGAGGGTCTTGCGTCGACTCGTCTTCGCCTGCTGTGCGGCACGCATGCGCGCCTCGCGCTTGTCGGCGATCTGCCGGGCCATCCGGTCGTCCTCGACGACCAGGAAGTTGTCACCGGCACCGGGCACCGAGGTCAATCCCAACACCTGTACGGGCATCGATGGCTGCGCCTCAGTGACGTTTCCGCCCTGGTCGTTGATGAGGGCACGCACGCGACCGTGTGCTGAACCGGCGACGATGGAATCCCCGATCCGCAGTGTCCCGCGATGCACCAGCACGGTGGCGACCGGCCCCCGGCCCTTGTCGAGGTGGGCCTCGATGGCCACGCCCTGAGCGGGCATGTCTGGGTTGGCTCGCAAATCAAGGGCCGCATCAGCGGTCAGGACAATGGCCTCGAGCAGACTGTCCAAGCCATCATGGGTGACAGCGGAGACATCGACGAACTGTGTCTCGCCGCCGTACTCCTCAGGGATCAGGCCGAACTCGGAGAGCTGGCCGCGAACCCGAACCGGATCAGCCGTGGGCTTGTCGATCTTGTTGACCGCGACCACTATGGGCACGTCGGCTGCCTTGGCGTGATTGAGGGCCTCGATGGTCTGCGGCATCACACCGTCGTCGGCCGCGATGACCAGCACCGCGATATCCGTTGACTTGGCTCCACGGGCACGCATGGCGGTGAACGCTTCGTGACCAGGGGTGTCGATGAAGGTGATGGCCCGTTCCTCGCCGTCGACCTCGGTCTCGACCTGGTAGGCGCCGATGGCCTGCGTAATTCCCCCGGCCTCCCCCGCGACCACGTTGGTGTGACGCAGCGCGTCGAGGAGCTTCGTCTTGCCGTGGTCGACGTGACCCATGACAGTGACGACCGGCGGGCGGGACCTCAAGTCCGCCTCATCCCCGATGTTCTCCCCGAACTCCAGGTCAAAGGACTCGAGCAGCTCGCGATCCTCATCCTCAGGCGAGACCACCTCGATGTTGTAGTCCAGCTCGGCGCCCAGCACCTCGAGGGTGTCGTCGGCCACCGATTGGGTGGCGGTGACCATCTCACCAAGGTGGAACAGCACCTGTACCAGAGCAGCGGGCTCGACCCCGATTTTCTCCGCGAGATCGGTCAGAGATGCGCCGCGTCGCAGCCGCACAGTCTGGCCATCACCCTTTCGGAGCCGCACGCCACCGATGGTGGGGGCCTCCATCTGGTCGAATTCTTGCCTGCGCTGTTTCTTGGACTTGCGTCCGCGCCTACCGCCAGCACCGCCACGGCCGAAGGCTCCCTGTGTGCCGCCGCCACGACCACGACCACCGCCACGACCTGTGCCACCGGCCGGACCACCCATTGGCGGGCCACCGAACCCACCGCTGCCCGGACGTCCCTGAGAACCGGGGCGGCCACGTCCTGATCCACCGGAGCGGCCCGAACCGCGGACGGCCGCCTGGCCGAGGGTGGAGTTCTGGGTCTTGGGCATCATCGCGGGGTTGGGGCGGGGCAGGCCGCCAGTGCCACCGGGACGCGGCATTCGCTGGTCACCACCCTGCCGGGAGCCCTGGTCACGTCGCTGCGTCCCGGAACGCCCAACACCCATCCCTTGGGAAACCGCGAACGGATTGTTGCCGGGACGCGGGGTGCCGGGACGGCGCGCATGTGAGCCGGGGGTGGGTGCGGAGCCACCGGGACGGGGCCCTGGACGGGCACCAGGACGGGGTCCGGGACCGTCTTTGGGCGCGGGCTTGTTGCCTCCTGGACGAGGGGTCGCTCCGGGACGTGGAGCCGACTGTTTAGGTGCGGCCGCGCCCGTGCGCGACGCCCCGGGTTTGGGGCTCGGACGACCCGGGGAAGGTTTGGGAACCGGACGTGCGGACTCTGCCGGACTAGGCGGGGCAGTCGGGGTTGGAGCTCCGGGGGTCGCCACTGGTTTCGACGCGACCGGCTCCGATGGGGTCTTGTCCTTCCCGCCCGCGGGGCGCGGCGTAGGTTTCGTCGGGGAAGGTTTGGGTGCTGCCGGTTTGGCGACTGCGGTTTCGGCTTTCGGCGCGTATGCCTCGCGCACCCTGCGCACCACCGGTGCCTCCAGGGTGGATGAGGCACTGGAAACGTACTCGCCCATTTCGGTGAGCTTCTTCAAAAGCTCCTTGCTTGTGATCCCGATCTCTTTTGCGATCTCGTGGACGCGGGGCTTGGCCACTACTCTCCTTCGTAAGGGCCATAAACGCACGCACACGCCACTGGCCCACTAGCTGGTTTGCTGGGTCATCTCATGTACTCATCGAGTGGTCATGAGCGTTAACTCACTTTCTGAGGGGACGCGACCTGAGGCCGCACGTCAGGAACAGCCCCGTGAATGCACGAAGGCCACCGAGAATGTTACCGCGACCGCTGCGTCAGATGCCAACTGACAGGTTCTGCGACAATCGGGCGCGCAAAGATCCTGCCAGCAGAGCACCGGGCCCGAACGCACGACGCAGCGCCTGACGTTTCTCCGCCACCCCGAGACATCCCACGTGCAGATAGGCACCGCGCCCAGGAAGACGGGGGTTGGTCGCATCCACGATTTCATCGCCACTGCGCACCAGACGAATCATGCGGGACTGGAGATCACGGTTTCGACAGCCAATGCAGGTACGTTCCGGTTCCACACACCAAGCCTGTCACACCATCTCCCATGGCACCCGTAGGTTCGCCACAGTCTCCTGACAACCGGCCTCCAGACCATTGATCGATGTGGCCGGAGGAGCCGGCCAAGAAAGGGAACCAACGATGAAGAAGCTTGTCATCGGAGGCGCTGCCGTCCTCACCACCGCGGGGATCGGCCTGGGTCTGACGCAGCTGGCCAACGCGGATCCGAGCTCCCCGAAACCGACCGAGAGCTCCAGTGTCTCCGTGGCATCGGAGCAGGCGAGCAACCAACAGGGCGGCCCCACGGATGGGCAGCACGGCGGCCCGGGTGGCGGAACGATGGGGCTGCGGGGCGTCGATTCAACGACGCTGGCTCAGAAACTCGGCGTCGAGGAATCCACGCTGAATGAAGCGCTCCAGAGCCTCCAGCAGTCCCAGGGTCCCGGGGGTGCTCCCGGCCAGGGCCAGTCGTCCGGCAACGGCTCCGAGCAGACAACCGGGAACGACCAAGGTCAGCCCCCTGCTGCCCCGCCCGGCGAACCGGGCTCGGGGGACAGGGATACGGAGATCGCGAAGGCCTTAGCCCAGGC
>ERZ772799.316-NODE-316-length-19071-cov-4.520930_pt1 | contig 19071 bp, 20 predicted proteins | sample MGYA00511345_ERZ772799 | MGnify/ENA primary metagenome ERZ772799 (study PRJEB29015, sample SAMEA2738037) | human oral metagenome | biome: human oral; feature: human-associated habitat; material: saliva | place: China | collected 2238 ... | reverse complement strand
TGAAGTAGGAATGAAACATAAAAGTTTATAGCTTTTTATAAGTTTTCAGTAACGGAAACAAATTAATGAAATTAAACTTTGATAACATCGAAATGGACGACATAGAGTCGCCAGGAAAACCAGATGAGGTAGAGGGAGACAAAGTCGAACCTACTGAACCGAAAGACGTACCTGAAGTTAAGGATGATACAATCAAGAATATCGCAGAGGATGTATCTGATGAACTCGCGGAAGAACAACCTGTTAAACCGATTACGAACCTAGAAGCTAAAGGTGTAATTAACGAAGAAGATATCAATGAAGATGACGAACTCGAGGACGAAGATGAATCTGAAGGTATAATGGACAAACTAAAAGGGTTATTCGGAAGTAAAGAAACGGACGATATAGCTACTATGACTTTTGCGGACAAGCACCGTAAGGCGAAAAAGAAACGTATTAGAAACATTATATTAGGTGTACTGACAGCGGTAATCGCATTTGGGGGATTAGGTACGCTGGCAGCGACATCGGGTATTTTTGAGTCTAAACAAGAACCCGCTAAGAAACTAGAACAACCTAAAGAAGACCAATCTACACCTGCACAACAAGACTTAGATAAAGAAAAACAAGAAGAGGAACAAAAAGCTAAAGACGAGGCTGATAAAAAAGCTAAAGAGGACGAAGAAAAACTGAAAGCTGATGAGAAAGCTAAACGTGAAGCTGAAGACAAAGCTGAAGCTAATAAGAAAACAGACGAACAAATCAAACAAGAGGTAGACAAAAAAGTACAAGAGGGTCTTGAACGAGCTACAAAGAGTGTGGTTGAAGAGTACAACAAAAAATTACAAGATGCCAATAAGAAAGTTGACTCAGTTAATTCTGAACTGAACTCAATCAAATCTGAACGTGACCAACTTAGAGCGCAGTTAGAATCTGTTAGACGTCAAAACGCGGACCGTAAGATTACTGACCGTATTGACTTACCTCAAGAATAATGGTAGCGTTAGACCAAATGAAGATGATTGACCCGTCTGTACCTGGAGCTTTGTTCAGATTGCTTCAGCGGGACGAGTCAGTCGCATATCTCAGGGAAGGTGACGGGATATATGGGTTTGAGGTACATCACGATTCTCCAGATATTGCAGGATACGCACTTATCGGGATGTCTAAACATACGATATTGGCGTATAAAAGCGATATAGGTCAGGAACAAAAACTCATCATATTCCCAAACATAGACAAGTTATTCAATAAGCAATTTGGGCTACTTGAGTTACTATGTACAAAGAAACTATATCTAGATGAATCGTTTAACGGTCGAGCTGTAAAAACAGGACTCGTCAAAGACTTGGTTCGTGATTTATTACCACCCGCAAAAGAGGTGCCTGACTTATCAGACGAACTAACGTCACAAATTACACGAATCATGTCTGCCGAATATAATGATGCCGATAACCAAGATACAATGGCTTATCGCCCGGAATTTGTCGGTGGTGAGAAGGCTAAACCAGTTAAGTTAGCACAAAAACCAACACCAGTTAAGAAAGTCGAGCCAAAAGTTGAAGTTAGGAAGAAACCACAAGATGCTCTTCTCGATAATGATTTCGAATCGGTAGACCAGGTCATAGACTACTGCGTACTGAATTACTCGATGAATAGGGTTGTACTGTCACGACTTCATCAGGCGATGATAGATAGTTTTGTACAAAAACATAAAAACGTTGACCTAAGTGTATTACAAGGAGAACTAACTAAGGGTTATATTAAGCTTGTAATCAAAGCATTAAATCAAGAGAAATTGGGGTGGGAATAGTCGATGATTCCAAACAGAGATAGGAATATCGTAATCAAATCACAATTCAATATCGGTGGGTCGAGAGGTAAGTCCGTTAAAGGATTTATCTCTGACTATGTATCTAGGGACTCAGCATGTGATGCGTCAACCAGTTATACGCCTGACCCGATGAAAATTCCTGTACAAGGCGATGGTGTAGGTTTTACACTAAATGCAACGGCGATTAATCGAGATGAGGTGTTGAGACTTGCCGACAGGGTAGAAGATTTGTTTTTGGAAGGGAACAGAGCAATACAACAAATGGTCGTTTCGTTTGACCATGAATACTTACGCGAACAAGGAATAGTTGATGATGACGTTACAATTAGGAAGAAAAACGACTACCGATACAACTATGATGATGTACGGTTAAGGCACGCTATACGTGACGGTGTACAGAGTTTGGTAGATTTGGAAGGGTATAGAGATGCTCAGATGGTTGGTGCTATCCAACACGACACGACACATCTACACGCGCATTTAGTTGTATATGAAGACTACCCAAAACTTGCACGTATGCGGGGTAATGAGGAAAAAGGGGTAATTAAAGAAAGTTCATTCCATCAGATGGCTTACGATATTGATAGGTCACTGACCAATAGTCGTAAGTTATCGACTAGTGAGAAGAAGTTATTCCCGAATAGGAATAAGAAAGAGAAACCAAAAGTTGATATCAAACTACAAGATAACCATATAGATGTGTGGGCAACCTACGCGGCACTAATGTATGAAAGAATGCGACAAAGAGAGGAATTCTTAAGTAGCCTCCAAAGCAACATAGATATAGACGCTATTGATATTGACGAAGTAATCGTTGATGAAAAGGATATTCGTGAGCAGGACAAGGACAGGTAACCCCTGTCTTTTCTTGCTTTTTCGTCGTTTTTGTGATATAATAAAATTAGGAACACTACGTGTAATGTAGCGTGACAATTAATTTCACTTAATTGCGGACATGTGCTATAATAGATATAGTGGAACGAAAGGATAGAGAAATATGACAGAAATAACACTTGTAACGAGTTCTTTATTATATAAGGATAAAAATGAACAACTCTACAACTATTTTGAAGGTATAGCACCTCTATTTACTTTCTTAGTACGTAGAACAATTCACCATTTAAAGCATGACTTAAATGGTGAGAATCTTAGTCAATACAGAACGCGGTTAAAACAAGAGTACAACTTAACAAATAGATTCGCAAAAGCAGTCATTGCAACAGCAAAGAGTACTCTCAAATTAACAAATACTGCCGGTGAATATTTACATTCCACATATGCTGATAAAATCAAGAAAGTAAACGCTAAAATAATTAAAACGAAAGCAATTTTGAATAATCCGAAAACAAAGAACAGTAGGATTAAAAATCTCAAAACTAAACTGTTCTGGCTTGAGATGAAAAAGAACAAACTTACTCAGCGTTATAACAACGGACCAAAACCCATGCTGACTTTCGGCACAAAGAAGCTACTTAAAAGTGATAAGTCTAAATTCTTAGAAAAACGAGATAATCAAATTGTTTATATAGGTGACAAGAATGAACATCTAGGAAATCAACAGTTCAAGTTATTCTATGATAAAAGACGAAATAAATTCACTTATAAAATCAGAGTAGAAAACCAATATATTAAGGATTCGAAATACATCTACGGTGGGTTTGTTGTCAAAGATAATATTGCTAAGAAAGAAATACTAAAAACACTCAAATCACCTAAATCTAACCCACTCTCATTTAGGATAATCAGAAAGAACAACAGGTTATTCTTACAGATTATGTATAGAACAGGGTCAGAACCCAAAACTAGAAGTTCTAATGGCGTGATTGGTGTAGATTTCAATAAAAGATTTATCGCAGTTAGTGAAATAGACGAAACAGGTAAACTACTAAACGTTGATAGGGTTAATTACATACATAAAGGTAAGGTTGGAGTAACTAAGAACTCTATGCACCACTTGGTAAAAGACCTAGTTAATTTAGCAATACAGTCGGGAAAAGACATTGTTATAGAAGATTTAAAATCTTTGAATAAAAACAAAATAGAGAAGACTGAACGAAAACACCATAACCGAATGATTAACACCTTCAAGTTTGGTAGATTCAGAGACTTCTTACAAACAAAATGTGATAAATTAGGTGTTGGTTTGTCACTAGTAAATCCATACAACACGTCAAAAATAGCATCAAATAAGTATTGTTACAGTATGAAACTCAACATACATAGTGGGGCGAGTTATGTAATTGCTAGGCGTTTTTATAACCTAGACTAATAATATTACACCTATGATACATGATGTAAACTAGATACGAAGTCATGTGAAATCAAGGTAATTAAAATTAGTGGTTTTGGTTGTGATTATTGGCTAGAAATAGTTATAACTTCAAAACTTAATATATAGTAACCGTAACGCTATTTTATTTGAAATAATAAAGAAAGGAAAAGTTACTTATTGAATAATACTACAACATAAGATAGTATTAGATAGGTTTAACTTTACGTGTCTGTATGAAGAAAAAGACAATTCATATTGTTATTGGTACGCTACTGGCGAGCTCGGTCGTGGCGAACATGACAACACTTCTAGGCGAGACCAAAGTAGACAACGTACCAGATGAACAAGAAGATAAACAAAATAATAACAAACGTTCATACGACGAAATACGAGAGGGTTTTCTTGGTCGTATTGGACGAACCACAATTGATGAATTTATGAACCAAAAATTCAAAGATACAACCAAGGATGATACAGACGACACACTGCGAGTCGAGCCAAACATTACATTACCAACAGGTAAATTGGTAACAGCAACCGGACTGATGGTCGACATTGGAAGTACTGAAGTAGAGGGTGATGGTGAGGTTGAATCACCGTTCGAAGATGAGATAGAGGAATTACCGTCTGATGAAATAGACGAGTCACAACATGGGGTATCAGAGGAAGAACCAACACCAGAAAATATAGACGAATCACAACATGAGGTATCAGACGCAGAACCAACACCAGAACCTCAAGAAGAGTCACCCATAGTAAATGTAGACGAGGTTGTAGAGGAAGCAACACAAGAGTTACCTGACGAAACACCTGAGGAAATACATCAAGAGACTCTAGAAGAGTCGTCAGAGGTGGTACCGGAAGATTTTACAGAGGGTGTATCTAATGAATTACCTGATGAACTACCTCAAGAAGCACCTCTAGAGGTACAGGAGACCTTACCTGATGAGTTACCTGATGAATTACCACAGGAAACACCTGAGAATTTACCAGAGGAGTTACCTCAAGAAGTACCTGAGAGTTTACCGGAAGAACTACCTGAGAACTTACCGGAAGAACTACCTGAGAACTTACCTGACGAGTTACCTCAAGAAGTACCCGAGAGTTTACCAGAGGAGTTCCCTCAAGAAGTACCTGAGAACCTACCGGAAGAACTACCACAGGAACTACCTGAGAGTTTACCTGATGAATTACCGCAGGATGTACCTGAGAGTTTACCTGATGAATTACCGCAGGATGTACCTGAGAGTTTACCAGAGGGGTTACCTCAAGAGTTACCGCAGGACGTACCGGAAGACCTACCTCAAGAGTCACCCGAGAACGTACCAGAGGGGTTACCTCAAGAGTTGCCAGATGAAGTACCAAAAGAACTCCCGCAAGAGACCACCCAAAAGTCATCGCAAGAATTACCTAAAGAAAATACACCACTTAAAGACCCGTTCACACAAGACGAACTTCAAGTTACGGATTTGAAAGTTGGGGACAAGATATTCGGACGTACAATTACTAAAGTTCCGAACATAAATCTCAGTTACAGACAAATACTTAACATGAGTGAAGATGAGCGATTTGAAAAAGCACAGGGTGCGAACGAGTTATCATACGGGGCTAATGATGGGCAAGTATGGTTAGGTGCAGGAGATGGTGTGGTCAAAGCTTTTAATGACGGTGAATTTATAGATATGGTACTGGTGAACAAATACTTCATCAACTATGTTAATGCTGATAGAGCTCAACACAAAATACGCGAACTTAAATATGAGCCTAAATTCCAAAAAGCAGCTGATATACGTGCTGGTGAAATGGCCGAATATGGTCATATACGCTATGAAGGTCGCCCTCATACACGACCTGATGGGACAAAATGGGTTACTGTGATGAAGGATACGGTTAAAAACTATCCATATGGATTAGGTGAGAACCTATTAGCGTACTCGGTATTATCAAATCCGTACCAACTAACTAGTGAACAGTATATCGCTAAAACATTATTTGAGCGATGGAAAAACTCACAAAGCCACTATGAAAATATGATGGACTCACGACTAACTCGCACGGCGGTGTCAGTTAAGATGACAACAAGAACAGGGGCACGAAGTGATAATGAGACAAACTGGGTTATAGGAACACAAATACTATCTGATGGTGAAATTAATGACTAAGAAAGGAAACAACCATATGACAGAGAAACAAGAATTTTTCGTAGTAGAAAACAAAGGAAACACAGCAATCGAATGTGAATGGATGGAACTAGGCGGGGTAGACAAACTATACCTCGACGTATCTGATATTTACAAAAATGAAGGCCACACAAGAACACGAGTGGAAGGATGCGCATTTGTAATGACTGGAGACGGGGTAGTTACTGACCATACAGCACTACCGGTTCCTGTCCGTATTAAGACCCCTGTAGAAAACATTAGAGCGTACGAAGCCGTAGATATGGAAGAAGCAGCGAATATTGCCCTAGAAGAAAACGGTAAAGAAAGTATCTATATGGAGTCTCCGTTTGACTCAGAAATTTACGACACTGTGGTAACAAATCCGTTTAAAGAAGATATGGAAGACGAAGGATTGGTACTATAATGCAACAAGAACCTATGACTGCGTCACATATTGAGTTTCTAGAAGATGTTAGGCGGTTTGCGAAGTACTACAATAACCTTACACTTGAGGAACGCGTGGTTATTAAGAGTGCGATTGATGAAGGTGAATACACATCGACACTGGAAGGTGATACTCTTAACATTATAACTAAAGATATCGACTCATACACCTCGTATAAAAAACAAGACAAATTCTTAACACGTGAACTAGGTCGTGTGTCAGAGAATCAATATGCTGATAAATACATTTCTGAGATGAAGTACGACCAGGAAGTGGCGAGACGTAATATGTATGAGATTGATAAGAAATATGGTTTATCCCAAGATGACCCAACAATATTAGACGCAATAGAAACACGTGAAGAATACGAACAACAAGTGCATGATGCGCGTGAACAATATGACGAACTCACGGATGATAATTTTGACCATTACGAAGCTGAGATGAATATGTATTCTGACCCAGGACTGGTGGTTGAAAAACAACACGAGCAAGAAATTCTAGAAGACACAGACTTTGAAACGTTCGAAGATGCACTTAGACGATAAAACAAAAGACACCTAATAGGTGTCTTTTCTTATTAGTTTGATGTATTCGTCTTTATACTCATCGTTTTGAATTTCGTTCAGTAGTGAAGCTAGTTTGGCTTTATTACCTTCTTTTTTAGCCTCATTAATACGGGCTATCATTTTGAGTCGGGCGTCGGCTTTCTTGGCGTCAGCAACTTTCTTCTCATTTTCTTTTATTTTCTCTTTAGTTTTAGCTTTTTCCACATCTTTAGCTGTTAGAGCGTATGTTCCTTCTTTCTCAACCTGTGTATAAAGTTGTTGACCTGCCGGGTTACCGACTACTCTTGGTAAATCTTTACCCTTCTTACCAGATTTAGATTTTAACAGCATTACGTCAGTGACTGACGATGGGCTATAAGTGTCGGAGAATTTCTGACCTCTAAAACCTGAGTCGAAAATATAGATATTTCCTTTCTCGTCAATGTGGTCAACAGCAATGAAGTGCGGACCTGCTGGGGAAATAACACGTATTGCCATGACGTAACCTTGGTCATAATATTTGAATATGTCCTGATACGTTGCGCCTATCATACCGTGTTCCTCACCATTTTTCTCAATCACCCAATCGTTACCCCAGTTCACTTTGTTGTAACTAAGATAACCTGTAGATGCATACCCGTTAGTGGCATCTAGTTCCTTTTTTAAATCCCACGGAGCGTATCCAACAGGCACACTTCCTGTTTTAACTTTTAGGAATGTTGCTGCTTGTATCATACAGCTAGCTTGTCGCCAATCTATATTCTGTGGACCAAAAGTAGCGACTTGGTTTTGGTCTGTTTGATTCCATGTATTAGGGTCTTTTGCATTCGAACCCGAACCTGTATAAGCAAGCGGTTGGAGGGCAAATACTAATGACACTAACGGAATCGATAGTGTTGCTAAATGTCTCTTTTTAAATTGCATGGTTTTATCCTTTCGTTTTATATACTAATTATACCATATATTATGAGAGAAAGCTAGTGTTGTCACCAAATTGTAATAATTATTTGACTTGTGAGAACAGCACAGATATGTTATAATTTAGTTAGATGATAATAGAAAGGAGACAAAAAATGGGTTCATTCAGTTGGGAATACGCATCGGAGACATCGGAAACAATCAACATTTGTCCTGGTGATGAAATTAAGGTGTTGATACCGGAGTATTTCGGTATTGGTAAAATCATTGGAACGTATGAGGATTATGGTATTGTGAGTGTTGGGGATAAAGACTACGATATATACGACCTGCTTGCGATTATTAATGCTGAGAGTTTATCTCGTGATGATGAGGTGATTGGTAAAATTAAAGACTACCACACTAATAAACATCTACCTACCCCACAAGAAATAGGTGACGACGAGATTAGGAATATCGGTATCAATATAGAGAGTGCTGACCTTAAATACCCACTCAAAATAGTTCCACCAGACGAAGACGTTACATATGAAACTTGTGAATACATATCTGGTAGAGATTATGAACAAGGTTCTCATAGAGTCTACAGGGATGACAAACCTTATAATGAGGAATATCTCAGGGTTGAGGACGTAGATAGTGAATATGCGCTTGAGAATTTCAACCAAACAATTGAAGCATTACAAGCAATGAAAGTAATGCTGGAAAATGAAGGTGAAGATTATGAAGCAGCACTCGTCACTAACATGTTAAACAATCCAGAACACACCAAAGCGGAAATTGAACGTATGAACATCGGCCCGATGTTTGATTATGAGGAATTTATCTATGAATTGACTGACGATTATCGCACGATAGACGGTAAAGAGGACGACATGTTTCTAGGTCATGAATTTGATGAACATAACGGGTTAACGCTTTAAAAAACCGCAAAAAAAAGAAATAGACACCGGCTGGTGTCTATTTTTGTAACATACGTTCTATATTATCGGATGTCTCTTTGACGCGATATAAGTCACGCTGTTCACCATGTGTGATGATTATAAGTGTGTAATTCTCATCAGGTGTTATGACCGGAATTACAGTTTCTATATAGTGCGGGTCGACTAGAAGTGTTCGACCATCTAATTTTATGAGTTGTAACATATTTCCAACCTACCTTCTTATTCATAATGTGGGACTTATGTACAGTATTTCAGATGTACATATTCCGTAGTTTTCCTACCTTCTGATTTTGCGCAAATACAAATTGTACAGTACTTTATCTTTTATACTACTGTGTAATTTGCGTATTTCAACTCGTGTAGTCAGTTCTTTATTGGTCAATTCGTCGACGATGTCTACTAATTTGAGATATTTCTGACGCAAAGTATCATTTTCTAATTGTATGATTTCTTTTCGTGCTTTGTGTACTCGTTTAGTCTTGATACCATATTTAGAGATTTCATCAAATAACATATCGTTATAATATTTGTATGTGTTACACAATTCGTTATATCCGTTTACCATTTCGATAAGGTCATCGATATCTTCGTGTGCTCCACAAAATATATCGTCGTTATGTGTATATAATAGTTTCTCGAATTTCGTGAGCGCATCTGTCATTAATAACTCTTTATCTGATTTACGAAATGCGACACCTTGTCTATTATATGGGTGGCTTGTATATCCTAGCATTTTTTATCACTTCCTTTGCCTGAAAATAAATAGACCACAAGAGTGGTCTATTGTACTAATTGTTGTAGTCGTTCTATTCTTTTTTCGATTTTTGGGTGAGTTGATAAAAGTTCCCCACTCAGAGGACTTGCGATAAACATACCTGCTGAGTTTGATGCGACTTTTTCAACACGAGGGTTCTCGCTGATTTTCTCCAGTGCACTAATTAAAGCGTATGGGTTTCGTGTTAATCGGGCTGCCCATGCGTCAGCTTGGTATTCACGCGCTCGTGAGATAGCTAATGCGACCATTGGTGCGATGATTAGTGTAATAATTAACGTTATTATGATACCGATTAGCGCTATCGGGCCATTTGTATCTGATGAACGTCTTGAACGAAAAGCTATATCAACAATAAGCCCCATTATTGTCCCTAACGCTATAGTTATTGTTTGTAAGCGTACGTCATAGTTTTTGATATGAGCCATTTCATGCGCTATGACTCCTTGTAATTCGTAACGATTCAATTTGTTCATTAGTCCTGTTGTGACTGCAACGGCTGAACGTTTCGGTGATGACCCGGTCGCAAATGCGTTTAAGGCGTCGTCTTCGATAACATACACTTTCGGTTTTGGGACTTTCGCCAGAATCGCCATATTGTTAACTAGGGTATGTAACGTTTTATACTCTACGGGGTCAGCTTCACGACCACCGTTTAAATACATTACTATATTGCGACCTTGGAAAACCATAAATGTCGAATATACTATACCCATGACCAGTGCAATAGGGATACCGACACGCCAGTCTCCTGACATGTAATATCCAGCCACTGCACCGACAATGGTAAACAGAACTATGTATAAAAATACGACCACGATAGTTTTGATTTTATTTTGTCGTATTTGTTTATATAACATGGTCTTAGAATTCTACTTTCGGATTTTCTTTTAGATGTGCCGGAACTTCTAATAATGCTTTACGTTTGAATCCGAACATATTTGCTAGTATGTTGGTTGGGAATGATTCGATTTTCGTATTGTAATCATTTGTTACCGAGTTATAGTGTCTACGCATCGCAGATACGGTTTGTTGAAGGTCTCTTAAGTCTTCTTGTAGTTTCATAAAGTTATCTGCTGCGCGTAACTCTGGGTAGTTTTCTGCCGTAGCCATAAATGCTGGCACCTTATTCATTGCGTCATTCTTTTCTTCCAGAGTAGTAGCATTAGCGAATGCCGAACGTAGCTCAGAAATGTTCTTATAAACTTCGCTTTCATGCCCTGCATAACCTTTAACGGTTGCAACTAAGTTCGGAATTAATTCCGCTCTATCTTGTAATGTAACGTCGATTTGCTTCTCCGCTTCTTCTACGTAATTTCGTGCTTTGATTAGTGAGTTGTACATCAGTGCTAAAACCGCTACAATCACTAGAATTATAATTATTACTGTCATATCTTAACCTACTTTCGTTAGTATATCTTAATTATACCATAAATGGTATAATTTGTCTATAGTGTTTGTAAAAATTAGCAAAAAAAAACAAGACCCTCCGAGGAGGGTCAATCATTATTAGACTGTGAATACTACGATTCTACCAGCGCAATGTAGTACTAATTCTGTTTCGCGGAATAAATTACTTGATTCACGGAATTCAGAACGTAGTTCTTGTGTGCGTATATTACATACGAAAATCTGGAAGTCGTTTCTGCGTGCTATAGCGTTCACTTTTAGTTGTTTGTTAGCTTTGATGCGCACTTCTTCAGATAATTGACGTAATGTATCATTATCTGTTCTATCGATTTGTGCTAGTGTTAATTTGACCGCTAAACCTAAATCGAAATTACCATTACCAAATGTAGTGAATTGTTCTACTTCGTTTTTGATGGCTTCATAAAGTTCTTGGTCGTTAAATATCATATTACACGCTAAATGAACCAATTCATTGTCGTAAGTTAAATTAGCTTCGACTAGCTTTTCATATGATAATGTGTTATCTAATTGGTGAAGTAATGTTAATTGTTCTTCGTTTGATAAAGTGTCAAATCTGATTGGTTCTTCGTACTCATCATATTCTTCTTCAGTTTCATCATCCCCGGTATTATGATTTACTACGAAAAAGTCCCCTGGTACAGAACTAGACGAAAAGAAATCGTTTCCCGCTGTTGCTGCTCTTAACACATATGCGTAGTAATCGCCGTCTTCGATTAGTGTCCAATTTTTAAGTTTATCTGGTGTCACACCACGTGCACCCGCATAGAATTCTGCTAACTCTAATACGCTATCGAATTCAAGAGTTTCACCTTGTACATCAAGACTTACTCGACCTGTTTCATTATCTAATTCAAAGTGTGTTACATGTTCTTCATGGTTAAAGTTAAATTGTTTAGTCATTTAGTACCTGCTTTCTGGCTTACGCCTTTGTATTTAAAAATGTATTATAGACAAAATCTTTGGCAGTCTCATCTGAGTGTCGTGTCAACCAATATGCGACTTCATTAATATCTTCGTGTACCTTACCTAGTACTACTTCTAGTGTACCGGAGTTAAGTGAGTTATAGTCGGTACCCGATTGGTATGCGTGAAGTATATGATGTGAGTGTACGCGCATTACTATTTGACCTTTTACTGCTTTGTGCCAATAATTTTCATCTACTATTGTATTGGTTGGTGTGTTGTACTGAGGTAATATTACGATTTTGTATTCACTCTCAATCGGAATGATTGCGAAATGACTATAATATTTTTCATAATCCTCATTAGTCACAACAAGTGCTTGTGCTTCCATATTGGCACATCTTTGCCACTCTCTAAAATATTTAGAGATGGCGACTAGTTCCTTATGGAATATATCCAGATTTAATACCTTGTCACCGTCGTATATTATACCATCCACTATCGACCATCGTTTAGTCTCTTTGTGTGTGACTGGCGTATTTTTGATTAATTCTGCAAATTTATTCATATGGACTCCCTTCTTAAATTAATGAACTATTTCTCTACAGTTCGTACACGTGTAGTGAAATCGCGTACTGAGCTTTCGAAAACGTTACCTGCCAAGTCATAGTTGTTTAGAATCGACATTATTATGTTGGCAATAATATCACCGTTACGAGAATTCGCCATCATTGCTTGAGGTTCACTTTCTACAACCTCATCACACGACGGGTTAAGACCTGGATTTTTATCATCGATATCGTTCAGTTCTGGGTATACCTCAAACATGTTCGCGAGTGTTGCTTCACGCGGTTTGGTAAATCCGTTATCTTGAATTGTGATTGGTAAATTTGTCGTTATTACAACTTGCCCGCCTTGGTCGTTATTACCTGAGTCCAGTGCGATATATTCCGGTAACATCTCAAGTGCATTATTAATCAATCTACGAGTTGCGACATTGTCTACCGCCGAAACTATAATAGGTACACCATTATCGGGTGTGTTGATAAGTACTTCCGCCATGAAGTCGTCTTCTGACACTAAGTAGTTATTGTTTACTATGATTGGTGATACGTCAAGAATTGTTTCATCTGCGTTATCTTTAAGTGCGAGCGCTTTGTTTTTCCCCACATCACTTTTTGTAAACTTTTGTCGCTTCAAATTTTTTGGTTCGACAACATCTCCGTCGTATAATGATATTGGTATATCACTTCCAGCTAACAATCTGAATAAGTTTGTTGCCGCAAAACCGCCAGTCCCACCGCAACCGACTATAAAGATGGCTGAATTGTTTATTTCGTTAAATTTTATCATGCGTTTTTTTCCTCCTTTTGATTTACCAAAAACGGGTAGGGGTGTGGGGTACCACCATGGTCGGAGCGACGTGTATACGTCGCGTCCGTATGTTTAGTATACCATTTTTGGTGTTATTTTTCAAGATTAGGCAATAGTTACGTTAACTATAGTTGGTAAGGTGATTGTTTCTTCCATTGTAGCTAACACAATTGATTGATTATTCTCGCCTTGAATTAAAATCATATTTTCATACCAAATCGCTTGAGCATTCGGTTTTGAGACAAATAACTTATACGCATCTTTATCAGCTACAACGCGTTGGTTATTTACTAAGATTTCTGGATTTGGCTCTTCTTGGTCCGGTGTTTGGACGTCTTGTTCTTCTATGACAGAATTGTCAAGAGCGTTTGCCAGATAGTCAGAAATGACATCGACTTGTTTTTCCATATCAACAAATAACTCTACGATACCTTTGTGAGCAACTTTGATATTTCTATAAGTCTCCAAGAATAACTCAATAATGTTTTCTTGTAATACGTCTGTTGCGATATAGTACGCTTTTGTTTCACGTGTTTGCCCTATTCGATTGATTCTATTTTGTGTTTGAATAATATCAGATATTTCGATGTTTAGTTGATACTGTATCAAACGGTTTGCTTGTACCAAGTCAAGAGATGACTTAATCATGTGTTGAGGTACGATAGCGATATTTTGTTTAGTATAAAGTTTATCAATTGCGTCTTGATAATTCAGTTCGTCTTTCATTTCGTTATGTGTTAAACTCTTGATACCTAACGCTTTTGATAACGTAGTCGCCACCTCAGGAGTGTTCACAACGATTAGGAATGTTTCATCTTTTTCACGTTGTAAGATATCTTGTAAGATGCGGAATTTTTCCGTTTCAGCTAGTTGTGGTTTATGGATTAAGTTAGATGAAGCTATGTCTTCAAGTAAGTTCAAGTCCATTTTCGCTAAGTATTCTAGGAAACGAACACTCTTTTTAGCGCTTTGGTTTAATACGTCATAAATATTCTTTTCACCTAAACCGTCATTTAGGTTTAAAATAGCGTTTGCGATATTTGTTGCTATGACCGGTGATTTATACACATCAACATCTTCTACAATACGGTGTAATCTGCGTAATAGTTCTAAGTCGTTTTGCGTTAAGCTTGATTTAGTTTTTATTACCTGTGCATTGTGCTGTACGGCTTGTTCTCCGAACAATTCGGTAGCAATTTGAATAGATTGTGCTGTGACGACTGATTTGGACACTAGTTTGTAGAATAGTTCAAAGTTTGGTGTTGATAATACTTTTGGGTCGTTAATTATATTTAATTGGTTGCTAGTTAGTGTTTTTGTAAAGTCAGTATTATAATATGATGGATGTACAATACTAGCCCCGTAACGTAAATGAAACGCGTGTTCGCGACTTGTTAATTTTGGTTGTTTAAATACTTGTTGTTTGTCGACGTCAATTTCATCTAACTCCCTATTTTGTTCAGAAATCACGTTACGAGCCATCTCTCTGATATCTTTAACTAGTTCACCTGCTTCATAAGATACTGCAGAATTGAATTGTGCTGCACTATGTTCTGTAGCTCCCCATGTAATATCGGGTATACCTAATAATTGAACCATGTTAAACCACTCTGTCGTAGTTAGGTTTGCTAGTGTCCCTGATAAGACGAATGTACGGTAAGTTCCGTGAATGTTTAACGCCGTATTCGGACGTTTTGTGATAAATTTGTCAGCTTTTAGCGGTCTGTGTAATAGTTGATGGATTTCATCGATGATTAAATAATCGTCTTGTGTCTGCGATTCGGTAATCGGGGCCACTTGTGTAACATGGACATTTCCATTCTTGACCGTGAAACCAACCAGATTAATGAACCCTACCATTTCGTATTGACCTTCTTGGATTACGTATTTATATTGGTGTTCGCTTACTTTTTCTAGTTCGACAAATATCTCAAAGGTTTTAAGCCATGATGATTTTAGTGACAACGTTGGTGCAATAATATTTATTGCCGGTAATGTGATTTGAACTAAATTAGTTGTATCGTGGTTATCCAGTTGCTTGGCTGTGTACTCCGCTGCGTATTTTTGTGTATACATAATAGATTGTACGGTCATTAGAGTTTTACCAGCACCCATATCTGATAGGTTATACATGATACGAGATTTGTCTTGTAAAACCAGTCCGATATGTTGTAAACTGTTGAATTGTTGCGTTTCTGACACTTTGAACCCGACGCTCTCTAATTTGTCCATAATAAATTGGTACGCATTTTGTTCTTTTAATTTATCAATTAATTCATCAGGGACTAACTCTTCTACACCTTCGCTATTTTGTTTTACCGTCTCCAAGAACATTGTAACTTGTTCTTCTTGGGTAATAGGGTTGTATTGTTTTGTAGCTTTAAATTCGCTTAAGATTTTCTCACAAACGGCCACCATTTGTCGAGCACTTCCGTTGGTGAATAATAGTTGACTAATGTAGTTATCGCAGTTATCTGACGCGAAGATTATATCTAAGATGCTCACGACTTTATCATTTTCCATGATATTCGCGTAAACGGGTTTATTTCTAAAGAAGGCTTCCATAATTGACGCCAAACGTAGCAATCTAGTATAATGATGACTTTCTTCTTGTCTAACAATAGTTAACCCGTGCTCATTCATAACGTGCTTGACAAAAGCTAAATCACTTTCGGGAGCTGTTGTTATACCTGTTTCGGTAGGTCTAAAATCAAATAGTTGACCACCTAGTGACGAACAATAATCTATGTGAATATTTATTTGGTTTGCGTCCGAAAGGTCAGTTGGAGCTTCAAAGTCAGGTGACACTATTAACACGTGTGATAACCTCACCATGTTCGTGTCGATAGTTCCTATTTTTCTTAACTCTTCTGTTGTTTCTAAAATAATATCATTTTTAATGTCTGAATAAGTGTGTTTTATAAATTTCATTTTCTATACCTCGCTCAATATTTCAAAAGATGATTGGGGTTTGGGGTCAACCCCCATGATTAGACCATTTGTGTATACAAATGGTCTGGGATAGGTGACCCCGCATAAGCGTAGGTCGATGCTATATATATACTAATTGTACTTCATCTTGTACTTCTGGTAGTGGTGTAGATACACTATCACTCGCAATAATCGTATCCACTCGTTCCCTGTTCTTTTGTCTAGATACTTTGAACCCGGGAATAACTGCGTTTACCTCTTTATCGTTATGCTCTCTACGAACCAAATGTCTATTAGTTGTAAAAGCTAACATGTCGTAACCACTTTTTGATGGGTATAAGAACGCTTGGTCTTTAATCTCGACGTCCGCAAATGGATTACGTTTGTTGAGTACAATTCTCTTCGACGTTGATTTAGTACTGACTTGTTTTGTCAGGTCTTCGTCTTGGGCGACTCTGTATTTTTGATTTAGAGTATAATGTGCAAACTCTTTTTTCCATTGTTCATAAGACGGTATTGGGACATTGTCATTTACTTTGTCCTCAATTTCTTGTTTGGTAAATCTTAAACGTAGCAGCGATTCTTTTAGTGGTTGCCAATTTATAAATCCACTACCCGATAACGCTTCGAAGTACGTTGCTAGTATAGCTTCTTCGGGTCTGTAAACATCCCCGTCCATATATAATGGAATCTTATCAAATCTCGACAACACATGTGTTGATACGTGTGTATTTGTTATCATTTATAAAGCCTCCGTTACTTATTATGCTATATATTTTGGTGTTGGTACAACGTAGTGTACTTTGTATTCTGGGTTGATATCTGCAACATCACTGATTCTGTGTATTCCAGAACTCATGTAGTCCATATACATGTCTTTTAAGTCATTGACAGCGTCTTGGATTACGTATTCCAAGTCGGATACGTACTCTTTTGTATATGTATAGTAATATAGTGAGTCTCTTAGTATTTCGTCTCTAAATGCAGTAGTGAAGTCACCGCACTTTTCAATTTGCCAATCAATCGTATCTAGTAATTTTGTTACGTACTGATATGGGAATTCAAATATATCTGCATATTCTCGCCATAAACAAATAAGGAGAGGTAAATGTTGGATAGTGTAAGCTCGACCCAGTCTTTTTGTAACGTCTGGGTGGTCCACATATTGCAGAAGTAGATTAGGTTGTCTAAACTGTGGTTTACGTGGCGTCTCATAGTAAGCCATTCGTTCTGAATGACGGAATTTTCCCACTTCACCGCATAAGTAAATCATTAGTTTACGTTTTTCATCATTTGTTCTAGTACGGTACTTATCTATCATGTACTTAAACTTCTCGTAATATGTTGGTGTACCGTCTTTATTTGCACGGGCAATGACGTCTCCGTTTTCCCAATCTATATCAATTATATCATGTTCGCCGTTGTTGAATTTCTGGTGCATGGTATTATGGTCTCCGACTAGTTCATAGTCATATTTTAACTCCGAACATAAAAATCCAGACGGGTCTATAAGTACATTAGTGTTGTCTATTGTTTTTGTCATGAAAATACGCCTCCTTAAGTTTTTAAAAGAATAAAGGGGTACGGGGTTAGCCCCGTGAAATGACCAGTTGTGTAGACAAATGGGCCATAACGTTGTTAATCACAAGGAATAAGGGGTTTGGGGCGTGCCCCATATTCGACATTTGTGTATGCAAATATCGAAAAAAAGTAGACCAATAGGTCTACTTATAAGTCAACGCCCCCGGGTGTATCATATAGGTTATTGAGTTTTGGTATTTTTATATGTAGGTTCGTAGAGGGATGAGAATTTATACGCTCAATACTATTTATATTCGTTATACCTTGTGTGTTATTCTCGTATAGTTCTCGGATACCGGTAAGTGCTAATGTCAGAATATCATGAAGGTAACCGGCGTTATCTTGTACCCACCCCTCATGCGTTTCTTTGTTATTAATGTGTTCGATAATATCTGAACTGAGTAAATCTGATATGAAATCTTTCGGGAATTTGCCCGCCTCATTCAAATACCACAGATGACAATATAGTATCGGTAAATAACATACTATGAATCGATGATATGCCCCAGCGCGGCGATGTGAGCAGTGACCTTTATACAGTTCGTAGGCGTTATGTGCATATATAATCCTTGCACCTTCTTTTGAACAATCTGATAACCTACGACCACGGTAGTAACGTTCAAAATCGGCAAAATATGTTAACATATACTCGAGCTCGGCTTCGTGTGTACGTCCTAATGCGAACAGGGGTTCGAAATATGTATAACAAATTCTGTCCCAATAACGTGGTATAAACACTAATTGCCCATCTTCATACTGGGTTGATTGGATACGTATATCATACGTATTGCACAGGTCGACTTGTGAATTGGACTTGTCATATTGAATTTTTCTACCGCGTTCAGGGTATGCCCATGTACTTATGTCCTCAAATCTAATTAGTTTATCCATTATTTTTCACACCGTAACTCAGAAATGCGAAATTTCTGAATCTCCTTTCTTAGTTTAATTTTAGAGTTTTTCAACTCAAGGTC
>ERZ772799.306-NODE-306-length-19251-cov-3.390967_pt1 | contig 19251 bp, 30 predicted proteins | sample MGYA00511345_ERZ772799 | MGnify/ENA primary metagenome ERZ772799 (study PRJEB29015, sample SAMEA2738037) | human oral metagenome | biome: human oral; feature: human-associated habitat; material: saliva | place: China | collected 2238 ... | reverse complement strand
GTGTTCGCCTCGTTTTGTTGCCATGGTTTTTTTGAACGCCATTGTTTGGTTCATGCCTTTGAATGTTTTTGCATGTTTTTGTAACATTTCTTTTGTTTTTATGCTTTTTTATGCATTTATGCGTTTGTGCGTTGCGTGTTGCCTTGTGGCATGCGTTGGCACCATGCGTGGTGCATGGTATTGGTATGCATGTCATGCATCACATCATCATCGTGATGTTCATCATCATGTTGATCATGTTGATCATTGATCATCATTGATCATCATCATGTTCATTGTTCATTGTTCGTTGATCAATCATTGATCATTGATTGTTGATCATGTTGATCATGATCGTTGGTTGGTGTGTGAACGTGAACAGTGTGAGGTGAGTGGATGGTGTCCGTCTCTTGTCCGTGTGTCCAGTGGAATGGCGGTGGTGTGTGCTGCTGTTGTCTTGCCCGGTCCGGTGTCGTGGCCCGTGCCCCATCTCATCCCAGTGCAGTACTCGTCAGTGCTGCTGTCATGTGATGTATTGTTCTCTGCCGAGTGTGTGGTGTGTGGTGGTGTGTGTGTCTCTGTGCTGTTCGTGTGGTGGGGTTCCCTTGTCTGTACCCTCCCTGGCATTGGTGCGGGGTGGGGGCATTGTGGATGGTGGGGTGGCATGACGAGGTGGGGCGGCATGGTGATGGAAGGGCGGCGGTGTTGATGGTGACCCTCCCGTCTTGTGTCGGTGTCCCCCTCGTTTGGTGTTGGCGTCCCCCTTTGTTTGGTCGGTGACCCTTGTTGAATGGCGGGGGGGTGGTATGTGCTGTGGTGTCCCGTCTTCGGATCGGGACCTGCACCTTGTGTTGTCCTGCTCCTCCTTGTGTTGTCCCGTCCCTCCTTGTGTTGTCCCGTCCCTTCACTGTGTTTGCTGTTACAGCATTGTTGGTTTAGTGGTGTGTTTTGTGGCAGGGTTGTGTTATTGTGGAATGGCGGTGGGGTTTATGTGTGGGTTGGAATGGCGGTGGGTGTGTAGTTCTCGTCGCTTGTCTTCTACATTCTCTTCCTTCTCTTTTTCTTCTGTTGTTGGTGTTCGGGGTAGTGCGCGCGCAGCTCTGCGAGCACGCACGTTATCCCCGAACACCATTGTGTTCCTTTGTCTTTTACTGTTCTCTCTTCCTTCGCCCCCCGTCTTTCTTGTTATTGCGGAATAGCGGTGTGTGCCTACCATGTGTCGGAGCATTGTGTTGGCATGACTGCGATGGGTAGTCTGTCTCGTTCGTCTTCGTTTTTCTGGTAGTGGCGTGCTCTTCCTTTGCCTCCTCGTCCGTTGCCGCGTCTGCTGTTGCATTTGGCGCATAACACTCGCCCGTTGTCTGGGTGGTTGGTTCCGCCTAGTGATGCTGGGATTATGTGGTCGGCTTCGGCGGAGTTGGGTTTGCGTTGTCCGTTGTTGTGGTATTGGAGTTTGATTCCGCATGCTGGGCAGTGTGTGATGCCCATGGCTTGTGCTCGGGCGAGTACTTGTTTTCTGAATTGTTTGTGTTCGCGTGTGCTTGTTCTGCTCACCGCTTTTCCTCCTCTTTGCTTTTCTTCTTTGTGTTGGTGTTTGTGTTAGGTGGTGGCGCGTCGCAGCGTCAGCGAGACGAGCGCCTCCACCGTCTAACACTACTCTTTTCTTTTTTCCTTCTCTCCTTTCTTCTTCTCTCCTTTCTTCTTCTCTTCTCGCCTTTCCTTGTTTGTGGAATGCCGGGTGTCGTGTAGTGCGCGCGCAGCTCTGCGAGCACGCACGTAACACGACACGCGCCCTTGTGTGTTCTGTGTTTGTTTACTTAATACGGTGTGTGTTGCTTCTACCACGCACAGTGTTGTTGCCCCCACCACACATGTTCGTTGTTAACGATCACAGCATTCCTCTTTGAACACTGTGTGCCCTTAATTACGTTATAACACGCGTTCCCTAATTAGACACCGTCTAACAAAAATAGACACTGTCTAGGCGTGTTAGACAGTGTCTAATTCTAGTACTCTTTTAAGAGTATAGGTTGGGCCCAACACAGTGGCGAGCTCTTCGAAAACACCCGCGGCGTAACGCTCGCCTGCGTCGCTAGGGCTCCTCGGCGGCTACGCCGCGATCGTCTTCGACGATTCGTCTACTCGAGTGTAGCATACGGGTCCAAACGCGTCTACCGAACCCATGCCATCACACGAACTGCAACATGGACCATTCGTTGCAATACCAACGAAAACACTCCGGCAGGAAGTCTTGTTGTAAGCCGAAAAGTGTGACGACACGCACCAACATTGTAGTAACACAAACGGGTGCTTTCACCCTAGAAAGCATGTTGCTAGCAAACAACCCACATGCGTAGAAAGTAAACGGAAGGTTAACAAGATGAACGAAAGGTTAACGGAAACTGTGAGACGTCAGGGTCATGGTGGCCGACACTACATGCCCCATCACACACCGCCATTCTGGCACCCGAGACACACTGAGGCCCTCGAAAGCGCTTAGAACGCTTTCGAGGGCCTCAGGAGGGGCGGGATGGCTCAAGCCGCCAGCTCGGTCAGTTCGACCATGAAGGCTTCGTCGGCCTCGGCGCGATCGATTAGTCGCCGCAGCGCGGCGCCGATCCGGTTCGCCGCCCCCTCTCCCTCGAGGTCCCGGATGTCGTTCGTGGTCTCGGTGATGAAGGTGCGAACCAACTTGAACGCATAGCGGGGGTAGGGGGCGATCATGAAGAATCGCAGCATCGCACGCAGGTACTGGTCGGCAGCCTCCTCGTGGTTTTCAACGTAGCGGAGCGTGAGGGCCATCATGGTTTCAGGCTCGAGGTCGGGTGAGATGCTCGGAGTAGTTGAGGTATCCATGCCCCCATGGTGACACGGATGGAGCAGCAGCGCAAGCCATGGGGGCGCGCCGCCCCTTCCATCGCCCTGAGACACGGCTCACACACGTTGGGGGTTGACACCACACCCCGACCTTCTACAGTAGACACACCACTGAAGGTCGGTGCGCGAAGAAAGAGAGGATGAACACACGAGCAACGCGCTAGACGAGGGAATGCTCATCAGACACATGGACGTGCGTAGGGTTACGGGGTCGTCAGGCGACATGCCGGCCCGGCTCGCAATTATGATCGAGCACATGGATGGCACGAACTACATGGTGAGTGTCGCTGACAAAAAAAGAGACGCCAGAACATTTGGCGACATTGCTCGCCACTGTCGGCCGTGGCGCTGACATGATGTTCCGCGCTCTCGACACTCTTCGCATTATCGGATATGTGGACGTGCACCCTGTCGCACTATTGGGCAGGCAAATCGTTTTTGGGTTGGATCGTGTCACGCTTGAGCTCGAAATTATTGAGCACAGTGACGGCGAGATCGAGTGTGGTATCAGTGTTGCTTCCGTGGATGTGGAGAACGTTGAGGAGATCGGGAGCGTGCTGGAGGAGAAGGGCATTGACGTCATCTAGGACGGTATGACAAACGACATATCAGCCCATCGTCTCCGTGGGACTGGCATCGCGTCCCCTATCTCGTGATTGCATGGGATGGAGGACGCGTCCGCATGCGCCCATCACCCCTCATCTCCTCACCCATCCGCCTTTCGTGGTGTTCTGGCGCGGCGGCCCGAATGTGGCGAACGTCTCACCCGGGTGGGGTAGACGGGCCACCGTCGGGCCCCTAGAGTTAAGGACACCAGGGAGGGGGCAAGACAGTGGCCCGCAACACGACCAAGACCATCACAAAGAAAGACAAGGAACCATGAACATGAGGCACGCAGCACCAAGGCACACCAACGCTGCGACCCGCCGCCCTTTGAAGCGGAGCAGCGAAATCATCCTGGCCGCCATCATCTACCTGACCGCATCATGCTTCGCGGTCGTCGGGACGCTCGGCGTCGTGGCGGCTATCTGGGTCCTGTGGGGGACGATCGGAGCACGGTAACCCCCCGCAATTCCGGACAACACAAACACGAAGGAAGAAAGGACACACCATGTTTTACGACGCGCACTTCATCATTGACGTCACGAATTGGTCGCAGGGCATTTGGCTGGACGGCACAATGCAGATAATGGACCGGGAAAATATTCTTCTGTCCGATCGCCTCGTACCCACCTATCTTCCCGAGTTTCTGGACGATCGTCGTTCCGCTAGTGAGGGACTGGCTTCCGTTCGGACGCCGAGGATGAGGCGTGGCGTTGGTTCTGTGTCCGTATCCGGGAGATTCCTGACAGCAGGATCGTCTGAATCCACCGCAATTCCAGAGAAAGAGAGGAGAAGGGAATAATGCTATGGTTTGAATATGATGGCCCCAACAGTGCGGGGGTGACTGACCTGGATACTGAGATGGGGGTTATTCGGGGGAATATGCCGCCTGCCACGTCCTATTATCATGATAATGATGGTTTCGCCGTCGTGATTTGGGACACTAAGGCTGGTGTTATTGAAACGTACGTGTTTGACGATGGTAGGCCGACGGCGTGGTATTTCAGTGCGAAGACGGGGGATGCTTGGTGGAGGAAGATTTCCACCGTTGGCGGGAACACGGCCGTTGCGGCCAGGTGGATTCGCAAACACGTCAAGCGGCATGAGGTGAAGGAGGAGGGTGCTCGTCTGGCGTACGATTTCATTCTTTGTCTGGAGGAAATGCGGGACGACGATAAGGGTTCACCGACGTGGGAGTGCGCCCGGTCGGATGCGCGGGACATGTTGACCGATCTGTGTGATTTGGCGGGCGTGCCGGCGGAGGAGGTGATCGGCTTCGACATTTAACCTCTCCCACAATCAATAGAACAGCAGTATTCATCACAATATTTAGGAAGAGAGAGCATTACTGTGGCTACAGTTTTTGGAACGGTTGTCACTCAGGCGGTCCGTGAGTGGAATGATGATGGGCGCCGTCACGAGTTCAACGTGCATGCGCCCGCCCGCAAGATTTACGACGGCGGCATCATCACCATCGGCAGCACCTGCCGTATCGTGGTCGCCGGTGACACGGTGAGGGCAAGGCACGTTAAGCGGAAGAGCGTCGCGATTCCTCCGGAGAGTGTCGGTGAGTTCGTCCGTCGTGCTTTGATTGTCGCGGCGAACCGTAGTGAGGTGGCCGGCAATGAGTGACTCTGCTGTCGATAAGGCGACGTTTGCTTTCCTCGCTAGTTGTGTCGGCGATTTCGCCCAGTGGCCCCACTGTTCGATCACCGCTTTGAGCGGCCATAATGAAGGCGGCCGTCTTTCTGGGGTTCTATTCAAGGCGACAGCCAGGAACCCCATTGATAGGACCGTCTTCAGGATTATTGTCACGAAAGACGACGAGTGGCGGGTCCGTGTCGTTCAGCTGTCAAATCATGTCCTTTTGGACGAGCGTGACGCCGACCGGGGCCTCATCGTTCACGCTGTGAATCGTTTCACGGAGCTGGCCGGCATGGTGGAAGGTCGGGAATCGTGATTAACGATGATCTGTGCCCCGTCGTGACTGAGTTCATTGCGGGGATGCTTAATGACCCGCACTGTGAGTCCATTTTGTTGGACGTTGGGGAGGATGCCAGGATAAACAGCGATCTGTCTGTCCTCTACTTGGATGTTACTGGGAAGCGGTGTGGATGCACTCTTTCCATCGTGGGGGGCGAGTATTCGGTGAGTGTTCGAGACCGTGATACGGACGAAACAATAACAACGGTAGAGAGAAGGAGAGGGGCATGGGAGCTTCGGGAGCTGCTCGACGAAATCAAGACAAAACTGTGGGAGGACAAATGATCAAGCTATTCGACTGGGAATTCCTGAAGCACGTCACCGAGGCGTGCAAGAATTACGCCAGCAAGGGCGGGAATGATTCGCTCGGCCTGGAAGTGTCCGCCTGGAACAACAGTATCCACATTGTGGTCGCATCACCTGGGCATAGATTTATTTTCGAGGCTGATACTGTTCGCGGCTACAAGGCGACGATTTTCGAGCAGACGGACCGTTATTGGGGCCCCATGTTCGACGTCGGTTACACTTTCGACGGCGATGAGATTCTTGATGCTTTCAATAGTTTTCTCACTCGCGTGGGGGAGGAGAACAATTGAGTATTGAGAGGATTGCGGATTACGAGTTCGTCTCCCCGGATGGTGGCGTGCACTACGATTGGTTCGCTGACAAGATTGTTGACTATTTGCAGTCCAGGTCGCCGGAGACGCCGTCCAGGTTTTTGTGGACGACTTTTCTGACGATGGTGTCTGCGCCGTTGTCTGCGAGGACTCATTTGTCGGCGAGTGCGCAGAGTATGGTGCCGTTGACTTTGTACTCGCACTGTCTTGGGGCGTCTACTTTGTCGAGGAAGACGACGGCTCAGTCTTTGGTGCGCGGGTTTTTCGACGATTGCGTGGACGCGTTTCACTGGGATTCGTCACGGTCTTTGGCGGCCGTGCAGGAGGTTGATTCAGCACTCCGCATGCTGTATCGTCGCCTGGAATCCCTGGAAAAGAGAAGCGGGCGTGTCGATATTGACGAGTACCGTGTCGAGCGTGACGATATCAATGGTCGCATTGCCGAGTTCGAGGCTGATCGTAAGGATTTGCTGAATAGTATCGGTAATAGTCCGTGTGAGCGGTCTCTTATGGCGAATGTTTTGTTCGGGTCGAATGTTACGGCTGAAGGCCTGAATTTGCGGATGGCGCAGCGGCCGGGCGGGGCGTCTATCATGTTTGTGGACGAATTGCAGAACATGTATTCCGCGTCGCAGGGTGAGGGTTATCGTAGCGGGCTTATTGGATTCTTGACCGACGTCTACTCGGGCAGGACTGTCGAGTCTGTGCGTGTCGGTGACGATGGTGTGAGGCGTGCGGATAGTGAGAGGGTTCCTCATTCTCTTGCTTTCTGCGGCACTGGTATTCTCGGCGACGTAGTCGATAATATGTCACAGTCGTTGTTTGAGACTGGGTGGGGTCCGCGTATTCTTTTCGCGTTGGATGAGGAGGACCGCCGGTCTGATCCGTCGTCTTTCGGGTGGGTTACCGACAGTGATCTGAGTGCGCATGGTGGTGATGGTTTTGTCGAGCATGCTTCCGAGCGTATTTCAACAATGTTGGGTATGATGCAGCATGAATTCCGGGGTACTGTCACTTGTGCTACCGAGTTTTGGCCCGTCAATACGCCAATGACTATGACCGTGACTGAGTCTGCGCGGAATGTTTGGGTAGAAGCCATGCGGGCCTGGTCTAGGGAGGCGGCCCGTGAGTCGCCTTTTCAAAGGGCGGTACAGGCGGTCATTGACCGTATGGGGAATCATATTATGCGTGTGGCTGCTATTCTGTCTCTTTTTGAGCAGCAGATGAGTGTGTCATCGTCCTCGGTTCGGAAAGCTTTCAGCCTGGCCGCCGATTTCTGGCTTCCTGACGCGTTGAAAATGGTTGATTATGTTTTTGTTCCGGATTTGACGCGTATGGTGGATGATTTCAGTAGTAATCCTCCGACTGAGACGCGTTTGTATCAGGTTTTGGAGGCGAAGAATTTGTCTCCTCGGAGTGTGGAGGAGTATCGGCAGTATATTCTTCGTCGGGGCGTGAAATTCCGGACGGAAGGTGCCATTGTGGATAATGACCTCGTGGAGGCGATTCTGCGGGATCAGATAGCGGAACCGTCTTACAGTGAGTGATGTTTTCGGGGCGCGTTTCCCTGTGATGGTAGCGGGCAGTGTTCGCTCCATCACAGGGTGGCGTGCCACTAACGTAAACCTCAACGATTTCGCTGCTCTGTGTGAGGTGCCCTCGAGGTGTGAGAAGAATGATGCTCCCGCGTTTTTTGCCGGCATTCTTTCGGGGGGTAGGCGGCAGAAGAGGAATTTTGTGTTCCGGTCGGCGATTGTTTTGGATGCGGATCATGGGTCGCGGAAAGATTTTGTCGGGGATCGTATGCGGGCGGCGAATCTTGCCGGTATTGTGTGGGAGACGGCGTCGTCGTCTTTTCCGTCCCCGCGTTTCCGTGTTGTCCTGCCGTGTACTCGCAGCATGACCGTGGGTGAGTGTGAGGCGATCGGCCGGACGTGTTTCAGTGTGTTGGGGCCTGTGGCCCAGTGGGATGGGTCGTGTGCTGAGGCGTCGCGGGCTTTTTTTCTGCCGTCGCATCGTCTGGGTTTGAGGGTGCGTCATTGGCTCATTGACGGTGCTCGTTTGAATGTTGATAAATGGTTGGAGAATATCGGGTATGAGGAGAAGAATGATGATGTTTCTTTGTCTTCTGTGCCCGATGGCGGCTATGGTGGGGTGATTGGCGAGTTCAATTCAAAGTATAGTTTTAATGATCTTGCTGGTTTGTTTGGTTGGCCTTACGAGTCGGTGGGGAGGCGGTGGCGGTATACGCGTGGCGGTGACACGGCTCCGGGTGTGACGATGCTGGACAGTGGTCTGGTGTACTCGCACCATGCGGATGATCCGCTCGCGGACGGCCGGGCGCACACGGCGTTCGATTGCATGAGGGTGCTGGAGTGCGGTGGTGACGTGAGTGTGGCTGTGGGTGAGGCGTTGTCTCTCCTCCAACTGGAGACGTGAGCCAGGTCATGCTCTTGTGGGTTGACGAAGGCGTGTGCGGTCTGCCTATACTAGAGCCGTCACCGAGAGACGATGACAGTACAGAGAGAAGAGGAAATCATGAACATCTCCACTCGTCGCAGCACCCGGAACGACGTCATCATGTTCGACATCATCCCCACGCTCGATCAGATGGACGACTACGACGTCGCTGCGATCGCCGATGACGTGATCGGACAGTATTTCTCTGCCACTGGCACTCCCTACTATGTGGTGGACGTTGACGAGGACGCCTACTGGGACGCCGTGCAGCGTCACGCCATCGCCCACTGACCATCACGACGAACCCCGCTCCGTTGACAATGACGGGGCGGGGTTCGTCGTACCGGAAAGGAAAAAACAAGGATGACATGTTTCATGTTCATGCTCGCAATTTGCCTACTAGTGATCGTTTGGACGAATTTCAATGATTGATATTCAGCCCACTGGGGCGCAGGAAAGAGAAATCAACCGCACCGTCGCCGCGATTCGGTGTGGTGGCGGCGCATTGCTGGCGTGGGAACCGGGCTGCGGTAAAACATATGGCGCCATCTGGGTCGCACAAAAACTCGGTGCCAGCAAGCGGGTCATCATTGTGTGCCCCAAGCGCGTCATCCCGTCATGGCAGACCAGCATCAAGACCATCACCGGCCAGGAAGCGAAAGTACTGTCTCGCACTACTAAGGCGGGGCGTGCCAACATTGAGGACATGTTGAACGGCGCAGACGGTTGGTGGGTTATCAATTTTGAGCTATTGGTTTCCCTGGGAAAGGCGGTAGACGCGGGGAAGTGGCCGTCCGTTTCTTTCTCGAAGAAAGCGTTCGATATGGTGGTCGTGGACGAGGTTCACCGTATCGCGAATCACCGTACCCAGTCTTTCAGGGCTGTAAAGGCGCTGAAGTCGAGGTATCGCCTTGGCCTGTCGGGCACGCCTGCCGGCAATAAACCCGTCAACATTTACGGGGTACTCAAGTTCCTAAACCCTGATAGTGTTGATCGTAGTTTCTACAGGTTTGCGGATGAGTTTTTTGTTTCTGAGTTCAATCCTTTTGCGGCCTCGCGGTATGCCAGGATTTATGGTGGCGAGAGGAATCCTGGCGCTCTCCGCGATTCGGTGGGTGATAATTGGTCTGCGATGCGGGGGAGTGAGGTTTTCGGTGATCTACCTTCCGTGAATGTTCAACGTGTTGCCTGTGGGATGAGGCGTGAACAGAGGCGGATGTATCGGGAGTTCGTGGAGCATCGTTTGGCTATCATGGACGGTGGGGCCAGTGTGGCTTCGTCCGCCGCCGTTCTCGACGGGAGGCTCAGACAGATCACTCTCGGACCATTGAAAATCGTGGGCGATAGTGTGGAGTTCGAGGAGCGGGGATCTTCGAAGATCGACGCCGCCCTCGACATTCTGTCTGATCTACCCCCGGATGAGAGGGTTATTCTGTGGTGTCACTCACGTAAATTCATGGCGCCGTTGCGGAAGCGGCTGGCCGATGCCGGCTATCAGAGCGTTGAATTGTCCAGCGATTACCATGATGAGTGGCGACGATTTTTGGAGCCCGATGGGCCGCGGGTTCTCTGTGCTGTCATTGCAGCCGCCGCTGAAGGGATCGACGGTTTACAGGGTGTTTGTAATACTGAGGTTTGGTTGAGTGAGGATAATAGTGTGATTTTGGATTTGCAGGCGTCTGCTCGTTTGAATCGTAAAGGGCAAACAAAGAGAGTGAATCGTTTTCTTTTGCAGTGCGAGGGCACTGTTGACGTGACGGCTGTGGAGCCTAGGTTGGCGGCGGGGTATGAGCGTCTGCGTGAGAGCGGCCTCATATGAGATGTGATAGACGCCACGCCCACATGGGTTGCGTGCAGTGCTGTCACACACGTACGGTAGATGCCATGAAGACAGAAACACACGGCGGTTCGGCCATTCGCCTAGTACGGCGCCGCATGACAGGCACTATCAGGGACATTCTCGTATCCAACGACAGTGAGCTGGTCGGCAGGAATTTCCTAATCGTCGCCCCAGTGAACGATGGACACTCAGACATTAATGTCATCCATGTCACGGCAGACAACATTAACATTGTGCGCGGCATGGCCACCAATAACAATCTCGACATTTACGAACTCACCACAGAGGAGGGGTGAAAAACATTATGCGCATCACACAGGGAACCACGATTGACGAAATCGCCGGCCGCACCATTATTCTGAAGTGGCCGACACAGTTCGGCATCAAGACAATGCAACTGCACGTACCCAGCATCCGATCGGAGAATATCTGGCGGATCCAGTGCTATGCGGCCGTCATTTCCACAGCAATCGAGGAACGGGCCGGCCTCACAGCAACCATCGTCGAATAACACACACCATTAACCAACATTTAGGGAAGAGAGAGCAGAAACACTAATGGGTGTCTACCTAGTATGGGAATCGTCGCAGAAAGGCGACTACCGGGTCTACTCGAATCTCGAGCAAGCCGCAATGCGAGCAGAAGAGTTCGACGGCACGGTTTACGAGATCATGCCGGCCGGTGATGCAAGGCTATTCTTTATTGAGGATATTGCGAGCGGGGACATTGAAGTCCAGCGTGATGTCAGGCTCGCCGCTATCGCCGCGATTCAGGAGGGGGAGAAATTTGAATTTGAGCCCGGCCGCCGCAACAGCGGTCAGTAATGTTTTCGCCCCAACCGAGCGTGACAAACAAACACGCATTGGTGTGAGCGAGATCGGGGATGATTGCGAGCGGTGCATTGCTGACAAGCTTCTCGGAATCCCGCACGACACGGAAAATACGGGCACGCCGCTGGCGCCTTTCCTGGGTACAGCGTTTCACGCTTACGCGGAATCACGCACAAAAAACGAGTCGAACGTTCTAGTGGAGCAGAGAGTAGAGGTATGCGATCTTGAAGACTATGGGCGTATTTCTGGGAGTGTGGATCGCTTCGATATTGCGGCGGCGACGGTCCTAGACTGGAAGCTACTCTCACGGAAAAAGATTTCCGCATTCAAGAAGAGTATCAAATGGGACAGTGAGCTGCCTCAGTTCGCTAACACGATAGGGGGTGCGCAATTCCGTAAATACTATATTCAAATCATGCTCTACGGGTACGGCCTCGCGCAGCTCGGATACGAGGTGGCCCGCTGCTCTATTGTTACTCTCCCAAGGGACTGCAGTGTGGAAGTTGTTCCGGACAGTATTTGCGAGTTCTCTTTCCCGTGGCGGCAGGACGTTGCGCTCGCGGCCCTGGAAAGACTCCGAAACATTTGGGGGAGAGCAGGGTCACATGACGGTGGGGTTGACAGTCTCCAATCGTCCCCTCTATGTTGGTACTGCTCACATGAGCGCCACACAGAAGCATTCAAAAACTACAATATCAACGGTTAGGAGGTGAAACACACTGTGACTTTCGAAGACACTCTTGCCCGTCTCGGAATGACAGTCGTGAACCCCGAGCAGAACAACCATTTCAACATGCTCATTCACGGCGTGAGCGGCGTCGGCAAAACATCGCTCGCAGCCACAGCGTCACAGGTGGACGACATGTCGCCCGTCCTGTACGTTGATTTCGAATCCGGCACACTCCCAGTGCGGGATTGGGGGAACCTGCAGAACATTACTGTCGTGCATTGCGACAAGTGGGTTGATTGCGCCAATCTTTGCGACAATATTGCGCGCAATCTTGCAGAATTCCCCTATAAGACTGTAGTGTTCGATACGCTGGATAAGTGTCAGGAACTTATTCTGTCCCATTATGAGGCCGTGTCGAATGACACTTGGACGAAATGGCGGGCAGTATACGATTCCCTATTGAAGGCGATCAGCGTGTTCCTGGACGCCCCCGACATTTCATTCATTGCCATCACGCATTCCGCGCGTGAAAGCAATGAAGTCACTGGGGAAACTTTCATCGCTCCGTCTTTCGAGGGGCAGAAGTCCGGGCAGCGCATCCCTGCCCTGTTCAATTTTGTCGGATACATGGAATGGGCGAACGTAGACAATGGGGAAGGGGAAGAAATCACCGTGCCAGTCCTGTACACTCGCAAACCGAACGTCGTGACAAAACAACAGACGCGCGGATTCCCGCCAGCAATGGGGAACCCGAGCATGACCAAGATTCACAATTACATCACTAGCCACTAACCAAAACATTAGGAAGAGAGAAACATATTATGGCTAAGATCACTGTTACCGCTGACCGTGGCGTCTCCGCTGAGACTCTCACTATCGCCGCCGATGCGATCAGGGAAGCACTCCGCACTAAGCCCGCCGACGGCAGCAACTGACACCCCGCAATTCTCTCACCACCATTTCATAGGAGCGCAATAATTATGGCAACTGGCTTCAACTTCGGAACCGACCTCTCATCGCTGGAAGTCGCTACCGGTGGCGGCAACTTTGAGCCGCCCAAGCCCGGAAAGCACTCCGCTTTCATCACTAAAGCCGAAATGACCACGTCCAAGAGCGGCAGGCCGATGCTTGTCACCGATTGGATGATTGACGGCGACGACGAGGACGCCGGAAAGGCACTCACCGATCGCACCGTTTTCACCATTAACAAGAATGGAAAGACTTACATCCACTTCAACATTCCGAAGTATTTCAGCGCGGCAGGTCTCTGGCCGGCCGACGCTAGGGAGCGGGCCGATCTTCTCTCACCGCAGAAGATTGACGCGACTGTAAAGCGCGTGTGCGAGAATCTGGAGGGCGCTCACGCAACGCTGGTGACGCGAATGAGCAAGCCCAGGCCTCGTCTTGACGATTACGGTCGCCCCGCATACGAGCAGGACGAGAACGGCATCACAATCCTCGGCGAGGACGGCGCCCCGAAGCCCGCTTTCTGGCCTCCGAGAGCCGAGATTTCTTCCATTGACTTCGAGGCCAAGAAGAATACCGCGACCGCATCGCCGGTAGTTTTCTGACACACACGGTCGTATGATTTGAATAGCGGGGGCAACGGTATTGTTGCCCCCGCTATTCAATCAAATAAGAGAAGAGAGGAAACACGAATGATGCAACCGTCGTATAAGCTGTACAGGCTAGCCGCTAACCGGCTGGAGCGGCTTCAAACGAGTGTCCCCAGCGGGGAGTTTCTTTTTCCGTCCGTGGACGCTGCCCTGGAATGGTGCTTCACCTATTTGGAGGTCCCCGAGGACAAGAAATGGCGTTTCGTACGCCCGGACATTACCAAGCCAATCGCCCCATGCAACCTTGACGTAGCATTAGATCACACGCCGGACATGCCGTATTTGCGTTACCATCGCAAAGCGAACGAGACTCTCATGCCGAGTCGTTCCTACAATGATATTCGTCTCAATATTTGGGCGTGGCGTGAGGAGAACGGTGTAGATAATTTTGAGTTCGACGGTATGATGTCGGCTATCGAATGGTGCTACAACGAATTCAACCCATCGGTTGTGTTCGAGTGGGAGTTCGCGACCGAGAACGGGGTATTTCGCCCCGGTGAAATCTCTATCATACGCACCAAGACAAGAAAGAAAGGTCGCGAACGCCGCATTCTCCATCCGGTCAAGCCGGTGAACAAAAACTTGACCGGGGAGGAGCCGGAAATGGTGGGACGTCGTTTTCGACAGTGGGAGGTTACGTCTCCTGAGTACAGGTTCATGAGCGATCACCATAAGTACTTTCATATGCGTTGCGTGAATTGCGGGGAAGCGAAGTGGATTCGTGTCTCACGCTTCAGCGGCGGCGAACCCGTGAACTGCCCATGCACTAGTTCATCGCTTCGCATGTACAAGGAACTACCGAAATGGCTCACCCCTTCACTCATGCGGCGCATTTACGACCTGAAAAGATACATACCGAAGGAAGACTTCCATTTCGATTCCCCACAGGATTGCGCAATATGGTGCTATAAGAATCTGCCTTTCCCTGACGACCCGGATACGCCGTGGACTCTGAAAAAAGGTCGAGGCAAGCCAATGACGCCGGACACGCTATGGCTCAAGGTAGACGGAGTGCGTTCGGACACGGTGAAAAATATTGCTACCGTGAACAAGTCGCGGCGTGGTCTGCGGAAGAAAGGAGGAAAGGCATGATGCAGCGGGTGATGGCCGTCGACCCTGGCAAGTCAACGGGAATCGTCGTCGGAGACTTCCGCGACGACCGCGAATTCTCAATCATTCATATTCAACAGTTCAAGTATGAGCATTGGACGGCCAGCGTCTACGACATTCTGGGCGCACGAAACGAATTCGCCCCAGACATTGTCGTATGCGAACAATTTGATCTTCGACCGGGCAACAATTTTCTCGCAGACCTCACCCCAGTGAAAATCAACTCCGTACTGGAGTGGGAGATCGGGGACATTGTGTGGCAGACGCCCGCAATGGCGAAGACCACCATGCCTGACCATGTTTTGAAGTCTCTCGATTTTTGGCCCACAGGAACCGACGTGGGCCAGCAGGATGCGGACGATGCGCGTGATGCGGGACGTCACCTTTTCCTGTGGGCAGTAACCAAGCGCCACGACGAGGATGTGATCGCCCGCATCGTTGGGGACGACGTGGAGAGGAGGTGAATGTTTCACGTGAAACATGACCCCGTGTTTCACGTGAAACATTACTGCCCCCTACCACTTGTCCGGTAGGGGGCAGTAATGTTCTATGAATGACAGGGGTCAGGCGACCTTGTCCTCGTTGGCGGCCTCGCCCTCAACGGCGGCGTGACGGCCAGCGGCCGCGCCGGGGCGAGTGTGATACGTGGCCAGCGCCAAAGTCAGAGCACCGACAATCTGGGTAGCAGCGTCAGCATACTGAGACGCCTGGTCGGCGGAAATAACATTGAAAGCGGCGAAAACACCGAGAACGGCGGTGAGCAGGGCATAAAGGGCCTTGCGTACCTCAGGAGTAAACATGTTTATGAATCACCTCATGGAATCCGGAATTTGAGGCTCAGTAGGGATTGAGTCCTCTTTATCAGATGGTATCAGAATTTTCAGGGACCTACCCCAATCGAGGACAGTGTGCGCGAAAGAGACGGCTTCCCACCATTTCACTTCCGCCCTTCTGCGGCCGTCTTCTGCCAGGTCTGCGGCTCTTTCGGCGGCCGCAAGACTGGCCTCCAGGGCGGTCACTCTCTCAGAAAGAGATCGGACGGTGATGTCCAGGATTGAGATCTGCTCCTGGTCACGCGCGTTTTTGCGCTGTGTCACATTCGAGAAAATTGTGCCAGTAAGGGCAGCCAAAGCTACTAGGGTGGCGTCGGAGAGGACATCATTCAGGAAATTGAGCATCGTATATCTGACGTCCTCTTTTGTTGCGATTGCTTCAGTGGGGCTGCAATAGGTATTATATAACATTCCCCGCCTAACAATGGTAATGTCAGGCGGGGAATGTTATGTTTTAGTTACTTTCTATGGAAGCCGGGATGGTAGCCGACAGTCCGCATGAACCGTACGGTGCGCACACTGGCCCAAAGAATAATCGCACCAACACACCACAGAGAATCGCGAGTCACATTCATGGTGCCGTTGGTGTAGTCTTCGTACACCATGAGCGCGGTGTTTGCTGTCACCATGACGGCCGCAAAAATGGTGGCCACATAAAGCGACTTAGTCACTCTAATTTTCACTTTCATTGGATGGATTGTATACTATCGCCCTCATGCCGATTCCTAGAGCATGTCGGGTTAATGTGTGTAGGAAAACATGAGGGCGATAGTATTCTCTTATTGCACCGTCGGAACGCGTAGGAAAATATTTGTGTATTAACCAATAAGCGGTACGCAGGAAAGTATAGCACACAACAAAAGCAAGTCTCCAGACGATCATTCATTGACCGTCCGGAGACTTGCTCTACCACTGTCACAGGAGATTACGGAGAGGGAAGAGAGTGAAGCTCTCCGAATGTCGTACCCATCATGACACGACGCCCAGCATAATGCTAAGCGAATAGGCCACGATGAAACACCAACATGTCGCGTCAGGAATTCTGCTCCGGAGCAGGAGACTCCGGGGCCGGAGACTCCGCGACACCATCATGCGCCTGCAAAGACGCCGGCGTCGACACGGCCTTACGAATCTCGTTCACAGCACCATAAATCGCACCAGCCTCACGAACATTCTCCTGACCCGGAGTCACAGAATGCAGAATCTGATCCACAGACGCGTGAATAGACTTAACCTCCTCATAAGTGGCCTTCGCGTACCAATTCATGTCACCCGCGAAATGATCCCCCGCCTTTCCACTACGGAAAAGGTCACGAATCTCCCTGAGCAGATCAACGCCCTCGCTCATATCCCAAAAATCCTCTCCGGCGCCACCAGAAGGGCGACCATAATCATACCAAGACTTGCAACGATTACTGAAAAGAATCCCATAAGACTCATACGCGTCATACGGATTCCCTGAATTATAACGCGACCCAACACGCTTCAAGGCCTCATAAGAATCGCCCTCCGCGTTGATAAGGTCACGAAGAATACGGCAGCCGACCTCAGCCGACTTCTCCGGCATCCACCATTCACGATCCGGATCATCAAAGAAATAACCCGGATACGTGATCTGCAACGGGCCGACCCCGTTCGAGTTTTCGCCGTCTCGAATTGCCGCCAAGAACTCACGGAAATTCTCTTCGGTCACTTCCTCGCCGTGCGGGCCAGCACCCCCGGCGTCGTGCCCATAAATGTTCGCACCCCGCTCGCCGGTCTCCATCCACAAGCACGCCAAGGCAGCCCACCACGGACAATTCTCCGCATCGGCGGCCCTGAGAACGGCCTCCTGAATCGAGGAAAGGCGGTACGAGCCGGCAGACTCGTGCCCATTGTCAGCATCGGTCCGCTTTCCGAAACGGATACAGGTGGACCACGATGCCGCGACAGTCATAGGGTGACTACTGTACCGGACTACATGAGTCTCATAGCCGGTCTGATCCCCCATCTGACCTTCCGAGATTTCACCATTCTCATTAATCCACGCCTCAGCGAGGAGCGGATCGCCCGCGTTGAATGAGCCGTCGTCTTCGCGCACACACATTGCGACATGGCCGCCGTCTCCAGTAGTTTTCAGGACCAGGTCGCCGACCTGGAATCCGCCTGACGGCGTGGACCCATACCAAGTGTCCCCAATGTCCATGAAACCGCGATTCGCGGCCAAAGAATTCAAGGTTTCGGTCCATGTTTCGCCGGTTCGCGGGAACATGATCGGGTCGTCCCAGCCGGTTCCCCAGACGTTATGGAATGCAATATTGTAGGCGCCTGCTACGCCGCTACTGCAATCCATGTCGCCAGGGCCCGTTTTCCAGCCGGCATCATTGCTATTCCAGTAACAGGTCCAACGGTTATCCTGGGCGTACCCGGTGCCCCCGTAGTCGCCTGTGGTGCACCAATATTTCATTTCCGACGCAGCGTATTCTGTGACGGAATCTGCCAATTTTGCACCGCCTTTCGTAAAGGTTTTCGGTGGTCATAATTTTATCATGAGTAGTTGAAGGCGCCCTAGCGTATATGGGTACGTGCGCACGCGTATACCACACACACCCCATGTTGTCAATACTCCACACACATCCCGATTTGTGGGGTAGGTCACCGTCACGCGGGGTTGACCCGTGGCGCACGGGGGAGCATGATTAAGACATCGGCAGGGAGGACAAGCCACCCAGCCAGGAGCAGAGAGGACAAGACAATGACCACCACCGTTGAGAGCATCACCACCGACAAGGATGTCGCCTACGCCGTCGGCACTGCCGCCAACGCTTGGGGCGACACGGACTACTGGACGGACGAGACCGGTGAGACCATCGGCCTCATGCGAGGCACCACCCACGGTGGGCAGGCGCTCGGACTCCACATGTGCGACGACGTCATCTCCTGGGGACGCTGGCAGTACGATGCCGACGGAGTCATTCTCGTCCACGACGGACTTTCTGCCCTGACTGACGAGACCATCGCCTACCTGGCCGATCGGTGGCTGGAGCACTGACACACACATAACGGTGGTGGCCCATCGTGGACGATGGGCCACCACCACCCACCATCACGCACACATTTAAGGAAAGAGTTATCATGGCACGCCGTCGCACCGGATACGGATCATGCAAAACTACAGGGGGAGCAGTATTCACCAACCTGAAGGGCACCAAGATTCACTTCCCCGCCAAGGGATACGAGAAAGGCGAGAACGAATTCCGGGGAATCCCGGTCGAGCGGGTGACCGCTGTCGCAATTCTCACCGGGGCCGACCTCGTACAGGCCATCCCCGTTCAGCGGCCCGCCCTCATCGGAAACGTCCGCAATGTTTTCATCCCCGAATGCGCGCACGATTCCTTCCTTGTGGTCTGCACTGCAGGAAACGTCTACCGTATTTTCGATATCAGCCAGGAGGAGTTCGGGAACGCGCGCAATCTGATCAATGATTTGCGTGGGCTTCTTGGTGACGGGATCGAGTGGGTCAAATCATGAAATACCCGGCAATCCGCCGCATGGATGGACGTGAGGACGAAGTTCGTCGCAAGACAGTCGAGTTTCAGGAGCACAAGAGGAACAGGGCGAAGAGAATCAAAAGCACACGCCACACTAAGCGCACGAACTTCAATTACAGTGACGGCTGGACCAACCGTCTCATGGCAGAACTGAACGGAAAGTGAGGAAACTATTATGTCTACTTTTTCGAGTGCCCCGTCGGCTCCCACTCCTGCGCCTCCGCCTCCGGCGACTAACACGCCTGCACCGCCTCCGCCTCCGGCGACTAACACGCCTGCACCGCCTCCGCCTCCGGCGACTAA
>ERZ772799.296-NODE-296-length-19570-cov-3.529080_pt1 | contig 19570 bp, 18 predicted proteins | sample MGYA00511345_ERZ772799 | MGnify/ENA primary metagenome ERZ772799 (study PRJEB29015, sample SAMEA2738037) | human oral metagenome | biome: human oral; feature: human-associated habitat; material: saliva | place: China | collected 2238 ... | reverse complement strand
CTTCAGATTCTCATAAAGTTCATCCATATATCGACCATAGCTTCCCCAATCGCCCTTCTTTATGGCTTCTTGAGCATTTTTATATGCTTTCTGGGCATTTTTGATATAGTCTTGTTGCGACTTTGACTTCGCTTTATTATTGCCTTTTTCTTCATTTTTATCCAAATTCCCCGATCCGCCGAAGAGTTTATTCAGCGCTTCTGAAAGGGTGGATTCATAAGCAATCCTGTCACCATAAACAGCAATGATTCTTTTAACCTCCGGAATTGCCGAATTTTCAGCCTCTAAATACACAGGTTCGATATATAGCAGTGAATCTTTAATAGGTACTACGAAGAGGTTTCCTCTGCTGTATTTTGAGCCCGCACTGCTCCAAAGTGAGAAGTCCTGAGAAATTTTCGTATTCTGGTCAATCTGTGCCTCAATCTGCCTTGGTCCATAAACAGTCTTGCTCTTAGGAAATTGATACAGTACAAGCTTGCCATAATCCTCACCGTCATTTCGTGCAATCATAAGTGCTGTCATGTTCTGTTTTGACCGAGGTGTAAAAGGTATGGAACTGATGAACTCAGCTTTCTTTTCTCCCGGAAGCTTCACGATGTAGTAATTCGGAGTCATCGCTTTCTGGTTTGTTCCGTAAATTTCGTTGGCTATGCTCCAAAGGTCCTCATTCTGATAAAATACCTTAACATTATTCATGTGATATCTTGAGTAGATGTTTGACTGAATCTTAAACAGAGAATTAGGATATCTTATGTGTGATTTTAATTCCTCCGGCATTCTGCTCATATTTTTAAAAAGTCCGGGATAAATCTTCTGATATGTCTTTGCAATCGGATCTTTCTTGTCAACCACATAATAATTCACATCCCCGTTATAGGCATCCACCACAACTTTAATGGAATTTCTAATGTAATTCGTACCGCCTTCAACACCGCCATACGGCTCTGAGTACGGATAGTAAGAGCTGGTTGTATAGGCATCTACGATCCAGTATATTCTGCCGTTTGCTGTAACCGCATACGGGTCATCCTCATACTTCAGATAAGGCATTATCTTTTTTACTCGTTCTTCAACATTTCTGTAAATAATAATCTTGGATTTACTTTTTATGTTGGTGGAAACCAGAAGCTTCAAGCTCCCCTCTCTGATTGCAAACATGGCTCTGGCAAAAGGATTCAGCTTAATTCCCGCCTTGCCTTTATACTGAGTATATTTATTTTCCGAACCGTCCGGGTAATCAAATTCATCTTCACTGGTATTCACCAATGAATAGTCATTGGTAAGTTCGCCGAAGTAAATTCTCGGTTGGCTTATGTCAATTTCTTTCACTTCTGACTGCGGCGGGATATTTTTTACAAGTACATCAGGCTGGCCGCTTTCTGTCACCGTATTAACTTTTGATAGTGCAACTCCGTACCCATGAGTATATTTTATATGACGGTTCAGCCATGTGTCGCTGATCTTGTTCTCGTCTATCTCTCGTGTCGAAAGATAGGTCTGCGTAAGTTTCCCGTTGATATTGTATCTGTCAACATCCACATCATTAAACTTATAATATTGTCTGATGCTCTGTGTCTGGTTATAGAATGTTTTTACCGGCGTATAATCATTGATTCTGACATTTGATATAGTATCTTTATTAGCTGTTATATCTGCGGCATTTAAATTCCTGTTTGCACCGAATGCCTTAACGGAAACATTATCCAGCTGATAAGCATGCTGGGTAAATTCAATATTTTGAGCCAGATATTCTTTTTCCTTATTAAGTTCATCAGGTGCAACCACCAGATTTTGAACCGCCGAAGATAATGCCACACCGATAATTCCGACTGCTGCCATCGCCAGAGGAGCCTTTATAAGAGTCTTTAGCCTTCTCCTTTTGATGGATACTACCGTAACTGCTGCACTCACAATGGAAAGCAGCATCAACAGTCTATATACCCACAGTGTAACCTTTACATCTGCAAAGCCTGCTCCATATACGGCACCTGTGTGCTCATGAAGTAAATCGAACTGCTTTAAGAAGAAATTTATTCCCAACATCAGGAAAAAAATCACCCCTAAAACAGTAAGCTGGTGTGACGCAATCTCCAAAAGCTGAGTATAGTTTGAACGATTAAAGCTCTTCTTCGGCTTGGGTTTTCTATTGTTTTGTGCCACACCGTCAAAAATTTTACCGAGAATAGTTTCCCCTCCAAAAGGGTTTTGAAAACTGCTCTGCTCATCTTCTGTAAAATCAGCACTGGTATCATAATCTATTATATCCGGGCTGTGCATTATCAGCAGCATCACATAATAAATCACTGTCAGCACCACCATAAGCAAAATTATAACCAGCAGAATCTGATTAAGGTTCTGCAAAAATTCTAATTTGAATATGTAAAAGGAAATATCAAGACCGAAGATAGGATCTCTTTTTCCAAAAGATGTGCTGTTTATATACTCTAAAGTTCTGAACCAAAGCCGGTTTGCCGCATAAAAAGACATCACCGCAGAAAATGCAAAAGCCATAACATTCGTCAAAAGCTTAAGCCTTTTCATGTCGGTGACCTCATGTGATTCAATATTTTTAAAATAATCGTTGCGTAGCCTGTGCAGATAGTATTCTAACATCAACACAACTATGATAAATATAGGTATGAAAATCTTTATCTGTGTATACAGTCCCTTAAAAAACACATCTACATAGCTCATCTCAGAAAACCACATCCAGTCGGTTATAAAGTTAACCAACATAACCAGCAGCCCTAAAATAACTATCAGAAAAGCAAGGACTACTGATAATTTTTTGTTAGGTTTTTTTCTTACATATCCTGCCCTTTTCAAAAGAACTTCCTTTCTACCTGAAAGCCTGTCACCGTCAGGTTGTTCTCTCTCATATGCTTAGGTAAAAGATAAACAGCTACCCCACTAACTTTCCGAAAACAGCGTTAAAAATATCTTGAATTGCCGTAGCCGCTCCGCTGGTTGGTGCCAAGTATTTAATTCCGATAACTACTACTTCCAGTAAAATCAAAATCATGAGAATGATAAACAAAACCTTCAATAAGATATGCTTCTTAGGCTTGGCGTCCTTGGTAGTCTCCTTTTCACTCATTATTTCTTCTTTGAAAACATCCTGGAAGGTAATCCTGTCGTCAGGATGTGCAGTGTCACCCCCCGCATCGTCTTTTATCATATCTTCAATAATCTGGGAGTTTTCATTTTTGTTTGCTTCTTTTTCCGCCGTAAATCCGCTGAAAGCTTTTTCGTAATCAAACTCATTGCCTTTACTCTGAGGAGCTAAGTTGTCTGCAAAAATCAAATCTTCCCTGTTATCTTTGCCCAAATCGTCTCCTTCTGAGGCAACATTCGTAAATGCAGGAATGTCCTCCGGAGCTGCTGCAAATATAGGTGCCTGTTCTTGAGGCTGTGCCACACCTACAAATTCAACATCCTCAGCAGGAGTCGCATCAATGAAAGGCGAATCCGATTTTATTTCTTCAGTCATTTGTGGCTCACTGCTGAAAGCATTGTAGCCCTTATCCCTCATAAAATCATCAGTTGTTTGAGTTGCCTGAACTTCCTCCTGTGCTTCCGAAATAACCGAAGAAGGTGCAGGTGTTTTCTCCGCTTCATCTCTGGCTGCAGCTTTTAAAAGCTCCACTAGGGATACTTCTTCTGAATTTAGATTTTCTATATATTCTTCAACATCTCTTTCCGGATTTGTGTCGACATTATTTTCAGGTATTTCATTACCATTTTGAAGAGTTTTTTCCGAGGCTTCTCCTACAACATCATAATTCTGGCCTTCCATAAATTCAGGAATTTTCAAAGCATCCTTCGGAGTTGAAATTTCATAAGCTATATGCTCATCAGCGTCAGGGGTTTCCTTCTCCATTGCTCTAAAAGTATTTCTGTCGTCTTCTGAAAGGTCCTTAAATTCTTCGTTAACATCCCCAAGATATGACCCGTTTTCTGAATCCGAAGCTTCATTATTCTCTGTCAGACGATTGTATTCCTTATCTAAAATAGCCTGAAACTCTGCATTTTTCTTATTAGGTGTGTAGAATTTGTCAAGTTTACTACCGGACTCTTCCGGTGCAGAAGTCTCTTCACTACCGCTGAACAAATTTGGTGCTGCTATTTCTAAAGCTTCCTTTTCGAGGCTCTCCGCAGATTCTGTGTTTTCATTTACAACATCGTAGTTCTGACCTTCTAAGAACTCGGGAACTATAGGTTTATCTTCCGGGGTTTCCAGTTTACCCGCTACACACTCTTCAAAGCCCGGCTCATCTTTTTCCATGGCTCTGAAAGCATTCCTATCGTCCTTTGCCGGATTCCGAAATTCCTCGTTAACTTCTCCCAAATAGGAGCCGTCCCCTCTTACGGGGTCTTCCGGTCTCATTTCTTTGCGAGAAATGAGTTTCTCTGATTCTTCCCCTACCACAGCATAGTTCTGACCTTCCATGAACTCAGGAACTATAGGTTTATCTTCCGGGGTTTCCAGTTTATCCGCTACACACTCCTCAAAGCCCGGCTCATCTTTTTCCATGGCTCTGAAGGTTTCCATGTCATCTCTTGCCGGATTCCGGAACTCCTCGTTAACTTCTCCCAAGTAAGAAGTCCCGCCCCTTTCAGTTTCAGACGGTTTTTCTGAGGCAATCTCCTCAACCTCAGGATTACTTGGCTCAACTACTGCTTCCCAGTTAAAATCGATTTCCTCAGTCTTTTTCTTTCCTTCTGAAGGGTATCCATCTAAATTCCAGTTGATCTTGTCAAAATGGAAGTCCCTCTTGTTTTTAGGCGCCTCTGTTGTCCAACTGTCCGACATGTTTTGCCGGTCTGCTGTCTGATCGAGGTTGGACATAAGATCATCCAGTTTACTTTTTGATGTTCCCACATTTGAAGTCGGTCCCACCGCAGCGACTTTGGCGCCGCAATTCGGACAAAACCTATTCCCCTCATTTAACAGATGTCCGCATTCTTTACAAATCATACCTGCCTCCTGCATAGAATTATTTAACCTATTTAATCTGTTCTTTTAACTGTTCAACAGAATAAACTCTACCTTGTCTATCAATTCCGCTCTCTCTATCCACAAAATGCGGTACAGCCTGGTTTGCCCCCGAATTGACACTCTGCCGGCGTACGGCATCAATAGATCTGATAACTTTTTCCTGTGCCGCCGGCTGAACTCCGGCAACTTGTTTTGCACTTTCTCTCTTGCTGAATTCTTCTTCTTTTAATCTTATAGTTTCTTGCTTTAACCTCTCAGCAAAGGATAATTCTCTCTCCTTATTTTGAGGTTTATTATTTGCACTGATTATAGCATCCAATCCATGGGGCTTTCTTTCATTATTTCTTGTGCCCAAAACCCTGTTCGCCGAAGGTTCTGCTGTATTTGCAAAATTCGGTTCCGAAAAGTTCCCTGCAGGTTTACTTTGCATGCCTGCCATAACGGCATCAATAGAATGAACGGGCTCTTCTCTGATTTCGGTAATATCTACAGCAATGGTCTTATCTTTCGGAATAAATCCAAATTGGTTGCGGTCGCTCCTGATATTTGAATCAACCCCAACCTGCTTGCTATCAGGCTTCTCTCTTTCCAAGTTTTCCCAAAACGCCTCAACTTCACGAGAATGCTCAGTGCCTTTAACCAAGTTATCCCCCGAAACCGAAGGGATTTTATCGTTACTTACAGATTGCCTTTCTTTTAACTCACTATGAGCATTTCCCACCTCTTTTACAGAAGCTTCAACTGTTGCCTCAACTCTTTTTGCAACAGTGTCTACATACTTACTCGTGTCAATCTTACTCTCTAGCCTGCAAATAGACTTATCTATCTCATTTAGATTTTTTTGAACGCCATTGGTAATATTGCCTATTTTATATAGGAATATAACGGCTAAAATCACAAGAATTATGACTCCAAGCAGAACTAAAAGCATCAATGCCATGCTTGAATCTAACATAATATTCTTACCCACCTTAAGTTATATTTCACAATATTATACAATAAATATTATGTAAACGCAAACTAAACCTTTGATTTATGCAAAAAACCACGGTTTTTTGTATCTTTTCAGTTTCTTACGTTCCTTTTTTAATGCTTTGAAATCCATAGCAAACTTCTCTTTCCCCGCCTTGATGCTTTACTCGTCTTTTGCTTTCTTTTCCCGTTAAATATATCGTAGAGAATCGGCACAATGAATAGCGTCATCAGTCCCACATCCCTCAACACCAGGTTTATCGACTCCGTTTCACCCGAAAGCTCTATCTTGTAGCCTTTGGGAGTGTTAACACCATCACTAAAACAGTGTATGGTTTTTACACTAAAATTGGGAGCGTTAACACCATCACTAAATTTGTTCACTAAAAAAAGCATCCTAAAGCCGAAATAAGAATCATAATACCCGGTTTTAAAATGCCCTTATTAGTCCTGCACTTCTTTTGGTTTTCTCTACTTTCCATTATCCAGTTTACCTGCTTCCGGCATCAACTCAGTATCAATAATTTCAAGTACACGGCCAAAGGTTTTCAGCTCTTCTTCATCGAATCTGCATTCTATTCTCTTTGAAACAAGTTCGATATAGTCGAACATGCTCCCATATACTTCCATATACTTTTCCGTCGGATAAAGGTAATACTCTCTCTTATCATCTTCATTCTGCACCTTTTTGACAAAGCCTTTATGAATAAGCTTGTTAACTCTATATGCCGCATTGGGTGCAGATATATTTGCCAGCGATGCAAATTTATTGATGGTAGGTTTCTCAAGTGCAACTATTATCTCCATGCAGAAGACTTCGAAATACGACAACGACTCATCTTTGCGATTGTCGAAATCCGTCATCATCTTTGAATATAAAAGAAGTTTAAACTTGTTGTAAATACCTGAGAAATTATCTTTTATCATTATCACCCTCCGAAGTTATTTTAACAAATTTTACTTCCATAATCAATTCTTATCCTTAATCACAAAAGAGAGCTTTGCCTGACAAACGATTTCATTGTCGATACACGCAGTTGCATTGCCAAAGCCGATAGGTCCCCGCCTCGATTCAATTTCACAATAGAGCTCAAGTACATCTCCCGGAATAACCTCTTTCTTAAAACGACAGCTTCTGATCCCTCCAAACATGGCAATTTTTCCTCGGTTTTCTTCTTCGGACAGAAGCGCAACCGCACCTGTCTGTGCCAGAGCCTCAATGACCAAAACCCCCGGCATCACCGGATAGTCCGGAAAATGTCCCATAAACTGCATCTCGTTTACAGAAACGCATTTGATTCCCGATGCCCATTTTCCCGTTTCCATATCCGTAATCTTATCTATCAATAAAAACGGGTATCTGTGAGGTATCAACTCCTTTATTTCCCTAATTCCTAACTGCATCGTACTCCTCCTTCCCATAATCTATTTTGAATATTTTTTTAATACGAGTGAACCATTATGACCTCCAAAACCCAATGAGTTTGACATGGCATATTCCCCGTCAATGCCTTGACTTTTGAGAGGTATTATATTGAGGTCACAATCTTCATCAAATTCCTCATATCCCATTGTAGGCGGTGCAACTGAATTTTCAAGCGCTTTAGCTGTGACAATCGCCTCCAATGCACCACTGGCACCAAGAGTATGTCCTATCATGGATTTTGTAGATGAAATCTTAAGCTTGTTTGCATGTTCGCCAAAGGCAGTTTTTACAGCTAAAGTTTCACATCTGTCATTCATAGGCGTGCCCGTTCCGTGAGCATTGATATAACAAATATCTTCTGCCTTGATTCCCGCATCCTCAAGAGCTCCCTTCATGGCAAGTGCCGCTCCGCTTCCGTCCTCCAATGGAGCTGTCATGTGATGGGCATCACAGCTGACTCCGTAACCCGATACCTCTCCTAGAACTTCCGCACCTCGTGCTACTGCGTGCTCATATTCCTCCAGTATTAAAACGCCTGCGCCTTCACCCATGACGAAACCGTCTCTCTCTTTATCAAAAGGAATGGATGCCCTGAAAGGATCCTTTGATTCTGATAGAGCTCTCATGGCGGTGAAGCCGCCTATGCCGAATTCTGTGATACAGCTTTCACTTCCACCTGCTGCCATCACTTCAGCGTAGCCGTCTCTAATGCTTCTGAATGCTTCTCCTATGGCATTTGTAGAGGATGCACACGCTGTAACTACACATGTACAGCTACCCTTAAACCCAAGTCTGATAGCCACCAAACCTGCTGCCATATTCGTAATTGAGGAGGGTACGAACAGAGGCGAAACCCGGTCAAATCCCCTTTTTATACCTCTGTAATGCTCAGCTTCAATTACATCAAGTCCTCCTATTCCGCTGGAAATATTTACTCCACATCTTACAGGGTCTTCCTTCTCTATGTCGATTCCGCTCTGCTTTATAGCTTCAAGTGCGGCTCCAATGGCAAGCTGAGTAAATCTGGCACTTCTCCTTGCCTCCATCTTGTCCATAAATGCTGTAGGGTCGAAGTCTTTCACCGGAGCCGCAACCGTAACTCTCATCTCAGTATCGGAAAAGGGCTTAAGCCTTTCAATTCCGCAAACGCCTTTTTCAGCATTTCCCCAGACCTCGTCTACACTGTTTCCAATTGCACAAATCGCTCCCATACCTGTGATAACCACTCTTCTTTTCATAGCTCCTCCTGCTTTCTAAAATGCAAAACTACATGCACATTCCACCATCTACGCAAAGTACCTGCCCGGTAACATATCCGTTTTCCTTTGCAGCAAAAAACGATACTGCATTTGCAACTTCTTCAGCCTGTCCCTGTCTCTTGCATGGAATCTGATCGCACATCTGCTTCAAAACATTCTGTCCCATAGCCTTTGTCATGTCTGTTTCAATAAAGCCGGGAGCAACAGCGTTAACCGTTATATTTCTACTTGCAAGTTCCCTTGCCGCCGTCTTGGTCAAGCCGATTATCCCTGCTTTGCTTGCTGCATAATTTGCCTGACCTATATTTCCTAAAATTCCCGAAACAGATGCCATATTGATGATTCTGCCATATCGCTGCTTCATCATAACCTTTGATACCAGCTTCATTAAAATAAAGGGACCTCTTAAATTCGTAGCCAAAACCCTGTCAAAATCTTCTGCAGACATTCTCATCATAAGATTATCCTTCGTTATCCCTGCGTTATTCACAAGCACATCTATGCGACCGAAGGTATCCATAGCCACATCCAAGATCCTCTGACAATCATCTTCAGAGGCGACATTGCCCTGTACGATTACAGCCTTCACTCCGTTTTTCATACATTCCTCTGCAGCTTCATTTGCTGCCTCTTCATTACCACTATAGTTAATTATCACATCTCTGCCAAGCTTTGCCATAGAAATTGCAACTGCCCTTCCTATGCCTCTGCTTCCCCCTGTTATAAGTGCTACTTCTCCAGCCATTTTTCCACCTTTCTGATATCCTCTGCAGTTTCAATGCTTATAACATCAATATCTCTGCAGGTCTTTTTTACAAATCCGGAAAGAGCTTTTCCCGGTCCGACTTCAATAATTTTAGTTACACCTTTATCCTTCATGTATTTTATAGAATCATCAAAATACACACTGCTGCAAACCTGTGCAGCCAAAAGCTCTTGTATCCTCTCATTTTCTCTTTCTCTGCCGATACAGTTGAAAATAACCGGTATCTCCATCTCTCCAAAGGATACTTCCTGAAATTTTTCTGCCAAAGCTTTAGAGGCAGGCTCCATATATGAGGTATGAAACGGTCCGCTCACGGAAAGTCTCATGGTACGCTTTGCACCTGCTTCCTCTGCAAGTCTTTCAAGTTCGGTCACACCGTCTCTCGTACCGGAAATAACAATCTGTCCCGGACAATTATAATTTGCAATCTCAACCTTTGCTTTTTCATTTGCTTTTTTGCAAAGACTTAGCAAAAGATTCCTTTCCAAACCTAAAACCGCACTCATTACGGTATCCAAACCTTCTGATGCCTTAGCCATGGCATTTGCCCTGAATTGAATCAGTGCCATCGCCTCTTTCTCCGAAAAAACTCCTGCACTTGTCAGTGCTGTGTATTCACCTAAGCTGAGTCCACATGTATAATCTGCTCTTATGCCTCTTTTTGCCAAAATCTTACTAACCCCCATACCAAATGCCAGTAAAATCGGCTGTGCATTTACAGTAGCTTTAATTTCCTCTGCGGTTCCTTCAAAGGCAATCCGCCTATGCTCCTCGGTAAGCAGGTCAAAAGAATTCCTGAACTCCGGGTAAACCTCATATAAGTCCTTTCCCATTCCAACCTTCTGGCTTCCCTGTCCTGCAAATATAATTCCTAACTTCATCGATCAAGCTCCTTAATCAAATCCTTCACTGTGGTCATTTCATTAATTCTTCCCACATTACTTCCCGTAAAAAACAATCCGTTCTCCCAGTCACCATGAAATCCTGCAATAAGGGCAGCATTGATACAATATGGTGTAGTTCCGGGATTACAAGTTATGATACAGTCTATACAGCGTTTAGGTGCAATCCTCAATTGCTTTGAAATCCTCTTTATAAGAGGACTGTTCAGTGCTCTGCCCGGCATTCCCACAGGACTGGTAATAATTTTCACATCCTCGGATTTTGCCGATAAAATCCTATCTTTATAACCCTGACTGGCATCGCACTCTTGCGTTGCAATGAATCTTGTTGCAATCTGGACTCCTGCAGCACCTCTGTCCTTTATAGTCTTAATATCCTCTGAATCAAAGATGCCCCCGGCTCCAAATACGGAAATGCCCATCGCAACCGAAGTCACATCGGATATTATATCCTCCAGCTTGGACTCTCTGCCTTCAATAAGCTCTTCTTTCTTAAATCCTAGATGACCTCCCGCTTTGCTTCCTTCCACCACGAGAAAATCCGGGCTTCTGCCGTGTTTACTTTTCCATGTCCTCATCAAAAGTGATGCTGCCCTTTTGCCGGACACAATAGGGGCAATCAAAGTTTTATCATCAACTAAATCCGGAAGATTAAGGGGCAAACCTGCCCCGGAGATAACTGCATCAATTCCTGATTTAACAGCCACCTTCACCATTTCCGCAAAGTTTTTCGTTGCAACCATGGCATTGACAGCAATCAAACCCTTTCCATCTGAAATTTCCCTTGCTCTGCGGATTTCCTTCTCCAAAGCTCTGCAGTTTGCCTCCTGTGGATTGGACCAGAAATCCTTTTCCCTAAAGCCTATATTAGCAGTGGAAATCACTCCCATGCCTCCCTCAGCTGCTACTGCACCTGCAAGGCTGCCCATGGAAATTCCAACTCCCATTCCTCCTTGAATTATAGGGACTGACATCTTGTACATAGCACTGCCTCATAATCTTTCTCAAGCTTCGATAAAATTTCGGAAAGGGGTCTGATTTCATCCACCATAGAAGCGACCTGACCTGCCATCAAAGAACCCTTTTTAACATCTCCCTGAAAAACAGCCTTTTTCAGAGCACCCAAAGTGAACTTCTCAAGCTCCATTTTGTCCGCTCCACTCCGTTCCAGTTTAAGGTATTCTCTCGCCATAGGATTTTTAAGGATTCTAACAGGTGCACCCACACTTCTGCCTGTAACCACCGTATCATTATCCTTTGCCTTCAGAATTGACAGCTTATAATTTTCGTGAATCGGGCACTCCTCACTTGCCAAAAGAATAGTTCCGACCTGAATTCCGTCAGCACCTAAAATGTCTGCCGCTGCCATCTGTTTCCCCGATGCGATTCCCCCTGCTGCAACAACGGGAAGATCTGTGACCCGTGCTATCTGCGGAACCAAAACCATGGTCGTCAATTCTCCAACATGACCTCCACTTTCACAGCCTTCGGCAATGAGTCCCGTCACCCCCAGAGAGGATAACCTTTTGGCAAGGGCAACGGATGATACCACAGGAAAAATTTTGATTCCTGCTGATTTCCACATATCCACATACTTACCGGGGTTTCCTGCACCCGTAGTTACAAGGGAAACCTTTTCATCTGCAACAAGTTCTGCCATTTCATCTGCACAGGGATTCATCAGCATTATATTTACACCGAAGGGTTTATCCGTTTCCGCCTTACAAAGCTCAATTTCCTTTTCCAGGGTTTCAGTGTCCATTCCTCCGGCACCGATAATTCCCATAGCACCTGCATTGGAAACTGCTGCGGCAAATTTTCCCGTTGCGATATTTGCCATTCCTCCCTGAAAAATCGGATATTTTATCCCAAACAATTTCTTTATTTTCATAAATCTACTCTCCTACCGTAAAAACTGCCGCACCGTAGGTTAAACCTGCACCAAAACCACAGCAAACCACCTTCATACCATTTTTCAAAAGACCCTTTTCCCTCATTTCAGCTATGCATATTCCTATACTTGCACCGGAAGTGTTCCCATACATCTGTATATTTTTGTAAAGCTTATTTTCAGGAATCTTGAGCTTAGCTGCCGCACTGTCTATAATTCTAAGGTTTGCCTGATGAAAGACGAACCAGTCCACATCTTCCACAGAAGAACCGCTTTTTTCTAAGACGGTTCTTATCGTTTCAGGAACTTTATTAACAGCAAAGCGATACACTTCCTGTCCTTTCATCGAAACTCTAGGTTCAAACCTGTCACAGAATAGAACCTCATCATCATACAGAACCCCTGCGGAACTTTCAAATTCGCCACGGGAATCCTCAGCCAAAAGCAATGCTCCCGCACCGTCACCGAAGAGGATACAGGTTCCCCTGTCCTCCATGTCCAAGAGCGGAGAAATCTTCTCACTGCCAATCAGCAGAACACATTTTGCCGATTTTGTTTCCAGCATTGATTTTGCAAAGCTTAATCCGTATACAAAGCCCGAACATGCTGCATTTATGTCCAGACACATTACGCCTTCTCCTAAATTAAGCCTTCCTCCTATGCCGCATGCCACCGAGGGAGTGGCATAGTCAGGCGTAAAAGTACAAACTAATATTAAATCTATATCCGTTGCCTTTACATTACTGTTTTCTATGGCTCTTACCGCAGCTTCTTCTGCCATATCCAAGTTACTTTTATTTTTGGAAAAAAATCTCTTTTCTATTCCTGTCTTTTCCCTTATCCAGCTGTCACTGGTTCTAATGATTTTTTCTAAATCAAAGTTAGAAATCACCTCATCTCCTTGAGATAATCCGTGACCTAAAATTCTAATTCCCGACATTTGTTTTTCCCATATTTCTTAAATTCCTATACCTGCGCTTAAGAAGTTCTTTTTCAGAAAGCCTCAAAAGTTCCCTTAAATTTCTATCGATGGCTCTGTCTACTTTTTTGAAAAGAATCCGTCTTCCCTTTTCATCCATAATATCCGGTTCCGGAATAACCTCATCACATGCTCCGAGCTGAAGAATATCACCTGCTGTAAGCCTCATAGCATCACTGGCCTCCTCCCAGCGTTCTGCATCGTGCCATAATATACTTGCAAAGCCCTCCGGGGAGAGAATGGAAAAAATACTGTTTTCAAGCATTATTCTTCTGTCCGATGTGGCAATTGCCAAGGCTCCTCCGCTTCCGCCCTCACCTATGAAAAATGTAATCGTAGGGACTCTGAGCATGCTCATAACCTGTATACACTTTGCAATTGCCTGTCCCTGCCCCCTTTCCTCTGCTTCTTTCCCGGGATATGCTCCGGGAGTATCCACAAAGGTTATAACAGGCCTCTTAAATTTTTCCGCCTGCTTCATAAGTCTTATGGCTTTTCTGTACCCTTCCGGATTAGGCATTCCAAATCGATACACCATATTTTCTTCAAAATCTCTGCCCTTCTGTTGTCCGATAACTGTTACAGGAAGCTCTCTGTACTTTGCAATTCCACATATCATACTCTTATCTTCGCCGGAGGCTCCATCACCTGCCAACTCCACAAAATCATCAAAGATTCCGTCAATATATTCTTTTGCACGGGGTCTTTCAAGGCTTCGGGCAAACTTAACTCTTTCTCCTGCCGTTAAAACTCGTTTCATCAATATACCTTCGCTTTCTTGTGAAGTCCAATAATTTTTCCAAGTGTTTCTTTCATTTCTTCCCTTGTGACGATAGCGTCAACAAAACCGTGCTCCAGTTGAAACTCAGAACTCTGAAAACCTTCAGGAAGTTTTTCTCCTATGGTCTGTTCAATTACTCTCGGACCTGCAAATCCGATTAAGGCTCCCGGTTCTGCCAGTATAATATCACCTAAACTTGCAAAACTTGCCGTAACTCCCCCCGTAGTAGGATTTGTCAAAACAGAAATAAATAAAAGTCCTGCTTCTCCGTGCTTTCCGAAGGCCGCACCGGTTTTTGCCATCTGCATTAGAGAAAGGATTCCCTCCTGCATTCTGGCTCCTCCCGATGCGGAAAAAACAATAATCGGCAACTTTTTCTTCGTGGCATATTCACAGGCTCTGGTGATTTTTTCGCCTACGGCACTTCCCATACTTGCCATTAAAAACCTGCTGTCCATCACGCACAAAACAGCCCTTTGACTTTCGATAGTACAGGTTCCCGTTATTACAGCTTCCTTTAGGCCTGTTTTTTTTCCCGCTTCTTTAAGCTTTTCATCGTATTCAGGAAAATCAAGAGGATTTTCTGCAACTACGCCTCTGGAAAACTCCCTGAAGGAATTTTTATCCGCAATCGTTGAAATTCTGGTTCTTGCAGAAAGCTTGCCATAATAACCGCAGCCGGGGCAAACGAAGTGGTTCTCCCTTAGAATTGCTTTGGTATACTTATTCTCACAGTTCTTGCACTTGTAAATCTTCTCTTCATCCGCCTTAGCCTTTTTGAAGCCCGGCCTAATCAAACTGTTGATAGAATCCAATATGCTTTTTTTCTCACTGAACGGATTCATCTCTTCCACCTGCCTCTTCATACAGCTTCAATAATTCCGCCATATTTTTCTCTACAAAGCCTGTATCGTAATTACCTCTTAGAAATTCCCTGTTATACATTATTAAAAATTGTATGGGAAGTGTGGTTTTTATGCCCTGAATAATGGTTTCCTCCAAAGCTCTGCGCATTCTTCTGATAGCCTCAAGTCTGGTGCTTCCACAAACGATTATCTTCGCCACCATGGAATCATAGAAAGGGCTGATGTCACACCCGCTATAAAGGGCACTTTCAACTCTGACCTGATTTCCCAGAGGAAAATGCAAAAAGCTCACATGACCCGGACTGGGAGCAAAATCATTAAAAATATCCTCTGCATTTATTCTGCATTCTATTGCATGACACGAAAATTCAACATCCTCTTGTGTTATCTCCAGCGGAAGCCCCGATACAATCCTGAGCTGCTGCTTAACTATGTTAATCCCTGTAATCATCTCTGTTACGGGATGCTCCACCTGAAGTCTGGTATTCATCTCTATAAAATAGTAGTTTCCGCCATCTACGATGAACTCTACAGTACCTGCATTTTCATACCCTGCAGCCTTTGCCGCCTTTACAGCATCTTTTCCCATTGAAATTCGCATCTCTTCAGAAAGTGCAAAGTCCGGTGCTTCTTCAAGCATCTTTTGATTTCTTCTCTGAACAGAGCAGTTTCGTTCACCGAGATGAATAACATTTCCAAACTTATCAGCCAGAATCTGAAATTCCACATGCCTCGGATTTCTAATGAGTTTTTCCACATACACCCTTCCGTCTCCAAAGCATTTCTCAGCTTCCATAGAAGCTTCATTATATGCCGGTTCAATCGCATCCAAAGTCTCTGCAACACGCATTCCTCTACCACCGCCTCCTGCTGATGCCTTTATCAGAACAGGAAGTCCGACTGAACTTGCAATCTCCTTTGCTTCTTTTGCACTTCCAACAGGACCTTCAGACCCCGGAACCACAGGTACTCCCGCAGCTTTCATGGTTTTCTTTGCTTCCGCCTTGTCACCAAGTTTTTCAATAACCTCCGGTGACGGACCGATAAACTCTATGCCCTCTTCGGCACACAATCTCGCAAAATCAGCATTCTCAGACAAAAATCCAAAGCCCGGATGTATAGCATCGCATCCGGTATTCCTGGCACTTTCTATGATATTCCCTACATTAAGGTAACTTTGCGGAGACGGAGCAGCTCCCACACATACTCCTCTGTCTGCAAGAATCACATGCAAAGAGTTCTTATCTGCCTCAGAATATACTGCCACCGTTCCAATGGAATTGTCCTTACACTCCCTTATTATTCTTGCCGCAATTTCGCCACGATTGGCGATGAGAATGCGATTCAGCATCTTTCCACCTCAAAAATTTCCGTTGCACAGTCCACCATTTCACCATCTATTCCCATTATGTTCTTAACGATAAGATCCCAAGGTGCCTTTATCTCATTCATAACTTTCATGGCCTCGATGATACATAGCGGCTGTCCCTTCTTTATCTTCTTGCCTATTTCTGCAAAGGGCTTGCTGTCCGGGTTTGCCGCTCTGTAAAAAACTCCAACCAGCGGAGCTTTTATTATTTCGGCAGCATTATCCTCTCCTGCAGTACCACTTTTACTTTTCTCATCACTTCTTCCAACGGTTTCTTCAATCTCATTATTCGGAGAAGCTGAACATTCAGCTTCATTTTTTAACGCTTTCTCTGTCTCGCCTGACTTTTGAAAACCCCGTTTCTGATATTCGGTACCGCTTTCATTTCCCATGCCGATGAGTCTCTGTCCTTTTTCCAGCCTGAGCCTGCCCTCTGCATCTTCATATTCCAGCAAAGAGATATTTGCATCCTGAAATTTTTCAATCAGCTCAAAAATTTCCTTCTTTTTCATAATTAGCCCTGGTATTTTTCAACACAGTCTACAATATCCTTAACAGTTTCCATGTTTGTGAGTTCTTCATCAGGAATTTTAATGTCAAATGCCTCTTCGAGGGCCATTACAAGTTCAACTGCATCCAGTGAATCTATGGAAAGGTCATCTGCAATACTGGCATCCAGAGTAATCTTTTCCTCATCACAGCTCAAAGTATCAACCATAATCTGTTTAATCTTTTCAAAATTCATTTTTCTACCTCCGAAAATTTCTCCTTGCCGAATTTTATCTCTTCGGCAAATTTATCTTTAGTTTTTTAATTAAATATTTTTAAACATAATAGCAGGGTGAAATTTTTCTGTCAAGACTTTTTACGAAAAAGAAGGTGTGGTTTCTGTGAAGCCGCCTTATACCCCCGGCTAAAAGATATTATTCTGAAAAGAAAACTTTTCCTTTCCTAACACCTTTGATACCTTCTAAGAGTTCTTTGTCCTCGATGCCGTCAAAATTTCCGACTCTTTCAAATCACATATAACTGTGGTAAAATTCATATAATAAGCACATCTAAAAAACACAAAAAAACAATATTATAAAGATGTTAAAAAACGAAAATCAATTTAATTAAGATACGAGGAGGAATAATTATGAGCAGACTTCTAGTGGTAGATGACGAACCTAAAATCCGTGAGGTCATAAAGGAATACGCAGAATTCAACGGACATGAGGTAACAGAAGCAACTGACGGAATGAGTGCTGTCGGTCTGTGCAAATTAAATGATTATGACCTGATCATCTTAGACATTATGATGCCTAAATTAGACGGGTTTTCAACATGCAAAGAAATCAAGAAAATAAAAGATATTCCTACGATAATGCTTTCTGCACGAGGAGAGGAATACGATAAATTGTTCGGATTTGAACTTGGAATCGATGACTACATAGTCAAGCCTTTCAGCCCAAAAGAACTGATGGCAAGAGTCAATGCAGTCTTAAGCCGCAGGAATGCTTCCACCGCCGCCAAGAGTGATGTACTGAAATTCAACGGTCTTGAAATCAATATGGCTGCACGCACCGTGGTTGTTGACGGCAAAAGGGTGGAACTTACACCAAAAGAATATGATTTGCTGTTCTATTTAATAGATAATAAAAACATCGCTCTATCCAGAGATAAACTCCTATCGGATATATGGGGATATGATTTCTTCGGAGATGACAGAACTATTGATACGCACATCAAGAATCTCAGAAATGCCCTGGGCGACTACCGTGACTATATTGTGACACTTCGAGGTGTAGGATATAAGTTTGAATGTGAAGAATAAATTTTATTATGAGAAATAAAAATTTTGATTTTAAAAGCATAAAATTTAAGCTGTGGACTTACTTTATAGGTTTTGCCATGCTGATTCTACTTCTGATATGGGCTCTTCAGATAATTTTTCTGAACAACTATTACTCAGCTATGAAACAAACTCAGACGGCGGAAATTTCCAACGATATTCAAAATAAGTTTGCCGCCAGCAAATATGACAAAGCTCTTTTGGAAAAAACCGTTGCGAAGGAATCTTCCACCAATGATTTAACAATCTATGTCTATGATGTGACCAGCAACGAGTATATCATCAAAAATGAATCACTGGAGGCCTTTAATCCACAAACTTTTTACACGCTGAAATACGCAGATGCCGTAACCAAGCTGAACAAAAAGCTGAACGATTCAGGCTTAAACAGTGCCAGCCTTACCAACAACGACAAACTTAACAAGAGAACCGTCGGATACGCCAGATACCTAAAGGATGAAAACCAAAAGAAAGCGTACATAATGTATGTATTTGCTCCTTTGGCACCAATGCAGTCGACCATACATATCCTACGCTCACAGCTTTTATATATCACTATAATCGCAATATTTCTTTCGCTTGCCATGGCACTATACCTATCCAACAGAATCTCCAAGCCTCTAAAAGCTATAACTGCATCAGCTGCAGAGATGGGAAAAGGGAACTATGTGGTAAAATTCTCAGGGGGACACTACACGGAGATTACCGAACTGGCGGAAACGCTGGCAAACGCAGAGGCAGAGCTGGAAAAAACGGACATGTATCAGAAGGACCTGATTGCAAATGTATCCCACGATCTTCGTACACCTCTCACGATGATAAAATCCTATGCCGAAATGGTTCGGGATCTTTCCGGGAACAACCCCGTTAAACGGGATGCTCACCTGGGAGTAATAATAGAGGAGGCAGACAGACTGAATCTTCTTGTAACGGATATGTTGAATCTATCCAGAATGCAATCGAGGAGTATTGTTTTAGAAAAGAAAGCTTTCGATTTAGGGAAAGCGGCCGATTCAACCCTTGCAGCCTATGATATTCTTATAGAAAATGATTCCTACAACATTAAATTTCTCAAAGACCCCGGTAAATTCATAGTAAACGGTGATGAGGCAAAGCTCAAGCAGGTTATGAACAACCTTATAAACAATGCCGTAAAATACTGTGGTGCCGATAAGCAAATAATTGTAAAACTGAAGAAAGTCGGTCGCAAAGTCCGTTTCTCCGTAACAGACCACGGTAAAGGAATATCACCTGATGAAATTTCACATGTTTGGGAAAGGTACTATAAATCCAGCACCCACCATGTTCGTCCTACAGAGGGCAGCGGTCTTGGACTTTCCATCGTAAAGGAAATCCTAAGACTCCATAAGGCGAGCTTTGATGTTAAGAGCAAACTCGGCGAAGGCAGTACCTTCTGGTTTGAACTGCCTATGGAAAAATCCAAACGGGGTAAAACCAAAGGGGACGACAATGCTTCTAATGGATCAAGACTGCCACTGTCGGGAATACTGTAAGACTTAATC
>ERZ772799.293-NODE-293-length-19691-cov-3.536667_pt1 | contig 19691 bp, 8 predicted proteins | sample MGYA00511345_ERZ772799 | MGnify/ENA primary metagenome ERZ772799 (study PRJEB29015, sample SAMEA2738037) | human oral metagenome | biome: human oral; feature: human-associated habitat; material: saliva | place: China | collected 2238 ... | reverse complement strand
GGCCGGCCTCTTAGGCAGAGGGCTATCGCATTTGAAAGATTGTACTCCGTATCCTGGGTCTCTTTCTTCTACAATTAGAATCTCCAACACATTAATTCGTGCTTATTCCGGACGGAGCATCATCAGGCTATATGTGTGTTAATACTTCAAATGCGATTGCCCTGATGAGAAAGAACTGCCTGCATGCGGATCGGCATGCAGCCGTAGCATACAACCGTAGGACTATTGCGCTCTTACGGAGTCGGGTCGTGTGAGAGAATCGATGCCGATGCGGGCTTCTCCGGCTCTCTTAGTACGAAGTCGCCGGCCATCGAAATCATACTTGAAGATAAGACCAAGGCCTTGCGTCGTCAGGGACTGACGCAGATATTGATAGAGGTTGTTATAGTGGTTGTAGGCTTTAATACGAATGGAGCCGGACGGATTGATTTTATATTCGGCATCAAATTCGCCCACATAGGTATTCTGTAGATTAGGATTGTCCCGATAGCCCACATTCCCGTTGATAAGGAGACGGTTGTTCAGCAAACGACTACTCAGGAGCAGTTCTATATCGGTGTCCTGAAAAGAGGTGTTGGTCGTCTTGATGCTCGTTCCTATCTGCACTTTGTCACTAAGGCTTCCGAGCATATTGGTGAGCTGCTGCGACAGAGTGGTGGTGGCCACTGCCGTCCAGTTGTCTGTACCGCTTCCCGAATTATAGACATTCTCCGGCGTATAAAACTTTCCTAAGACAAGAAGATAAACGATCTGCTTCGTCATCGAATCTTCGCTGTGGATGAGACTGCGAACCCGACGCTCCAATTCGCTGTCGGAGTTGGGTAGCTTGATGTCGAAGCTGACAGCAGGCTGCAACATGGCACCATTGATCTGAAGCAGGCAATTCACCGGAATGGTAGTCCGTCTGACGTCGCTCACGAGAGACTCGTCCAAGTCGTTCAGATTGGCTGTCAGATTGTATTCGGCCGTTACATTCAGAGTTGCGTGCATCGGATTGCCGGCAAAATTCACACTACTGCCTTCTTTGATGCTGAAACGTTTTTGGACAATCTGCCGGAGATTGAAATTATAAGTGCCCGACAACAGTTCCAGCCCTCCGAATACATTCAGATCCCCCAATGTATGGTAATCGATACGCAAATCTCCACCGGCTGATCCGCGTAAGCCATCGCCGGTCTGCGGATCCAGTATCAAATCCACCTCTGCATCCGGTGTCACGCCTACATTCATGACCAGGTGGAAATCCGTCTCCGGATCTCCTCCCGTAGCAGGTAGAGGTAGAGAAGGACGATCCGGCGAAGTTTCTTGTCTCGCTCGCTCACGGCTGCTTTTCGGATCTACGAATCGCAAGAAACGATACTCTTCCGCTGTCGTAGGCTGCGTAAAGTTCAGCACGATATGGGTTCCTTTTTCGGAAATCAGATTGACGTCGCATCGCATCCCTCCGGGCACATCGCGCAAATATGCAGCACCCGACACATAAACCCGGCCATGTATATTGGGGTTGTCCCGCTCCGGCACGTTATAAGCAAGTATATTACGAGCTTCACTGACTTTCAGATCCACTTTGATGTCATCGAAAGCGCGATGCGAGATATGTGCATTGAGTCGGGCCGTATGCCCGTCCGGATCGCTCACCAGCATATTCTCGAAGCGCATCCGAGTAGGAGTGAATACGGCTTTCTGCCCATCGCATTTATACTCCGTATTCAAAGCCTTGACTCCGAAAGTCACATGCTCGGCCATAACCTCCCCTTCTATGGTCAGATCGCTAAAATCGCCGAAGAGCCGCATATTGCCCGAAGCATGTCCCTCCAGCTTATGACAGAACTCCGACAAGAAAGGTCCGATGAAGGCCACATCGGCATGCTTGGCATCGAATCGCAGATCCAGACCGGCGTGGGGATTGAATGGGCGGATATACCCCCAAGCCGACGTACTCGTACCATCGGGATTGTGTACCGATGCATCCAAAAGGATCCTCTGCGTAGATTTCTCCCAAGAGCCGAAAGCCGATATGGGGCCCACGTCTATACCGTTGACAGTGAAGCTCTCGCCTGTAATGCGTGCCTGCATGAACTGCCGGTCTGCGATGTCGCTCAAGACAGCCTCTCCCGTCATTTCCACATCGAGCATGTCGAAGTCCACTCCGGCCAAATCCAATATATACTTCAGACTGATATGATCCACACGCACACGAAGCGAGTCGGAGGGCGAACTGCTGAGTACTCCCTCCGCTTCAATAGCCTTGCCTTCACTCTTGATAGAGAGGTCGCTGATCACCACCCTTTCAGGAGCCAACATAGCCTCGGCCGAGGCTATCTGCCACTCATACCGCCCGATGCGTGCCGTAGAGCGATCGAGACGAATATGAGTATTCAGCGATGAGTCCTCGTCCCGATGGAAGTTTGTGAGCAGCGATATAAACCCGTTTTTCGCTCCTCGCTTGTCCTGTCCCATATCCAGTCGGGCACGGATGCTGTCGTTTGCCACTGATGCTTTCAGGTTGAGGTCTCGTGTCGTGGCATCGCCATTCACATACAAGTCGGACCGACAGATGAGTTCGGCCTTGCCGGTGGATGAGTTCAAGGTCACCTCCGTATCCCGTAGCTCTTTGTTCATAATCATGAGCCTGTCGGTACGAATGTGCAGATCGAGGCTTCGAAGCAATTCGGAATAGGCTGCCCTGATCCTGATAGAATCCGCTTCGGCCAAAGGCAACCGGAAGAAGCTGCACACTTCCTTGGGCAAAGAGCCGTCCAACGCCAAACGCAGACGGACATCCTCAGTCGGCACTCTTGCCTGCAACCTACGGGCCCCAAGTGCAGGAAGATGTGCGCCAACCACTTCTTCGAGCATCGAAGGCAGCTTGGACAATGCGAACTCACCATCCAGTGCTCCCTCAAGGAAAGGGGAACTGAGGGTAATGGAGCTATGTCGCTCCACCCTTGCCATAGCCAGTTTCACATTGTGCAGATGCAGTTCTTTGTCGGAGGTTTGCCAGTCCAGGGTATCTATTCGTATCGTTCCTGTCAGATCGTCAATACGACTCCCGACCAATTCTCCGGAAGAAACCAGAAGAGCATCGGCCGATGGCAGTCCGAAGCCGGGCAAAAGTCGATCGGGACGAAGTTTGTGCGCTGTCAGATTCCATTCGAACCGGGAAGAACTCGAAGAGAAAGGCAGCCCCTCTCCGGCAGAGGATAGCCGAATATGGCCATTGGGGTCGTTCATATTCAGGATGCCTGACCACTGCCCCTTGTCGGCCTGTAAGTCGATCGTCAGATCCTCATAGGTATAGCCTCGGAAAGTCAGGTGCGACACGCGTCCCTCCACACTTCCCGAGAGGAGATTGCCGGCAGCCAGTCGGGCCTTCATCTTCAGGTCGAACGCCACATGTTCAGGCCAATCGTGCCGGTCTGCCATGAGCTTGGGTTCCAGTCTTTCGGTAGTCGCATGAGCATCTACATCGGCAAGTCGCCAGAGAGAATCGAGGCCGATGCTGCCCTGTATGGTCAAAGCTCCGGCATCCGTCTCCACACGAGTTTTCAGGCGCAGATCGTCCAGCCGGCCGTTAGCGGCTGCCATAATATCGATAGCACCCAAGTGGCGCATTTGAGTGGGGAGCTTATCGGGGAAAAGACGTTCTGCCAGCATGTAAGCCCGGACTCCGAGCTTAAGCTCATCCAACCGGAGTCTGACATGCATCCGTTCCTTTTTTCCTATTTCTGCCAATCCTATGCCTGCCTGCAAGGTCAGTTCATCGCCATAGTCCATACTGATTTCAGGCAGAACCGCTTCGCCGGAAGCGACTGTCAGCTCGGGCACAGAGAGATTCAATATATCATCCATCGTATCGAGTGCCGGGAGCAAACCTTTCAGGTCGGAGGGACGGATCCGTCCGCCCAAGTCCGTCACCCTTATGGCAGGCAAGGCAGAGCTTTCGGGCGAGAGAACACAGTATCCGGAGACCATACCGATGTGACTATTCGGCAAAGAGATATGAAGACGAGCCACTCCCAAAGTGTCGCCACGAAGACTGACATCGGCATGCAGTTCTTTGAGATCGAGACCGGTATTTTTTTCGAGAAAAGAAAGATGGCGCAGCTGAGCTTTCAGTCCCGTACTGTCCGCTTGGAAAAGACGTACCTTGGCATTCAAGTCGAGCAATCCCAATGTGTCGGATTGGGCCTTGTACAATCCCGAAGCAGAGAGCCGGCAGTTCCTGAGCAAGATGGTATTGATATTGAGTCGTAGCCGGCTCGGCTCTTCCGGATTCTTACTTTTCAGAGCATCCAGAAGGAACTGAATGTTCAGAGCCGTATCGGGACGCGAACGATATACATCGAGTTCACCTTTGAACAGACGAGCAGAGGAGAAGCTCAGACGGCCTTTCAAAAGAGGGAGCAGATCCAGCCCCCCGGTCAAACGTTCGGCTGACACCGCAGGACGACGGGCACGATCGAAGATGACAATATCGTCGATCTCCATTTGTCGCCACCAGCCAATGCTGATGTGCCCGATGCGGACATGCGTTCCGAGTGCTTTGGATAGCTCGGTCTGCACACGTCCGGCGACGGAACGCTTCACTGACGGAATTTGCAAAATCAGATTGGGAAGGATCAACAAGCAAAAAGCAACAGTCAGCACGGCCACGACGATCCATTTGGAGCGACGCATAGCCTTGCGATAACGACGGATAAACCGGATGAGACCGGCTGACAGTTTTTTCCTTTGACTCACGCAGACAACTTTACATTCAAGTGGCAAAGATACTTACATTCCTTAGCTTAAAAGTCGAAAAAGAGATCCGCCGAAGCTCCCCCAAAAGAGGAATCCTGTAAAAACCGAAAATCTGTAATATACTGTATGAAAAGTCTAACAAAATCCCTATCGGCACTCCCGATAAAGAAAACACGAGCGGCAAGACACAAAAAAACGGAACTGAAAAATCCGAAATAGTCGTTCGGCGATCAAAAAATTCTCGCTCGTCTTTTTTTCGCTTTTGGTTCGAGATTTGGAAAAAAGACGAACCGCAAATCCGAAATCATGGCGCGAGTTTTTCCCGATTTTTCGTTCGCTTTTTGTCTGTTGCGACTACTCTATCAGCAGCCGATAACAGATTTTATCACAAATGGGTATTCGGAGTTTTGTATCGAACGAAGGGGCTGATCTTCTTTCGCTGTTCCTCTTAGAAGGGATAGCCGACAGCCAAATGGAAGCCGATGGCATCCTTAAAGCGTGGAATGTTGTAGTAACCTTTCTTACCCGTATTGTAAGGAAGGTGGAGACCGAAGCCGACATCGACACGAACCACGAGAAATGCCAGATCGTAGCGAAGGCCGACACCGGTGCCGAGAGCGATGCTATTCAGGAAATTGCTCACCGATCCCACTTCGGACAGAGCACCGCCTGGACGGGAAGGATCCTCCCTCAAGAGCCAAACGTTGCCCGCATCGAGGAAAACGGCTGCGTGGAGATCCCCGAAAAGCTTGCCTCTATATTCCACGTTGGCTTCGAGTTTGAATTCGCCCACCTGATCCAAATAGGAATACTGATTGTCGGAATCCGGATTGAACCGCCCGGGGCCGATGCTACGGACGGTGAAAGCTCTGATACTATTGGCACCGCCTACATAGAACTGCTCGCTATAGGGTGCCACTCGCATATTGCCATAGCTATATATCACGCCTGTTCCGAAACGGGTTGCCAGTGACTGATTGCGGTCTATGGTATAGGAATAGCGCAGTTCTCCCGTGGCTTTGATGAACTGAGAGAAGGGGACGCCGACGAAATTCTTGATGTCGCTGTACTTCTTGCCGGCTGCCAGATAGATCAGATTCAGGAGATTGCCTGCCTCGGATAGTCCGAATTGCATCCAAAGATGATGAGGACTTTTCTCTGAAACGGATTTGTTGAACGTATAGATATACCCCATTTGAGCAAGGAACTGACTCTGAAGGCTGAGCAGCAGGGGCGGATTGTTCGCCGTAATGGCCTGGAAAGTTTCTGTCTGATGCCCCAGGAGGTTGTAGTTGAGCTTGAGCGGGAAAATAGCATGCCGGTGTTCCTTGGAGGGCTGAAATTCGTAGGTGGTCGAAAAGCCGAAAGAGTACATGCTAAAGTAGTGTGCCCTGTTCAGCGCGGTGGCAGAAGCCTGAAAAGTCGTAGTCGTGGGGTAGTAATAGTATTTGTCCAGCAGACCGGGAAATACAATCGAGGGAAACGAGAGGTTCACGGCCGTATTCATGTTGTACGAATTTATATCGATCAGCCGATTGCTGCTATTTTCAGGACGATTGCCGGTCTCCCACTCATACGATCCACCGATATTCCAAGAAAGATTTTCTCCTCCGCCGAATACATTGCGCCGAGCAAGAGCAAAATTCAGTCCGGGACCGATGAAGTCATTGCTTTTGCTCGTGAACAAGGTCTCTAATGATGCATCCCAAGGTTTGTCGAGGGTGGTTAGCAGTCGCACATCCAAAAGGCCGGAAATGGAATCGCGTTGCAAAAAATTGAGATCGATAACGGAGAAGGCTCCCAAACGAGCCAAGGATTTGCGTGTCGTCTCATCGTCTTTCTGCCGATACAGATTGCCGGGGAAGAAGCGAAAGCGTTTGGCCAAAATCTTGGGGCGAACCGGTATTTTACGATAGTAAAGGACTTTCATATCCTCCACTTCGAGCGAGTCTGTCGGGCTTTCTCCGTTCATTCCGAGCAGGACTGCAGTCCGTTTCCCTATCCTCCACGGGCGCATGGCTTGGGGTGGAGTATCTTCCGAGAGCTTGGCTCTCAGGCATACGGCACCTCCTACGAGGAGGGTATCGGCTTCGTAGATAATATCCTGTGGGCGGAAGTAGTAGTAACCATTGTCTCTCAGCAGGGCACTGATGGTCTGACGCTCTTCGTGCAGCTTTGCCAAATTGAACTGGTCTCCTTTCCTGATCAAAGACGGAGTCTGCCTGTAAGCCAGAATGCTGTCGGGGAAAGTGCTGATCGGTAAGGGAATGATGCTGTCGTAATGATAAGGAGATGCCATATCCACCGTATAGGAGACTTTGGCTTTGAGTGAGTCCTTTTTCAGAGTGGTCACACTGCTTTTTACTTTAGCATCGAAGTACCCGTGTTCGCGGAGGATGTTCGTCGCCACCTTAGCCCGACTATCGGATTTGACCTGACTGATGAAAACCGGCTTGGCGGCAAACTTGTCGAATATCCATTTCGAAATGACAGTGGAATCCCCCGCGAAGCTGTTGTATAGCCATAGCCCGAATGGTATCTTGGGTAAGGAGGCACTTGCACTGCCGAAAATAGCTCCATTGGGTGTGACTTTCAGTGTACTCTCCACTTCGGTCAGAGCCTGTTGGCCGGCGTGGCTCTTGTCCTGCCGGAGTATCTGTGTCTTGCCCATTCCGATATACAGCTGTTCGCCTTCCGGCAGGTTCTTCGTGGTGGAGCAGGCACCTGTCAGTAGGACAAAAAGGATGGGGAGGAATACTTGCCGTAATACTTTCATCGGATTCTTATCGCTTTGTCGGAATGATATCCGTCTGCACGGATACCGGCTCCTCTTCGGGTTTGAGAGCTTCTGCTTTCGGCACTATGGTTTTCGTCTCTTTCTTCTTGCCGAAACGGAACAGATCGGACAAGCGCGCCAACTTTCGACTGATCACATAGCCGATACCGGTCTCCGTTATCTCTCCTTCGAGCAGATTTTCATTGTTCTTCTTATGGAAGAGTTTGAGGTGCTGTGCTCCTGATTTGTCCAGACGGTACTCCACGGATACGTTGTCCACCAAAGTCCTTTCCTTATTGGTCGGCACATTGGAGCCGGAAGCGACAGATCCTCCGATCACGACACGGATCCTGTTGTCATAGAACTGTTTGCTGAAGCTGTACGTGAAGTCCGTATATGTACCGCCGCCATCGGTGCCATCGTGACTTTCCATACCGATGTTCAGTCCGGAGCCATCGAATACCTTGCCCAAAGCACTGTTGATCATTCCCTGAGCATAGCTGCTGAGTGCATTGTCAAAGTTGAACCCACTCGATTGCGAAGCCAAATAAGAGCCTGTTGCCAAGAGTCCGATGGCCTGCTTGGAACGCTCTTCCGGCCCCATACTTCGCAGTTGGGTTTGGATAGAGAAGTCCTCCGGTGCTTCGACATCAAACACCAAATCCATATTCTTGAGCGTTTCTTTGACGATGATACCAACATCGAAATTCACCTTTCTCGACGTCTTGCTACCGCTCTCCATCACATCGGCACGTACTCGCTGCACTGCTTTGAAGTTGACGTAAGGCTCTTGTGCATTGCCGCTCCACTGTACGTAGCTCGATGGGTCGATAGTGAAGACCTGCTTACCCACGACGGGGAGCGTATAGCGCATGGTGCCGCCACCACTCATACTGTACCGTCCGGTCAAACTCATTTCCCCGTAAGCCGGCATAGTGAAAGTCATGTCTCCTCCTCCTTGCAACTCCAGATAGTCTTGATGTCCGGCTGAGAGATCGACACCCAACTGTACAACCGGATCAATATGAATCCGAACAAGCATATTCATGCCACCGAAGGATGCTCTTTCCTTTTCCATCTCAGCCTGCGATCGGATCATGATCGTATCGGAAAAGTCCATGAAATTCACCACATCGCCCATCCGACTTTCCGTTTCCAGATCTGCACCTGTATACACATACGTGCATGAAGTGCCACCGTGAATATCCAGAGAGCCCGAAATCGCAAGTGCTTGCAGAGGGCCGCGAAGGGAAAGATCGGTGGAGGCAATCAGTTTGCCGTACAGCAAGTCGCCCTGATTTCTTTTGCTGTCCAACACGGTCATCTCATCTGCCAGCATCTTCAGATTGGCTGTCATGGCTCTGGCTCCTGTCAGGATTACTTCTCCATTAAGATTAAGACCGTCTTGCGCTTTTTCTTGGGCGCGTATCTGATAATTGTCGAAAACCAATTTGTGACGGTCGAAGACCAGTGGCTTGTCCGAAAAATAGAATGTATTGCCGATCATCGGCGAATAGACCGATGCATCCCGCATATTCAGTTGACCATCGATCAGAGGGCTATCCGTTTTACCGGCGATAGCAAGTTTTCCCTCGATGAAACCGGAGAGGGAAGCTCTTTCCGCTCCGATAAATGGATTGGCGATGGCGAGCGGGAATCCGTTAAGGATGGCAGCCATATCGAGATTGTTTCCACGGATACCTCCATGGTAGATGCCATCGAGATTGAGGGCAGCATTTCCATTGTAGCTTATCTCTGCTGTCACGTAGTGCGAATGATCGTTACGGGGTTCATAGAACAGAGAGGATGCAATGTTGCCGATAGACTTGCCTTCAAATTCGAACTCATTGACAGAGAGATCTCCGGTAATCGTAGTGATACCGTTCTCTCCCCCCGTACGGGATAGTCGTGCATAAGCGAAAAATCTGCCGGCTATATTAGGAAGAGGAGACATCCGGACGTATTGTTGCAGCCGCAGGTTGCGGATATTCAGGTCTATCTCTTCCAAATCAGGAATGGTATCATTGGTCTGCACGGACAAATATTGCCCATCCTCGCTGCTTAGTTCAAGCGAGGCAGACAGACGTTTGTCCTCGTTTCGATAGAAGATACGATTGTCCTTGCTGGCAATAAAACGATTATAGGCTAACACGACGGGCTCCGATTCGATGAAGTTGAGTCCGTAGCCGCTTTCGTCCCAGAATCCGTGAATGCCAATGCGGTAGGCATCCTGTTTCGCTCCATCGGCCAAATTCAGGCGCAGATTCAACCCCTGGAGGGTAGCATCCGCCACCACTTTGCCATACATGGCCGGTTGACGACGGAAACGATTCTTATCCATGGTCAGTGTGAGTCGGATCATGCGATCATACTTGTTCAAAATCGAATCCGCCACCTCTGCCGAATTGGCTGAATCCGGCGCGAACATCCCGTATTGTGAGAGCGTAGCAATGTCCAGATGTAAACGATCGACGCGGAGCGTATCGCGCTGCAAACCCTGCAAATCCATATACCCCTCCACCCCGTTTTCGGGCGAAACTGTCAGCTTGCCACGGATGGAGTTGTATTTCATACCGTTTACTTCCATCAAGTCGTGGAGCGGATTGTAGCGATCGGCTTGCAAGGTAAAGGTCGCATGAGGCAGCTCTTGAAAAATCGAAGAGAGTCGCAGACGCTGAATAGAGTCGTTGCGGAATGTCTCTATCTTCTTCCCGAGAGATTGGGACACGACCGTAACGGCATCTATGCCTTCTCCCACTCTGAGGGCCATCTTCAAGTCGCCCGACACGAGATCCAGACGGATGCTATCGGGATCGGTATCGGCTAATATATCTACTCGCTCCGGTATTACTTTATAGCGTTCGAGCTGCATGTAACAATCGTGTACCGAGGCTTCAAACCGATGTGTCTGAGCCAAATCGCTTTTCACATGACCCTCAAGGACAAAAGCTGCCGCAAAAGTGGTGTCTGCAAAGCCCAATGCATTGAAATCCGCCGAATCCATCCGCACCATCACAGAGCCGTCCAGTTTGTTTTTGCCAAGGAGGGCATCCAATTGCATACTCCCGTTCAGGAAGGAGTTGGTGCTATTGAATGAAGCGAAGAGCACTCCTTCGTTCAATGCCGCATCGAAAGTGATACTGTCCAAATCTCGTTCTTTCCAACGGATGTGTTTGACCGATGTGTGTATGGTGGAGACAGTACGTTTATTGAAAAGATCGAATCCACGCCCTTCGGCATGAAGCACTGCCTGCATGGAACCGATACTATCCTTCGGCATGAAGACACTGAAATTCAGACCGTCCACCTGCATATCGAGCCGATACTTATCCGTACCCATCAGATAGTCGCCATCGATACGGACGCTGCCGGAACGCTCTGTCAGCTTTACTTGACCGCTGTACACTCCTCGTCTAATCTTCAGCTCGGCAGCGACAGTCATGCCCGCCGGAATAGCGAAGCGTTCGTAAAGAGTCTTGTCGTAAAACGCCAAAAGGCCTGATGCATCCTGATGAAAACCCATGTTCAGCACAAAGTTGCCGGCGCGATTGCGATCGTCAAGCAACTTCGTAAACACTCCATGTCCATCCATATCGGCCATTCCGTCCCAGAACAAGGACATATGCTCTACTTCCAATTCATCGAGTGTGCCTGTGCATTGTATCACTATATCCACCGGAGTCCGGGGATAACGCACTAACCTGCGTGAGGGTAGTTGGAAATTATCGCCGGCCAAATAGTTTACATCCTCCAATCCGATCGAAGCATCCATAGAGAGATTGATCATGGCTGTCGGATCTTTTTCGAAGATACTCCATGGTAGTCGGACTTCTCCGTTGATATGGCTGTGCCCGGTGGCAAGGGAAAGGTCTGTCAGAAGGAAACCGAAACGATCCATCCTATACCTCCCGGACAACCGCTGTAGTTCGAACCGATCACGCTCCCGTAGGGATCCGTTGACCAACTGAAGCTCCATATCACCGTCGTGGAAACAAATATCTTTGGCTTGGAGGGAAACATCGTTCAGAGCAATGTGGCGATAGTCGAAAGAGGTGGGCGAAGCTTCCCCTTCGTCCGTATCGTAAGACAAAACAGTCCGGTCCAACTGCGCCATGCCGACCTGATAGAGCATGTCCGCAATATCCATTTTGGCCTTCGCTATTGCCGCCTTTCCGACGAATGTCTTGAGGAGTACACTGTCAAGTGGCATCCGGACTTCAGCGGATATATTCTTCAGATCCAGCCTGTCCAACTCGAATTGCCAGTCGAATGGCTCTTTCTGAGTCGTATCGGCTGCCGTCGTATCTGCACTGAAGTATGCGATGTCGGTATCGGATAGTTGCCACCGCCCCAGCACTACTCGTTTGGCTTCGGGATCAATAGCTATGTGAGCTGCTCGGATCGACTTGGCTTTCAGCCTCAGATCCATCAGCCCCAAGCTGTCAGTATAGTGGATGGACGCATCTTGCAGCTTAAGCTCCGGCACTTCCATTTGCCGCCGGAGGAGCGGTAGTACCGAGACGCTGACCCGTAGGGAGCCTATATCTGCCAGTGTGTCGCCCTGCACCTTTACGGCTGTGATGTCCTGCAAGGAGAGATGCAGCGGAAAGCCCAGACGGATGCGTCCGATGCCTATCTGCATACCGGTAGCTTCGGAAGCCTTCTGTGTAGCTATCCCTACAGCCCATTGCTGTATGGGAGGGAGATAAAGCAGTCCTGCCACGAACAGTACGAGCAACAAGGGTGAGATGAGCACCCAGAAGAGAATACGCTTCCAACGTTGCTTGATACGACCCATGGCAGGACTATCGGTATTATGTCGAATAGTTTTGTTCGGTCAGCTGCGCGAGAAAGGGAATGACTCTCCGGCAACTCTATTCCGAGCAGACTATTCTCTATGTTTTTAGAAATAATAGAGCGTGGTGATAGACTCATGGCTGCAAACACGCTTGATCGCTTCTGCGAACAAGTCGGCCACAGAGAGAATCTTCACCTTCTCGCACTTGTGCGGATAGGGGATCGAATCCGTGAAGATCATCTCCTTCAGAGAGGACTGGTCTACTCGCATCGAAGCAGGATCGCTCATCACGGCATGGCTGGCGATGGCACATACGCTGCGTGCTCCGTTTTCCTTCATCAGGTCAGCAGCCTTGGTTATCGTGCCGGCAGTGTCCACAATATCGTCTACGAGCAGTACGTCCTTGTCCTGCACATCCCCGATGATACGCATCTCGGCGATCTCATTGGCTTTGAGCCTGCTTTTGTGACAGATTACCATCGGCACACCGAGATGTTTGGCATAGCTATTGGCACGCTTCGTACCTCCGACATCAGGCGTAGCTACTACGAGGTTCTCTAAGGGCATATTCTTGCGGATGTATTCCATGAAAACCGTAGAGCCGTAGAGATGATCCACCGGCACATCGAAGAAACCCTGAATCTGATCCGCATGTAGGTCCATCGTGATCAGACGGGTAATACCTGCCTTGCTTAGCAGGTCGGCGATCAGCTTGGCACCGATAGATACACGGGGCTTGTCCTTTCTGTCCTGTCTGGCCCATCCGAAGTAGGGGATGACAGCTGTAATGTAGTGTGCGGAAGCTCGTTTGGCTGCATCGATCATCAGGAGCAGCTCCATCAGGTTGTCCGAAGATGGGAATGTGGACTGTACGAGAAAGACATCCCGACCGCGAATGCTCTCCTCATAGGATACGGCAAATTCACCATCGGCGAAGTGCTCGATATTCATTCGCCCCAGAGGGCAACCCAGACTGTTGCAGATCTTTTCCGCAAGATAACGGGAATTTGTCCCGGAGAAGACAGAAAAGTTGTTTTCGTTGTTCATCTTTGATATGGTGTAGAGTTATCGTTCCATTGCCGGCAAATCGAAGCCGTCAGACCACCTCTGCGGCGACTGCTGACGGACATGATGCAAAAGTAATATATATACATTATGTATGGAAGCTCGAAGAAGAAAAGAAGATCGGGATGAAGCAATGGCAGAGGCGTTGCCGTCACGCTCGATTCGGCTCTATCGCCTCTGTCTCGTGCCTCCGCGCTTGCGCCCGTTCGGAGCTGTTTTTCCTTGCCTTTTGTCCTTTTCGGATCGACCTGAACGTCCATCACCGCTTCGCTCGGAACGGCGGGGACGACGTTTCGCCGGTTCGTAGGCCGGGACTTCACCAAACTCCGGATCGACAGGCAATTTATAGACCGATTTGCCCAGAAACGTCTCGATCTTGTAGAAGTCGCTCTGCTCTTCCTCGGAGACGAAAGTGATAGCCAGACCCTCCCCGTTTGTTCCTCGGGCAGTACGCCCGATACGATGTACATAGTCCTCGGGATCGTGGGGAATGTCGTAGTTGATGACTACGCGTATGTTGTCGATGTCGATCCCTCGCGCTACGATGTCAGTGGCCACGAGTACATCCACATAGCCGTTTTTGAAGTCGCGCATCACCTGTTCGCGCTGGGACTGCTCCAGATCGGAGTGCATATCGGCCACATTGAAACCCATCTTGCGGAGAGTGGAAGTCAGCTCACGCACTTTGAGCTTGGCCGAGGCGAAAATAATGGTACGCTTCGGTGCCGACTGCTCGAAGAGCTTGCGGAGTATCGGCAGCTTTTGCGCTTCGTAACAAATGTATGCGCTCTGCATGATGCTCTCGGGCGGACGGCTGATGGCGATCTCCACCTCTATCGGATCCCTTAGAATGGATGCTGCCAGCTTGCGGATCTTGGGAGGCATCGTAGCCGAAAACATAACCGTCTGGCACGAACTCGGCAGCTGCTTGTATATCTGCATGATGTCATCGAAGAAACCCATGTCCAGCATGCGGTCGGCCTCATCCAAAACGAAGTAGGAGACGTGGGAGAGGTCGGCCGAACCGAGATTCAGATGCGAGATCAGACGTCCCGGTGTGGCTATCACGATGTCCGCCCCCATAGCCATCCCCCGACGTTGCTGCTCCCATGCCACCCCGTCCGTACCCCCGTATATGGCTACAGCCGATACCGGCATGAAGTAGGAAAACCCTTCCACCTGCTGATCTATCTGCTGCGCCAGTTCGCGAGTGGGAGCCATGATCACGGCATTCACCACATCGGAGGCAAACTCGCCTGCACTCAGGCGATCCAGTATGGGGAGCAGATAGGCTGCCGTCTTGCCGGTGCCGGTCTGGGCACAAGCGATCACGTCGCGACCCTCCAAAATGGGTGGGATGGTTGCAGCCTGCACAGGTGTGGTCTCGATGAAATTCATGGCATCGAGACCATCCAATACTTCATCTCCTAAATTCAATTCATCAAAGCGCATACTCTAAAAACGGACTTGGTTCCGGACAAAAGTACGTCAATTCCTACAGATACATCCCTTGGCTCATATATACCGATGCATCAGCCTCGCTTCGGTGATCCGATCTCCGGCCAACCTCGAGCCAAAAATCTGCCGATTGCGGTCTGTGTTTTCCGAGAAAACGGAACGAGATTTTTTTCGTCGTGGTGCGTAAATTTTTCACTTCCCACGCCAAAACGAAACAGTTTACGCGCCGCGTTTTTAGAGGTCACAAACACGAAAATTTTGGAGCGCAAACCGACCTTGAGCTATCCCGATGCCGGAACATCCTGAATGTCGAGCCGGTGCGTTTTGCCACCATTCAAGCCGATAGAAAAAAAGAAAGATCCACAAGAGGGTTTGTCAGGACGACTCTCCCTCTCATGGATCCGGTCACAGTTTATTAGAGACCCTTGTGTATAAGGGGGTCTTAAACCCTCCCGCAGATCGGACGGGAGAGTTTGCTGTTCAAGGCTTTGGCCTTGCCACTGTGCTTCATGGCCATAAGAATGCTTCGGTACTCTTGAGGAGGTGCAATCTTATGTAATCTTCCATATCCACGACTAATGCGGATCCGGTGGGCTACTCCAGCTTCGTGAGCAGCGTACTGCCTACGAGCTTGCCTTTCTTATCGTAGCTCTCACTCTTGACGCATCCGACATCCTTGGACATCCATTCCACGGCACTCATCTGTACCGTAATCATACTTTCCATGACGATCGAATAGCTGATCTTGTAGCATTCGAAAGTCCCGGCCGGAGTGGTAATCCTCTCGATGCCCTGCACCTTGCGTCCGATGGTTCGCAGAGTAATCGGGGGCAACGGGAAATCGGCCGCTTCGGCCGTAATCGTCACTTCTGCATCGGGCAGGGACTGACCCGCCGACATTCGGGACGGATAGGCGATGTCCACGCCCGTCACTTTGCACTTGATGTCTTTGAACATCTTAAGCGTTTGCTCGTTGAGCAACGATTGGGCATCGACATAGAATCGGTCGCCGTCGCACCACATGTTCGCCACACCCGAAAAGATCTGTTTTCCTTTCTTGTCATACATCTCTTGGGCTGTGGTTATTTTCATTCCTTTGGCCGTATTCGTTACGCTCTGTACCTGCTGCCGGATCGTGCCGCTTACTTTGCCGTTGGCTTCATAGATAGTCATTTCGCGGCGAGTACCCTGCTTCACCGGGAACAGGATCTCACATCCGTTCTTGCCCGTAGCCCTGCCAACGGACTTGCCCGTATTGCCGATGTGGTGCGTTTTCCGATCGGTCTCTTGTTCCAGTTCTTGCAGAGAGATCGTCTTTCGAGCGGTCTTTGGAGCAGGAGCAGTGGTCGCTCTCTTTTGTCCTCGGGTGGCTTCCTCTTCTGCCCTGTCCAAGGTCTTGTCCATGGCTTTGTCCACTTTCTCTTCCACTCGCTTTTCCACTTTCTCCTTGGCTTTCTGTCCTATTTTTCCGACCCAACTTTGGGGCATACAATATCCCTGCATGTCCGCAAAGCAATTTGAGACCGGCATCAGCAAAAAGAAAGAGAGGATAATGCTTCTGTATTTCATAGCGTTGTTTTTTAGAGACAAAAGAGACAGCAGGACAACCCGACGGTCTGCACCTCTGCCTCTCTTGCCGTTAAAGGGTATCGATGTACTTTTTTTCAGTTCTTTGCCGGATCAGCCTGCCAGTACGGACAGGCTCTCATCCGACAGAGAGACGTCCGGTCATAGCTGCGCCCTTATTCCACGATGAGCTTCTCTACGAAACGCTCCGTATCGGATACGACCTTGAGCATGTACGTACCCTTAGCCAAGTGCTGCACGTTCAGCCTGTATTCATTGCCGGAGAAAGAAGCCTCAGCGACTACTCTGCCCTGCATATCGTAAACAACAGCCTTGCAGTTTGCTGCCGTCGGCAGGCTGATCACAGCATATTCTTGAGCCGGATTCGGGTAGAGCTTCATGCTGCCTTCTTGCATTACGATGTCTTCTACACCGTTGGCATGGGTCCACTGCGTATCAGACCAAACGATCCGTTTGCCCGGCAGATATTCCACCCATGACCAGCACACGAGACCCTTGGTCGGATTGATGTCTACTTGAGGTGTGTAGAGAGCATTGGCAGATGATGTATACGTAAATGTGTCGCTCCACAAATCTTTGTTATGAATCTTGTCATAATTGGCCCAGCGGTATTTCAGCGTGTTCGTACCGTTCTCTTCTTTTTTGGCATATGTAATCAGGTAGTGATTGGCGTTCTTGTCATACCCCAGCCCCGAGTTGGTCTCACTCTGGTACGAAGCTGTAAGGAAAGCTTCCACCAGATCATCCATAGTCGGAGTTTTTCCTTTTTCATACTTGAACGATTTCTTGGGATATACATACCGAATGTCCCAATCCGAATATTCAGAATCATAATCGCTGTACGTAATCATGAAGTTGTGGCAACTCTCCCCATTGATCGTATTGTTATCCTCGTCCAGCAACATTTGGATTTTGGGGCTGAACGACATGTCGTTTTCACTCACTTTTATAGGGCCTGACCACTGAAATTCGGGATCATTGTCGACAAAGTTCGACAAGAAACCGATATCGCTTTTTCCCCCTTGTTTATTCATTTCGAATACCACACCCATTAGCGGCCAGGCATTGTGACCCATGGATTCAGAGGTGCTACCCAATGAGAGATCCACCTTGTCAATTTTCTTCTCTCCATCTTGACTGAAGAGTAAGTTTTTATTGAAATTTTGCCCTCCATTCAGAGAGAACACATAGTCCACAAAACTTATTTTGTGCGTATTGTTGAAGCCGGTGTAAGCGAAAGCCAAAGCAAAAGGGTTGCCACCATTGTTAAGAGAAGAAGGCGAACGATAGTTGGAGGCTATATCCACATCGTACAACTGCACATTGGAGAAGTCTTCCTTATACACGAGTTTCGCATTCTGCGCGTTGGCATCGCGACTGAAGACCGCAACTCTACTCTTATATCCTCCGGGCTTATTCATGAGCTCTACCGACCAAATCTTGATGTCGGATTCATTCTTACCCGTTACCACGATATCGAAGTCTTGAAACTGATAATCATCCGATGGATCCCAATCCCTCAACTTTTGGTATGTGGCACCTTGGTCTTTGGAGCGGAAGATCTTCACATTGCTATTGCCGGTGTCGTATCCACTGTGGGTCATTACATAGATCCATCCGTTGTCCGCCACACTCATCCTCGTTTGTACCAGTTTTTCCTGATTGTACTGGACCACCTTGACATCATCTCCTCCCATCGTCTGCGCTTGGGCGAGAGGACAGAGGGTTGCGACGGCGAAAGCCGCCACCACGAATTTGCGTAAAACTTTTGTCTTCATAGTTTTTGTCTTTTTTTCTTTGAGACTCGATCGGACGGGAGCCCTCCAGTCTCTTGAATTGTTGATTAGCGATTAGTTTGTTATCTTGATTTTCACGAGAGCACGATGGCTCATGATTCTCTCTTCACCGTTTTCGTTCCTTGTTTTTACTTTTTACTGATTGTATTATCGTTCACCCATGGCTAAGAGTGTCCAAAATCGAAATCGGCAATTCGCACAACGCGGAATGCATGTTCGGCCTTCTCTGCCACAAAGGAACGGAGTGGCGAGGAGATATACTTGGACAAATCACGCATTTTCTTGGACAAATCACGCATTTGGCAATAAGGAAACAACAAAAAACATCTTCGTTTTGGACAAATCGCGCATAAAAAAACGCGTAAAACACTAATAAAGAAGATATTACGAGTACAAGTGCTAAAAAGCTCTTTTCGGATGTCTTTTAGAGCGTGGAGAAGTATCCTTTTGCAAGGAAAAGAGATCGGCCAATGCGCTATCGGATAGAGATGCGGAATGCTCGGACCGAGCACACCAATCAGAGCGATGGAGACGACGAGCGACGGCATTCCCAGAAAGAAGTCCAGCAGTGCCGTCATGACGCGATCCGACGTCCCCCGCAGAAATCCTGCAACCATCCCGACAGCGATGCCAAAAAAAGCTGTGATTGCGACAATGAGCAGCGTGACCGACAGGCTGATCTGCCCGCCGTACAGGATGCGCGAGAATATATCGCGCCCAAGCTGATCCGTACCGAAAAGATGCGCCGCCGTATTGCCCGCCAGACGCATCGTCAGATCCTGTTCATAGGGATCGTAGGGAGCGATATAGGGTGCAAATACTGCGAGCAGTGCCCACACGATGAGCAGCATGCCGATGATGCAGAAATCACGACGGCGCAGCAGTCTGCCCCACAGATAACTCATAGCTGACGCGCTCCCCCTTCCTGCATGCGGCGCGGATCCAAACGGAGACAGATGAGGTCGGCGATGAAATTCATCACCACAAAAATCCCCGTCCCCCACAGGATATACGCCTGCATCAGCTGATAGTCCTGCGCGAGGATTGCCGTCGTCATCAGCTGCCCCATGCCGCGCCATCCAAAAATCGTCTCGATGACGGCAGAGCCGCCGAGAATATTCCCGAGCGTAAGTCCGAGCATCGGGACAAGCCCCGTCAGGGCATTCGGCATGATATAACGCCATAGGACAACATGAGCCGGCAGTCCGAGCGCATGCGCCCCAATCACATAGTTTTTCCCATGCTCCTCAAGCAGAGCATTGCGAAGGCGACGAATATAGAGCCCCGCAATCCAGATGGCGAGAGCCGCAGCCGGCAGGATCATCCCGCGCAGGCCATCCGTCGCCGTCACAGGAACGAGACGCAAATGAACGGAGAACAGCAAAATCAGCAAAAGGCCGACCCAGAAGGTCGGCAGAGAGATTCCTAGAAATGACAGGATGCGCGCGGCATGATCGATCCATGTCCC
>ERZ772799.290-NODE-290-length-19712-cov-3.530600_pt1 | contig 19712 bp, 21 predicted proteins | sample MGYA00511345_ERZ772799 | MGnify/ENA primary metagenome ERZ772799 (study PRJEB29015, sample SAMEA2738037) | human oral metagenome | biome: human oral; feature: human-associated habitat; material: saliva | place: China | collected 2238 ... | reverse complement strand
AGCCCGCTCCGAGCTCTTCCTGGCCGCGATGCGGCTCCACGAGGACTTCCTGTCCGGCACGGCTGTCCGCATGGTCGGCGCGCTGGGCACCGCTGTCGACGTCGTGGCCGGGAGGATCCCGGATGATCTGGAGCCCGAGAAGATACGGGCCGCCTGGCAGCTCTTCTTCCTGGCTGTTCCGGTGATCGTCACCACCGGCGAGGGGTTCGCGGAGATGTTTGGCGAGTTCGGTCCCGAGGGTCTCGGGTGGGCGATCGTCGACGGGGCGGAGCGGGTGGCCCCGCAGCGTACGCTGAAAGTCCTTCGGGCCGCCCGGCGGATGATCACCATCGGGGACTCGGGCGTGCATCGGACGGTCACGCTCCCGGAGCGGGTGCTGGCCGGGATCGCCGACGCCTGCGGGGTCTCGGGTACCTGGGTGCCGCCCCGAGCATCCGTTCAGAGCCTGTCGGATCGGGTCGCCAGGTTCGGCACCGCCTGCACTCGTGACGGCGAGGACGGGGAACCGACGTGGGTGAGCATTCCACTCGCCCATCGTGCCGCCGAGTCCTGGAATGACGGGGGAGCGGGTTAGGATCGCCTCACCGTTGGCCCGTTGGTTCAGGAGGACGCCATGACGTTTGTGAACATCACCGCGCTGCGAATTCCCGAGGGCGCGGGACCGGAGATTGAGAAACGGTTCGCGGCCCGCAGACGCTCGGTGGATGCAGCCGAGGGGTTTGAGGGTTTCGAGCTGCTGCGTCCCCAGTTCGGCGAGGACCGCTACTTCGTCGTCACCCGCTGGGACACTCGCGAACACTACGACGCCTGGGTGGCGGGGCGCGACACGAGCGCCCACGCCGGCGACGAACGCCGCGGAATGTCCATCGAGCTGCTGGGATTCGAGGTCGTCCAGCACAAGGAGTAGAACGAACGGACCGCGCCGGACGCTCAGCCCATCTCGAAGGCTTCTCCCCGGTGGGGGAAGGGCAGGCGGCGGCCCCGGGGCAGCAGAAAAGCGTGCTCGCGAGTGATGGACAACGAGTCGCAGTCGCCGTCGGTGATGATCAGCAGCGGACCATCCTTTGGGAAATCGGGGGCGTTTTCTAGGAGGTGAACGCCCGGTTGTAGGACAGTCCCACCGCGCCCCCTGATCTGCACGCGACCCGCGATGTCCCCGGGAGGCATGTATCCCATGTCGTAGGGGGTGGCATCACAGCACACCACCCGCACAGCTGGGACCTCCTTGGATTCCGCATAGCTGGCGATGGCTCCGAGCGCCTTGGCGAGGGTGTGACGATCCATGGACCCCGATGTGTCGAGGACGACACCGAAGGTGCGACCGTCGCGCTGCCGCGGGTCGGGGGCGATGTGCGGGCGGGGAATGTCAGGGGTGCTGGCCTGGTGGCGACTCAGCCGCGTCCACACCCGATGGCTCTCGACCGGCGGAAAATGGTTGTCGAACCAACGGGCCAGCTTCACCTCCCACGGGATGGGTGGTTGCAGGACCGCATTGATCTCCTCCAACAAGCCGGCGGGTATCAAGCCTCTGTGTTGCTGCTGGTGCAGCAACAGACCCTTGCCGAGCTGCTCCCGGCAGAAGTCGTCCAGGTCGGTGCAGGAGATTCCGTTCGGATTCAGCCGACGGGTCAGCATGTCACCCTGTCTACCAGCGAAGGAACAGAGTTTCCGCAGCCTCCGGATGTCGTTGGCGATGCGATCGTAGACCTCCTCCGCCGACATGCCCCGCAACGCTGGGTCGTACAGCAAACCAACAGCCGGGGCCGTGCCGACCTGCATCTGGATCAACCAATCGTTGATGACGAAATCGCAGGCGGCGTTCCACAGATCGTGGTCGCGTCCCTGGGAACGCGATCTGTGCCGCAGGGCGACGTGCAACACCTCGTGGGCGAGCACGAAACGTTTCTCCTGCTCGTTCAGTCCGGCGGCGGGATTCAGGTAGATGGTGCGCAGGTCCTCATCGACGGCGGCGACGGAGATGTTCTCGCGGTGGCAGACCTCCGCGTCCTCCACGATCTCGAACGTCGCCACCATGCTGCCGAGGAGGGGGAAACTGCTGATGAACCAGTCGCGTGCGCGTCGGGTCGTGGCGCTCAGCGAGTCCGGATGATCAACCGGTTTCGCGTCGAATTCGTCGCGCAGCCCGGCGGCCATCTCCATGGACTGTGTGACGGATTCAGCGATTCCGAGCGCGAATTGTTCCGGCCAGGACCAGTTCTGGTAGTGGGGCTCCGGACCCCACCTGCCGGGGTTTTCCATCGTCGGGCGACATGGTCCCGGCAGTCGCAGGGCCATCGCCCACGAGGGGATTCCCTCCTCGCAGAACTGGCGGTACCAGCGTTCCTCGTTCCACTGCGGCAACCCGCCCGGAAGCGTCATCTCCACCGGAGGACGACCCAACGCGAGACTCTGCGTGAAACGAGCGGTCATCACGTCACAGGCAGCGCTCCACGCGTCCCAGTCGCCGTGGTCGCGTTTCCACAGCTCCATGGCGTACAGCAGCAGGGCGCGGGCCCTCACGTACACCCATTCCTCGGGCAGGGCGAGCCGTTTCGGGTGGAGGTGAACCAGGTCGTCACGACACACCACCGACCAGCCGTCTCTGGGACAGGCGGAACGGTCGTCGTACACCCAGGCCACATGTCCTGACAACCGACTGAACACGGGATGCTGTCGCAGCAGCTCGCCACCCTCCCAGTGGGCTTCGGCGGCTGGGTTCGGCCTCGACTTCGCACGGCTCACGACGTGCGGCGTTCCACGAGTCGGGGCAGATCACGGACCACCTCCACCATGTACCAGGCAGGCAGGGTCTCCCCGTTCTCCTCCGCGACGACGATCTGCGCCATTTCCAGGCTGATCTGTGCCAGGCTCTTGAGCATCGCCTTGGAGGTGTGCACCAGGTGCTGGGTGTCACCGGTGCTGCGGTTCTTCTCCGGCGGCAGCTGTTTCAGCAGCCGCGCCCGGAAAGCCTGTGCCAGGAAGTACAGCAGGTCGCGATCCGCGGGGTCGGCGGGCCAGCGGGCGTCGCCTTTGAGGATGGCGTCGAGGCGGTGCCGGTCGGCGGCCAGTTTCCCGAATGCCTTGAACTGTGCGGCATGCCTCGGGGTCAGGCAACCACCGGCGATGGCCTCCATCATGTGCGCCGGGACATCGCCGGGGAAATTGTGCAATGCATCGCTGAGCATGTGCCACGACCGAGGGGTGGAGAATGGTTCTTCGTGGCGCGGTGGTTGGCTCCATAGATGATCAGGGCGTTGTGTCAGGTAGTCGATCACCAGTGGGTGCAGCCCTGCTTCCATGGCCCACGTCAGCCATTGGCTGGCAGAGACCCGCATGTGGACGTGAATCATGCGGTTCATAAGCGCCGACGACATGGGTTTGACGATGGCCGAGTCTTGCGCCCGGTTACCGGCCCCGATGACGATGGATCCCTTAGGTAGCTCATACTCGCCGACACGACGGTCGTGAATGAGGCTGTAGAACGCCTTCTGGACGTCTTGTGAGCAGGCGTTGAGCTCATCCAGAAACAGGCAGTACGGTTCTTCGCGAGCGATCATGGCGGGCGGGCGGAACCGGGTGATGCCGTCGGTGATCTGGGGCACACCGATGAGATCTTCAGGAGCCAGTTGACTGCCCAGCAGCGACACACATTCCAGACCGACACTCGCCGCGAACTTCTCGACCAGGGCGGATTTACCGATACCCGGCGGCCCCCAGATGAACACGGGACGCACGGTCGCCACGTTGAGGAGGAAGTCGCTCAGTTCTTCAGGAGTGAGGGAGGTCGCGGTCTGCATGTGGGCTTTCTGGGGGCTTTGACGTCCGATGCTGCTGATGTCCCGGGCGTGCGATGGGGTCGGTATGGTCCCATGGGCCACGCTCCAGTGTCCACTCCAGGACTGCCGCTGGGCGCGGTGAATTTGCGGAACGTCACACTTTTGTAAGGATTCCTCCCTGTTCCGCGTCATCCCGATGGCAGCAGACTGCCGGGCGTGACGAAATACCTTCTACCCCTGGCCCTGTCAGCCGTCATCGTGCTCGGCGGTTGTCCTCAAACGAACTCGTCCGTCCCCTGATGCCATGCCTCCCGCGCCGTCCCCCTCTTCGGCTATGTCGCACAGTGATGCGACGACACAGTCCTACATCGCCTACGACCAGTACCAGGCCTCCAAGGATAACTACGCCGACTCGAAAGTAGTGCTGTTCGTCAACGCCACGTGGCGCCCCGACTGCCGGGCCATCAACGAGGCGCTGATCTCCGATCCCGGGAAGATCCCTGCGAAGACCGCCGTGGTGAGCGTCGACTACGACCAGCACGCTGATCTGCGGCAACGCTACGGGGTGACGATGCAGCACACCTTCGTGCAGATCAACTCCAGCGGCGAGAAAATGCGGCAGTGGGCCAACACCTCGGCGGACGACCTCCTCAAGGAACTTCAGGGCTGATCTATGATCGTCCCCATTCTGCTCTCCTTGATCGCAGGTGCTCTGTGAGCTGCCGTTCCTGCCGGTCATCGTCGGTGGGAGCATGGGACATGGTTTCAGGCGCCGCCCCTACCTGATCGCAGGCGCGCTCGTCGTGTCGCTGCTGGTGTTCACAGTGCTGCTGAAAGCCGGCACGGCTTTCCTTGTCATTGATCGGCTCGGCTGGGCCTCGAATCCGCGCGGCTGGTTCCAGCGCGCCATTGCGACACCGTTCATCGTCGTGGGCCTGCTCGTGTCCACGGGTCTGGACAAGGTGCTCCAAACGTGGGCAGTCGATAAGTTTCCCGCGCTCACGGCGATCGAACAGGGACTCATCCCCCAGAGCAATGCGGTCCCCGGGGTGGCGGGCAATGCCGAATAATGGCAGCTCGGACAGGCCCCGGAACTGGCCGGTATCTCGCATTGGGTCAACAGCAACCCCGCCACCCTGGCCAACCTCAGAGGCAAGATCGTGCTGGTCGATTTCTGGACCTATAGCTGCATCAACTGCATGCGCACCCAGCCTTATCTGAACGCCTGGTACGACTGCTACCGTGCCGCCGGGCTGGAGATCCTCGGTGTGCACGCGCCCGAGTTCGCCTTCGAGAAGGTGCAGGAGAATGTCGAGAAGGCGGTGCGCGACGCAAGTATCAGCTACCCGGTGGCACTCGACAACGACTTCGCCACCTGGCATGCCTTTCACAACCGGTACTGGCCCGCGAAGTACCTGATCGACAAGGATGGCACGATTCGCTGGACGCACTTCGGCGAGGGCAGCTATGACGAGGCGGAGAACCAGATCCGCGACCTGTTCGGTGAAGCCGGGGAACACGACTACGGCCAGAATCCCGCCCCGACGCCACCAATCGGTGGAGTCTGTCCGGGAGCTGGACGGTCGGAGATGAATCGATCACCGCTACCCAGGACGGGGCGCAACTGAGCTATCGCTTCGCCGGACGTGAGATGTTCCTTGTGATGGACGGTCCCGCGGGCGCGAAGGTGCGTGTCCAGATCGAGGGCGGCAGCCCGGCTGGTGGGGTCGATGTGCAGGGCGAAGAGGTCACAATCTCCGGTGCCCGTCTGTACCGGTTGGTGCGGCTGTCCGAGGTCACCCAGGGAACCACCGTCACCCTGACCTTCGACAAAGGCGTGAGTGCCAATGCCTTCACGTTCGGATGAGCAGCCCTACCCTGAGCCCATGGGAAACATCCTGCTCGTCGACGACGACCCGACCGTGCGCGGTGTGGTCTCCGACTATTTGCGCGCGGCTGGGCACAGCATCACCGAGGCATCCGACGGGATCAGTGCCCTGGAACTCGCGGACGGCTGCGACCTGGTGATCCTGGACCTCATGCTGCCCGGTATCAGAGCGATGGTGAAGCGCTGGAGGAGGGTATCGCCCCGGACCCCGCCAGCTACCACCGCGCCATCGTCGCGGCTCATCGGGGCACCGTCGGCCTGCGGAACCGGCCACCCGGCTGCGAGATTACGATCGAGCTGCCGAGAGCGGTGTCCGGGGCCGAGATCCGCGGATGAGCGGATGAACCGACCCGGGCGGCACGACATGGCATGCCCCCCGAACCGGCACCGGTCGACAACGGGTCACCGGTTGGACACCGGAGTCGTCGATTCAGGCTGCGTGAGGAGGATGCCGTTGCGGTCCGGGTCGACCGCGTACCGGGAACCCTCCCCACATTGACGTGGATCCCCTAGAAAGAGCCACCACCTTCGTAGAACCCGTCCACGTCAGAGCTGCTCGATGATCCGCTTCCCCGGGAACCATTGTCAGAATGGTTTGATGAGTCGTCCTGATACAGGCCCTTGTAGTTGTCCGGTGTCTTGGTGTATATACCTTCGCCGTCCTTCTTGGTTACGTTGGAAACTGCGGAAGCCGTGTTCCCGGTCGCTTCGAAGAACTTGGTTCCGTGGGCGAGATTTTCTGCGTTGATGCTGGCTTGGGCGGCGTGTCGTGCAGTTTGTCCGGCATGTCGTCCGACATGCCGCCCGGCGGCGTGAGGCAGGTGTTTGGATACCTGTTCAGCTGCCTTCTTCCCTGCCTCTTTTGCAGGCATCTTCAAAGGATTGCTGGCTTTGTTTATGAAACTGGTCAATTTTTGGGCCATCGTCACAAGTCCACGCAGCCCTTGAACCAGCTTCTCAGTGATCTTGCTTAGTTTGGCGAAGGCATCCAGTGCCTTGTTCACGCACTTGGTGATCTCGGCCACCTTCTCGCCGACCCGTGCAGTGATCTTGGCGACCACCAGCGGGGTTCCGGTGCCAAGGCTGAAGACCTCGATCGCGACATCCTCGAAGAACTCGCCGATGGCTTCGGATATGGCATCCCGAATCATGCCGTAGATGAAATCTGCGATGGCTGCTTGCTGCTTCAATGTGTCCGCGATCTGGGCCGCTGCTTCCTTCTGGGTCTCGAACACCTGCTTCAGTGTTTCGACCTTTTTCCTGTAGGCGTCCAGGGTCTTCGACTTCTGGTCTTCGATCTTTCCGAGCAACGATTCCAGGTCCGCTGCGTTGTTTCCGGATGCGTTCGAGATGTTGGTCCAGGTGCTGCTGCCAGCATTGATCTCGTCCGAGTCGCCAGTGAACTCCTGCAACATGTCCTGCAATGGATGGAGGTGATCTATGATCCACGAGGCCACCCAGCCGGTGACCGTTGCAATCGGATGGAAGGCCATGGAGACCGCCGAGGCGCCGAGGGATGTGGCACTTGAGATTTCCGGCATACTCATATTCCAGCCATCCGACTGGACATCACTGCAGAAATCCTTGATGTCCTTGATTGGGCCAAAGTTTGAAAAATCTCCCGAGCTGCCGCCCGATACAAGTGCGATGGTCCCCGGGTCTTTTTCTGTTTCAAGAAGGCTGTTGGTCATAAGAGCACGCTCTCAATCATTGCGATGATCCTTTCGAACTCCTCCTTGATTTTCTCCTCAAGTGCAATGAATTCAGCTGCGCTGGCATCCAAGGCCTCGGCGGTGGCCTCCAATGCTTCTCCGAGTGAGGAATTCGCGTTCTGAAACTCGCCGCTGACCTCCATGTATCGAGGCTGGAATATTGGGGTGAGAACGACGCCGTACGGATTTCCGGCCATCGTTCCTGTCGCGGCGCCACCGATTTCCTGAACGGAAGCACCGGTTTGCCGCAGTCCCGAGCTCTGGTCCCCCCAGCTCTGGGGTGAGATGTCGATGTCGATCATGACCGATTGCCTCCGATGTTCCAAGGCATCCGATTGTTGCCAGGTGTTCTGTCTGAGGAGCCACCTGTGTCCTGGGGTGGGGCGCCGAAGACGTCATAGGCGGAAAGAGTGCGGGAACTCTCGGGATTGTCGTCGCCCCACGACTCCCGGACGACTCCGCCGACTAGCTGTCCGACCTTCGCTCCGGCCTGCCGGATCGTCTCCTGCACCATGCGTGACAGCTCTTGCGCGGACAGTTCCATTCCTCGCTCCGTGATCGTCACGTCGGTCACCTGTCCCGCGTGATTCACGGTGATTTTCACTTCGTCCCGGCGTGAGGTCATGGTTGCGCTCATGGCCTTCACCTTGGCGGCCAACTCACGATCACGTTCAGCCCGGGCCTTTGTCTCTCGTGCTATTGCCTCGAAGCGGGCCTTCGCTTTGGAAACAGCCTGCTCGGCGGCATCCTGAACTTGGTCCATCGCTACCTCTCAGTCCTTGGGAATCGGTCTTGTATACCTCCTGCTGTCCATGTTAATCCTAAGGGGGTTCAGGGGCTGCTCGGCGCTTTAGTTCGGGTCTGCGCAGGAGTGCTCACGGATCCCGACGGGGCTGAAAGTCGAGAATGAAATAAAATGAAATAATTTGTGTCGGTATGTGATGGCAAGATGTGGTACTCTCCGAATCATTTGGGGTGGTGGAACTTATTCACGGCCATCCTCAAACCTGCCCTGATGGGGGTTTTTGGACCATGTGTCGCCTGTGAATAAAAAGTCAGTCAACGATAGATTCTTGGCTGCTGAGGATGTTCAATCCGCAGCAAATGTTGAAAGCCACACAACTCGCCATCCGACCGGAAAATCTGCAGGTGATCGAGTGGACACTGCCGTTGTTCTTCTTCGTGGTTCCGCAGGTTTCCACCATCTTCGCCTCATGTGGCCGGATGTTCGGCAATCTTGACGCGGAGTCCCTGGGATGGGTGTTGATTGATGAGGCCGAGCAGGCCTGCTCTCAACAGGCTGCGGGGCGGTCTGGCGGTCCCGGCGAACCGTCGTCGTCGAAGGTCCGCTTTAGCTGCCATCTGTGGTGGCGATCCCGAAAAAGACTCAACTGAATATCGCGGCCTCCTGCAATGTGAGCGCTCCGCTGAAGGTCCACCGCCGTTGTGATGACCCGATGTTCTTGCTGTGCGACCAGATTGCCTACAACGGGATCATGATCAACGGGGTGCATCGGGGAGCTGATGAATTGATGTGGTCGCAGATACTGCACAGCAGATGGCTGGACGAACCCGCGAACATCAACGAGACCCATCCGCAACCCAATCAGATACGCCGACTGCAGCAGGTCCTGGAGGATCTGGAACGACGTGGAATCCCGTACTCCGACATGATCGCGATCTCACCCTTCCGCGAGGTTGCAAACGCGTTGGAAACCTTGAAGAAGCGATACGACAAGCTACGCGGGCACCATCCACACCGCTTAGGGACGTGAGGCCAACGTCGTGTTCCTCGTGCTGGGAGGGGCACCCGACCGCCCGGGAGCCAAGGCGTGGGCGGCACAACCCGTCAACCTGGTCACCGTCGCGGCCAGCCGAGCGAAACGGCGACTGTATGTCATCGGGGACCGCGCGGAATGGGCGAAGTACAACTACTTCCAGCAGCTGTCGGCAGTGCTACTGACTACCGTGCCAAATACTCGGCGACGTAGTCGACGTCCTTGTCGCCGCGACCCGACAGGTTCACGATCAACACCTTCTCAGGGCTCATCGTCGGCGCCAACCGGATGGCATGCGCCAAGGCGTGCGACGACTCCAGGGCGGGAATGATGCCCTCGGTGCGGCACAGCAGCTGGAAGGCGGCGATGGTCTCGTCGTCGGAGGCCGTGACGTACTCGACACGACCCTCATCCCGCAGGAAGGCATGCTGCGGACCGACTCCCGGGTAGTCCAACCCGGAGGCGATGGAGTGCACTTCTGCGGGCTTGCCGCTTTCATCCTGCAGCAGCAGCGTGCGCATGCCGTGCAGCGTCCCCGGGGTGCCGAGGGTGATCGTCGCGGCGTGCTGACCGGGCACACCGAGGTTGCGGCCCGCTGGTTCGACACCGAACATCTTCACCGGCTCGTCCTCCAGGAAAGCGGTGAACAACCCCAAGGCATTCGATCCGCCGCCGACAGCTGCCACCAGAGCATCCGGCAGACGTCCCTCCTTCTCCAGCATCTGACGGCGGGCCTCGCGACCGACGATCGACTGGAAGTCCCGTACCATCGATGGGTACGGGTCCGGGCCGACGACCGAGCCGATGGCCAAGAAGGTTTCGGCGTAGTCGGTGGCGAACATCGAGAAGACCGAGTCGATGGCCTCCTTGAGGGTCTGCCCACCCGAGGTGATCGACACCACCTTCGCGCCCAGCATCTCCATTCGCACCACGTTGGGATGCTGTTTGGCCACGTCGACGGCACCCATGTGGATCTCACACTCCAGGCCGAGGAGGGCCGCTGCCGTCGCCAATGCCACGCCGTGCTGCCCCGCACCGGTTTCCGCGATCAGCTTCTTCTTACCCATTCGCTTAGCCAGCAGCCCCTCACCTAGGCAGTGGTTGATCTTGTGGGCGCCGGTGTGATTGAGATCCTCACGTTTGAGGTAGATCTTCGCTCCGCCGAGGTGCCTGGTCAGCCCGGCCGCCAGGAACAGTGGCGATGGGCGACCGACGTAATCGGCCAGCAGCGCCTCGTAGTCGGCCTGGAAACCAGGATCCTGGCGGGCCTGTGCGTAGGCCTCCGCCACCTCGGCGATGGGAGCTTCGAGCTGTGGGGGCAGGAAACGACCGCCGTGGTTCCCGAAAAACCCGGCCTCGTCAGCGTGGATCAGCGAAGTCATGTCACGAATGCTATCGCCGGTCAGTATGACGATTTTTCGCGGATGCAACATCGGGTGTATCGCCGGAGTAGATCCCCGGAGCGTCATAGATCAGCGACGCCCCGTCGGCAGCCTCCCGGAGTTCGCTCGGGGCAATGGCGTGGGCGATGTGGTAGACGGCCACGGTCACGATGGTGCCGAGCGCGATACCACCCAGGGTGAAGCCTTCGGTGATCGGCAGTTTCACGTCGCCGATGCCGATGATGATGCCAGCTGCCGCCGGGATCAGGTTGATGGGATTGCCGAAATCGACGTGGTTCTCCTTCCAGATCTTCGCTCCCAGCAGGCCGATCATGCCGTACAGCACCACGCAGATTCCGCCCAGCACCGCGCCGGGGGTGGCGGAGATCACGGCCCCGAACTTCGGGGACAGCCCGAAACAGATCGCCACCAGAGAAGCGACCACGTAGGCAGCCGTCGAGTAGACGCGAGTTGCGGCCATCACGCCGATGTTCTCCGCATAGGTGGTGGTGGGCCCTGCACCCACGAGGGTCGCGAGCATCGAACCGCCACCGTCAGCGGCGACGGCGCGACCCATCATCGGGTCCAGGCTCTCGCCCGTCATTTCCGCCACGGCCTTCACATGGCCCGCGTTCTCGGCGATCAGCGCGATCACCACCGGCAAGGCGATGATGATGGCCCCCAAGGAGAACTGCGGAAGATGGAAACCGACGATATTGCCCGTGCCACCGAAACGCCAGGTGGCAAGGTCCGTGACGGGTGGCAGGCCGAACCAGTTGGCGGCTTCGACCGCGGACCAGTCGACGCGCATTTTCTCGGTGACCGTGCCGTCGGAGGCGACGCTGCGCATTGGTCCAAAGGCCAGGTCGAAGATCCAGCTCAGGACGTAGCCGATCACCAGCGACAGGAAGATGGCGATGCGCCCGAGGAAACCGCGCAGCCCCACGCTGAGCGCGATCACGATGAGCATAACGATGAACGCCAGCCACGGATCCTGCGGCCAGTAGGTGTTCGCGACCACCGGGGCCAGGTTGAAGCCGATCAGCATCACGACCGCACCGGTCACCACGGGCGGCAGGGTCTTGTGGATCACCCGGGCGCCCGCGAAGTGGATGATCAGACCCACCATGAACAAGGTCAACCCGACCACGAAGAGCGCACCTGAGAGGGTCGCCGGGTTGCCGCCCGCCGAGTAGATCGCGGTCGCCACACCCACGAAGGAGGCCGACGACCCGAGATAGCTGGGCACGCGGTGTTTCACGACAAACAGGAAGATCAGCGTCGCGATGCCGCTCATCATCACCGCGAGCTGCGGATTGAGCCCCATCAACAGTGGGAACACGAACGTGGCGCCGAACATCGCGACGACGTGCTGGGCGCCGAGCCCGATCGTGCGTCCCCAACCGAGCCGTTCGGTCGGGGCCACCACCGCCCCGGGAACGAGGATTCCGTTGTTGTGCAGCTTCCAGCCGAACATGGCCCAGTCCTTTCGTCGCGGGAATGGTACTGCCCTTGCGGGAGTGGGGAACAGATGACGCCACCATTCATGAAAACTCGGAGGGTTTTCTCGGAAGCTTGGGTGAGCAGTTCCTCATGAGTCTCAGCGAGTGGGTCATGTCGAAACCAGGATGATCGCAGACGGGGATCCGAGAAAGAACCTGGAGCCCGGATAGGGTTGGGTCATGGTGTTGGACGTGGTTGTGATCGGGGCCAGCGTGGCGGGGCTGACCGCGGCCCGACGCCTGGCCATAGAGGGGTTTTCCGTGGCGGTCCTCGATCCGAACGGGGAGTACGTGACCGCTGCCATCGGGCACGGGGTAGCGGCCTGCGCACATGCCAGCACCGTGGCGAACATGGCCGGCGCCTACGGTGACGAGGCGGCGCGGGAACACGTCCGACGTAATGTGGCGGGGCTGGAGGAGATCCGGGGAGTTGCGGCTGCGGGAGCGGTGGAACTGGTCGAGACGAAGCTGCACGACCATTCCCTGGGCGTCGCCTTGGACCGGGAACTGGGACGGGTGGTGGAGTTGGTCCGCGGGGGCGGAGCCGAACTCTCGTTGCTGAAAGCCGGGGCGAGTGCTCGGGCGGCGGCAGGTCTGTGCTCCTCCGCATTGCTGATTGATCCCGCTGAGTACGCCACTGCCTTGGAGGAGCAGGCCGGATCCGCAGGGACCGAGATCCTCCATGATGTCACCGTCACCCGCATCAAACGTCTCGACGGGGCAACCCAGGTGGCCTTCCGGCGAAACCTGGCGTGGTCGCGTGACCTGGAAGTCCTCACCGCACATGCCGTCATCGACACACTGGCGGTGAGCCCGTGGGGGGCGGTGGCGGGAGCGGGGCAACCGCAGTACGTGCCGACCCTGCGGCTGCGGGGTGTTGAGACGCCCAAGGAGGTGACGCTGCTGGCCGGCCCACCCACCTGGCTGATCCGGCCCATCGATGACGAAGTGTTGCTGCTCGGCCCGAAATGCACCCGAAACCAGGTGCCGGAAGCTGTGACGGCACTCGTGAACTGGGCCGCGACCGAGCTCGGGGCCCGCGACATGACCCCGGGACAGCTCATCATCGACCCCAGCGACCACGGACGCCCCGTCGCCGGGGCCTCCGCGATACCGGGCGGCTTCTACACTCGCGGTAACGGTCGTGGCGAGCTGATGAACGGCACCGCGTCGGGCTGCTACCTGGCGGCCCTGTTGCTGGGGGTCGATGCCGCCCGCGGTGTCGCGTTGCCGTGGGCCTCGAAGCTGCGGGCCGGTGCAGGCCGGTTGCTGCATCGCCGTTGAGAACATCGAATTGCCTCGCTGCGACACCTCGACCGGTATGTGGCTGGTCACCGGGCGATGTCATCTGCTCCCGATAGTGTCCTCAGCGGAATCGAAGCGACCCGAGGAGCCCCATGAGCCACCCTGCATCCGACGAGCAGCCTTTGGCCTGGCGTTCGCTGTGGGCGATGGTGGTGGGATTCTTCATGATCCTCGTTGACAGCACCATCGTCACTGTCGCCACCCCGACGATCATGCGGGAGCTGGGTGCGAATATCACCTCCGTGGTGTGGGTGACGAGCGCCTATCTGCTGGCCTACGCGGTGCCGCTGTTGATCACCGGGCGCCTCGGTGACCGGTTCGGGCCGAAACGGGTGTACCTGATCGGATTGGTGGTCTTCACCCTCGCATCCCTGGGATGCGGCCTGACCACCACCGTCGAACTGCTCATCGCCGCTCGGGTGGTGCAGGGGCTGGGGGCGGCGTTGATGACCCCGCAGACCATGACCGTTATCACTCGTGTCTTCCCACCTCACCAGCGCGGGATGGCGATGGCCGTGTGGGGTGCCACAGCGGGGCTGGCGATGCTCATCGGTCCGATGCTGGGTGGTTTGTTGATCGGGGTGCTCGGTTGGGAATGGATCTTCTTCATCAACATCCCCATCGGAGTGGCAGGCTACGTCGCGGCGAAGCGGCTCGTCCCCGACCTGGAGCAGCACGCTCACCGTTTCGACTGGCTTGGGGTGGTGCTCTCCGGCATCGGGTTGTTCTGCGTCGTCTTCGGTCTGCAGGAGGCCAGCACCCACAACTGGGGGGTGATCGTGGGTCCCGTCTCCGTTGGCTCGCTGCTGGTGGTCGGGGCGTTTTTCCTCGTGGCCTTCGTGGTGTGGCAGTGGTTCAACCCCAACGAACCACTGATGCCCTTGAAACTGTTCGGGGACCGCAACTTCTCCGTCGCGAACCTCGCCATCGCCCTGGTCGGGGTGACCAGCGTCGCCACCCCGTACCCACTGATGATCTGGGCCCAGCAGGCACGTGGCCTGAGCCCACTGCTTGCCGCGCTGGTGAACGCGCCCGCCGCCGTGGTCACGCTGATCGTGGCGAAATGGAGTGGGCAACTGGTCAACCGGGTGCACCCCCGCTATCTGACCATGACCGGAGGCCTGGTGTGGGCCTCCTCGCTGCTGGCGGCTGGGCATTTCCTCGACACGACGACGCCGGTGTGGGTGCCGATTGTCCTGTTGACCTTCACCGGTGTGGCCAGCAGCCTCGTGTTCGGGCCGTTGTCCACAGCGGCGACGGCGAACCTGCCCGCGACCCACGCAGGCGCTGGGTCTGGGGTCTACAACGCCACCCGGCAGGTGGGTTCAGTGCTGGGCAGTGCTCTCGTTGCAACCGTGATGGGTACTCTGCTGGCGGCAACGAAGACCAACGACAACCAGACCCCAGACGGCACCGCCTCGGCCATGTCGGGGACGTTGTTGTTGCCCACCGTGTCGATTTTTGCGGTGGCCGTCATAGCCTGTTTCCTCGAACGCCCGAAGCACCAGCGACGGAACTGACCTCGAAGCCGCTCGCACCGCCCTGATTGTCAGATCCAGGTGCCGAACCACATGCGCGACAGCCATTCGGGGCGGGTCAGCAGGCCGTCGGTGAGGATCGGGTAGATGAACGTGAAATGCAGGATCACCACACCGATCGCCAGACCCACCAGCATGGCGCGGATCCTGCGTTTCGGGTGATGTGCCGGGCCGAGGATCTTTCCCAGCGCCATCGCCAGCCCTGTCGCGTAGAAGGGCAGCAGCACGATGGCGTAGAAGAAGAACAACGGGCGAGCCGCGAACTGGAACCACGGCAACCACACCGCCAGCACACCTAGAACGGGAACGGCGAACCGCCAGTCGCGGCGCCCCAGCCACCACCAGATGCCTGCGATGAGTGCGGCGAAGGCCATCCACCACAGCACCGGGGTACCAAGGCCGGAGATCACCCGAAGACAGGTGGTGCCAACGGCCTCGCACCCCTGATCGCCCGGTTTGATGTCGTTCTGCGCGTCAATGCCGATCGGTCGAACCATCACCAACCAGCCCAAGGGGTGGGCCTCGTAGGGGTGCTCTGCGTTGACCATCATGCCGTCGCCCGTGTGGAACGAGAAAGCGGAGACGTGATAGTTCCACAATGCTCCGAGGTCGGGGCCGAGCAGTTTTACGGCGGGATCGTCCGGGTTTTTGACCCCCCAGTCGCGCAGGTAACCTCCCGAGGTGGTCAACCAGCCCGTCCACGATGCGATGTAGACGGGGATCGCCAGCACCACCGTCGATAGGAAGGCCTTGGGGGCGTCCCAGAACAGCGACCTCCCCAGCCCCAGGACGTGGGCGTAAAGGATCAGGCCCCCGACGGCACCGACCAACAGGGCGCCCTGCACGTAACCAATGCGGGAACCGACGATGAGCGTGACGCAGACCATGCACAACGACGCCATGCCCCAGGTGAACCGGTTGACCTTGCGTCGCATCCCCGCCCCGGCGAGTCTGCGGGCCCCGATGTCCCAGGCCACGGTCAGGATCCCGAATACCGCCACCATGTAGACGGAGTTCCATTTCACCGCGCAGGCCGCGCCGAACATCACCCCAGCGACGAGCCGCCAAGGTCGGAACAAGACCAGCGGTCCGTAGTCGCCGTCGAGAGAATTCAGGTTGTTGTCGCTCAGATAGCCTGCCAATCGCAACCGGAACCAATCACGATCCGCGACCAGCGCGGCGACGGCGGCCAGCACGAAGACGGCCTGGAAGATGTCCAGCAGCGCGATCCGGCTCATGGTGAAGGCCAGGCCATCGAAGGTGACCAACAGCCCGGCGATGCCCCCGACCAACGTGGAGCGCGACAGGCGGCGCGCCAACCGCACCGTCAGCAACACCAGCAGCGCTCCGAAGACACAGGCCGAGATCCGCCACCCGAAGGGTGTCATCCCGAAGAAATGCTCCCCGATCGCGATCAACCATTTGCCCAGCGGCGGATGCACCACGTAGGCCGGGTTCTCGGTGAAGCCGCTCAGATCGCCGGCGGCGATCTTGTCGTCCGTGCTGAACTGCTTGTTGTCCAGCCACTGTCTCTCGTACCCGGAATGCAGCAGCCCCCAGGCGTCCTTCGCGTAGTAGGTCTCGTCGAAGACGATCTTCCCTGGGAATCCGAGGTTTCGAACGCGTATCAGGAAGGCGAAGACCGCGAGTCCCGCTGCCAGCAGCCAACCGGCCATTCGATCTTGGAGCTGGCCGTCCTCAAGCGCCTCGATAGTCCTCACCACGCGGACAGTCTAGGGGAGGGGAGCGACACCGAATCGCGGCCTCTGGTGCTGCTGTCTGTGCTGGCCTGAAACCTTTAGGCTGACCGGTATGGACCCCACACGAGGAAGACTGGTGCTGGCGGCCACCCCCATTGGTTCTCACACCCACGCCAGCCCGGCGCTGCGGGAGGCCCTGGTGGCCGCCGACGTGATAGCCGCCGAGGACACCCGACGCCTGGCCACCCTGCTGCGTCGCATTGACGTGACCACCACTGCCAAGGTGCTGTCCTACTTCGAGGGTAACGAGGCTGCGCGTACCGCCGAACTGGCCGGGGCAGTGGCCGAAGGGCAGGACGTGGTGCTGGTCACCGACGCGGGCATGCCGTCGGTCAGCGACCCCGGATACCGCCTCGTGACGGCCTGTATTGAGCGTCATCTGCCAGTCACAGCGGTTCCCGGACCATCGGCGGTGCTGACAGCGTTGGCGGTCTCCGGTCTGCCCTGCGACCGGTTCTGTTTCGAGGGTTTCCTGCCCCGCAAGGCAGGGGAGCGGCGCGGTCGGTTGGCGGGGTTGGCTGCCGAGGAACGCACCATGATTTTCTTCGAGGCTCCGCACCGGCTTCATGAATGGCTGCTCGACGCTGCCGATGCGTTCGGCGCGAACCGGTTAGCCGTGGTCTGCCGGGAACTGACGAAACCCCACGAGGAGATCGTCAGGGACGACCTGGCCGGGCTGGCTGGCTGGGCTGCCGGCGGGGTGCGAGGTGAGGTTACTGTCGTCGTCGCAGGGGCAGAACCCCGCCAGGCCGGGACGGACGATGCCCTTGAACTGGTGGCCTCCCGGATCGCAGATGGTGAGAAACTCTCCCGGGCCGTGCGTGCCGTCGCCGACCTGCTCGGGGTCCCGCGCAAGGAACTCTACGAGGCCGCGCTGGCGGCCAGGAAGAAGGAACAATGACCCTTCCGGAGCATCTGCCCGCTGCGCCTGACATGCTTCCCGCGCATGTCATCGACAATCACACCCATCTGGGATCCACCACCGAGTACTCCGGTCTCGGTGTCGAGGATTCGCTCACAGCCGCAGGCCTGGTCGGGGTGGCAGGGGTGGTCGACGTCGGATGCGACCTGCCGTCCTCACGTGCCGCGGCGCAGCTGGCAGCAACCGACCCCAGGGTCCGGGCCGCCGTCGCCATCCACCCCAACGACGCCGCCCGGCTCTTTCAGCGCGACGGCCTGGCGGCCCTCGACGCCGAGCTGGCGGAGCTGCCCGCTCTGGCCCCACTGCCCGGGGTGGTGGCGGTCGGTGAAACCGGCCTGGATTATTACCGCACCCGCGAGACGCAGGCCCAACAGGTGCAGGCCCACAGCTTCCGGTTCCACATCGCACTGGCCCGGGAACGAAATCTCACCCTCGTCATCCACGACCGCGACGCCCACGCAGACGTCCTGAAGGTCCTCGACTCCACGGATCTTCCCGAACGGGTCGTGATGCACTGCTTCTCCGGGGACGCGGACTTCGCCCGCGAATGCGTGGATCGTGGTTTCTGGTTGTCCTATCCAGGGGTGGTGACCTTCGGATCAGCCGGGTCGCTGCGGGATGCGGCGAAGGTGACGCCCCTGGAACGCATCCTCGTCGAGACTGACGCTCCCTACCTCACGCCGAAACCGCAGCGCGGCAAACCCAATGCGCCCTATCTGCTGCCCCACACCGTCGCTTTCCTGGCCGACCTGCTCGGCATTGATCTGGCAGATTTCTGCCGCCAGGTGACGGTCAACACCGAAGCCGCCTACGCGACTCGCTGGGGCGGCGATGCCTGATACCGGCCTGCTCGATCCTGCCTCAGTGCGACGCATCGCCGCCGACCTGGAGCTCCGCCCCACCAAACAGCGCGGCCAGAACTTCGTCATCGACGCCAATACGGTGCGGCGTATCGTCTCGCTGTCCGGGATCGGTCCCGACGACGTGGTGCTGGAGATCGGCCCCGGGCTCGGCTCGCTGACCCTCGGTCTGCTGGGGGTGGCGAGCGAGGTGAGCGTCATCGAGATCGACGAACGCCTCGCGGGAAGGCTGGGGACAACCGTCGCGCAACGACTGGGCCGGGACGCGACGGCACGCCTGAACGTTGTGACCGCCGACGCCATGGCCGTCACGGAACTTCCGGGTCGGTCGCCGACCGCGGTGGTCGCGAACCTGCCCTACAACATCTCGGTGCCGGTGTTGATGCATCTGCTGGAGAGTTTCCCGTCGTGGAGGCGGGGCCTAGTGATGGTGCAGCTGGAGGTCGCCGACCGGCTCGCGGCGCAACCCGGCTCGAAGATCTACGGGGCGCCCAGCGCGAAACTGGCGTGGTGGGCCTCAGCGAAACGGGTCGGCACCGTGCCGCCGAAGGTGTTCTGGCCCGTGCCGAACGTCGATTCGGGGTTGGTGAGGTTGGAACGCCGTGACCCACCCGCGACCACCGCCACCCGGGAACGGACCTTCGCCGTGATCGACGCGGCCTTCGCATCGCGCCGAAAAATGCTGCGGGCGGCACTGTCGGGGATATTTGGATCCTCGGCGGTGGCCTCTGAGGCCATCGAATCGGCAGGAATCGATCCGCAGGCCAGGGGCGAGGCTCTGGACGTCACGGACTTTGCCGCCATCGCGAGCAAGCAACAGGTAGGTTGAGGCCGTGAAGGAAGTGCGGGTGCGGGTGCCGGCCAAGGTGAACCTGACGCTGAACGTCGGAGCCACCGACAACGAGGGCTATCACACTCTGGGAACCCTGTTCCAGGCGGTGTCGCTGTTCGACGATCTGGTGGCGCGACCCGCCGAGGCTGGAGTGTTCCGGGTGAATTTCCGAGGCGAGGGCGCCTCCGGCCTGCCTGTTGACGACACGAATCTCGTGGTCCGCGCGGCCCGGCTGCTGGCCAAGACCTGTGGGATGGGAAACCTCGGGGTGGAGATCCGGGTCCACAAACGCATCCCTGTTGCGGGAGGTATGGCCGGGGGATCGGCTGATGCCGCTGCCACCCTGGTCGCCTGCAACCAGCTGTGGGGGGCGGGCCTGGATACGGAGCAGCTCCACGCTGTCGCGGCCCGGCTCGGTGCCGATGTCCCCTTTCTGCTGCACGGCGGCACCGCCGTT
>ERZ772799.288-NODE-288-length-19811-cov-3.425086_pt1 | contig 19811 bp, 21 predicted proteins | sample MGYA00511345_ERZ772799 | MGnify/ENA primary metagenome ERZ772799 (study PRJEB29015, sample SAMEA2738037) | human oral metagenome | biome: human oral; feature: human-associated habitat; material: saliva | place: China | collected 2238 ... | reverse complement strand
TGGATTTGAGAATGAAGCTGACAGGTCGATCCTAAAACTATCATTATTAAAAGAATTGTTCTCATATCCTTTTAAATTATTTTATTAACTGCTCATAATATAACTCAAATGCTTTCTCCGGATTGCTAATGCGACTGCTGCATAGTTGCATGCTTGCTCCATTGAATATATTCTTGTGACGATTCCATGCACATCCCCCATCACATATTGGAAATAATTTACATTCACAACATTTTGGATCATCCATCATATTGGGTCCCCCTATATAACGAGATAGCAATTCATAATTAGTTATTTTATTTTCTACAACATTTCCTACAATAAAATTCTCATCTCCAATATCATTCCAACATTTATACAATTCACCTTTGGGCCCTATCACAAAATAATTTACAATTGTGGCACCACAACCTCCTACGGTATATTCTGGTCTAAAATTTACTTCTAAACCATATTTCTTATGTAACTTTTCAAAGAACTGCATTTTCTCTGAGGTTGTAAAACAGATATCTCGACAACCGTTTGCTGCAAAATTATCCTTATTTGTTTCACGATTAAGAGATTGAAAGTCTTTTACAAATGCTGGATAAACAATGACATTTCTACCTTTCCATCTATCAGACAATTCTTTGAAAATTTCAATAAATGTTTCAGAATTAGAATGATCTAGGTTCGCACGAATAGCAACTCTCGTATCTGGATTTAAATCAATAAACTGCTCAATATTTTCTACAATCACATCGTAGGTTGGCATTCGGTTTGGAGCCAATGTACGCCTGTTATCATGAGCTTGTTTGTTTCCATCAATGGTGATTTGTATACATGTCAACGGATAGTCTCTGAAGAATAATGATTTCTCTCTTGTTAACAAATATCCATTAGAAGTCATTGTATGATGGCACAGCTTTATATCTGATATCTCTTTTATGTCAAATAAAAGCCTTTTAATTGACTCAAAACCCATCAGCGGCTCTCCTCCGTACCATGTTAAATTGAGATTCTTAACCCGCTCATATCTTTTTATAAATTTGATTATTTCTTTTTCAACCTCAGGTGTCATATAGATAGGTTTACGACTACCTTCATAGCAATATGAACAACTAAAGTTACAGTGTGTCGTAGGAGCAATAGCTAATCCTAAATTAACAGCATCGAAAGTGTTAAAGTAGAAGTTCATTCTTTTGTTATAGAAGAATTGATTGTCATCGGTTACGATTACTTTCGCTTCCTTCAATTTTTTCAGCGACGAATCGCTGAGTTTATTAATCAAGGTTGAATCTTGTTCTATCTTTTTTAATTCTTCAAAAGAGTTTCGATCCAATCGAATAAATGCATTAGATACCGAGTTGTATAATAAACATCCATATTTAGATGATTCGAAAAGGAAGTTGTATTTAGAAAAGACCATATTTTTTTTATAAAACCACTTATGGCATGATTTTTTATACACAACCATATCGCTTCCCCAATAAATTCACTACAAATGTAGTGAATTTATTTTTTATGACACGAGTCGATTCTGCTTAATTATAGATTATTAACAAATGAAGTCCATTGATTCTCTTTCAATTTCAACCACCGGGGCTATCACATTTGAAAGTTTATACCGTATGCTTGCCCTCTTTCTTCTATAATTTTATATCTCTAACACATTAATTCGTGCTTGTTTTGATAACTGAGCATAGCAATCATCATGTTTAGAAGTGTATTAACGGTTCAAATACGATCGCCCTGTCTTTCAACTATATGGTATTCAAGGCAACCGCATCAAAATGTGTGTATCTTTGGATTATACATGTGAAAGATTATTTTTCTGAAATATAAGATCCTCGCGTCGTGGGTCGTTGTAAGCATAAGTTAAGCGATATATTGGTGATTGCTTTGGTTTCTTATCTGTATGGAGGAGAGGGCTATGAGTCTACGCATGAGCTTTGTTCAGAGCGAGAAACTTCGCTTCGTCCTCTTGGTGGAACTCCCTAATGATTGTCCGAGCGTAGACATCTTCGAGAGGGTTTTACAACGCATTGAGCCTGAGTCTCTCTATGCCTGTCTTGAAATTATGGTAAAGATTTGATTAGTGATCTAGAGGGTAAGCATATCGCTATAGATGGTAAATGTCTGCGTGGATCCAAGAAGAGAAGAGGGTGTACGCGTATTCTCTTGGGTTGATGAAGTGGGCTTAAGCCTGATACAAGAAACCGTTGTGGAGAAACACAATGAACTACAAGCTATTCCAGAAGTTTTGGATAGCCTCGATTTATCAGGTGCAGTCGTCAGCATTGATGCTATGGGAACACAAACTGCGATTGCAGAGCAGATTATTCGATCAAATGCAGACTATGTTTTAGTCTCAAGGGCAACCAGAAACATTTGTATGAGGATGTCGAATCTAATTTTACAGGTAAATATAAACATCATACTTACGAAACCTTGGAGAAAGATCATGGTCGTATTGAGAAGCGTATCTACACAGCTTTGCAAGCCACAGAGGTCTTTAATGAGAGTGAATATATTCAGTGGCAAGGCTTAAGAAGTTTAATTCAAGTAGAGCGTATGGTAAGTAATCCGGAGGGTGAGAGTCCTGCAGAAAAACAGTATTATATCAGCAGTTTGGCTCCCGAATACTGCGAATAGCTTGGGCGATATATTCGAGGGCTTTGGAGCATTGGGAATCGCTTGCATTGGCTCTTGATGTAACATTTAGGGAAGACGCTTGTCGAGCACGGAAGGATTATTCAGCAACCAACCTAAATACCCTGAGGAAGTTTGCTTTAGCCATCGTATCGCAATACAAAGACAAGCTATCCTTACGAAAGAGATTATTCAAAGCTGCTCAAGATTTGATGCGGTTGCCCTGATATGGTCTTAGACTTATCACGTTATTATTTTATTATTTTAACTTTGAAGTCGATCTTTGTTTTCTAGCTTTTAGCCAGGGCGGAAATACGGTTTACTTCTTCATTAACCAGATAGATTATCTCCTGTTTTATCTGCTTGTAGTTGGCTTCAATGGATGCTTTGAGGCAGTCCTGTCCCGACTCATCCGTAAACGCTGCAATCACCGGGATCGGTTTATAGCTTTTTGTTTCTGCGGATATCTTCGCACTGTCCACGACAATCTCTGCATGGAATATCTTCTGTTCGATACGTTCATCGAAATTGTCCGAAACGGCCCCGACAAACATCCCTTGCGTCAGGTTGCTGATTTTGCTGGCCGGAATAAGGCTGTCCATTTGCGTACTGATGGAGGTGGATTTGTCGTTCCGGTTAATCGTCATCGATTGGCGTTGTTGCAAGACTTTCCCGAAGCGCTCCGATAACGTCTTGGCCGTTTCACCTACAACCTGACCGCTGAAAACATTTCCCACCGTGTTCTGAATCACCTTGCTCTCCTTGTCTCCGTAATCGCGGGTAAGCTGACTGAAATCCTGAAAGCCCAGACAGACTGCCACTTTATTGGAACGAGCCGTAGCAATCAGGTTATCCAGCCCTCGGAAGTAGATGGTGGGCAACTCATCGATAATCACCGAGCTTTTGAGCTGCTTCTTTTTGTTGATCAGTTTCACGATCCGGCTGTTGTATAAACCGAGTGCCGCCGAATAGATATTTTGTCGGTCGGGATTGTTGCCCACGACCAGGATTTTCGGTTCTTTCGGGTTATTGATGTCGAGCGAGAAGTCATCGCCCGTCATTACCCAGTAAAGTGCCGGAGAAATCATCCTTGAAAGCGGAATCTTGGCCGAAGCGATCTGCCCCTGAAGCTGATCCTGTGCACCGCCTTCCCATGCGTCCATAAAGGGCGAAAGATAGTTGGCCAGCTCATCGTAGGACGTCAGAATCGGAAATATCTGCGCATAAGGCCTGTTCAGAAACTCGATGGCATGCGGAAAGGTGCAATACCTGCCGTTCTCGTATATCTTCAGGAACCAGATAATAGCCGCCAACAAGATGATCGGCGACTCCACAAAGAAATCCCCCTGCTTCTGAATCCACGTACGGTTCAGATTCAGCATGATCGTGTACGCCGATTCGTAAGCATCCGATATATCGGACATAAAATCCGGATTGATCGGATTGCAGCGATGCGATCTTCTGGGATCATCGAAGTTGATTACGTAAAACTTCGGTTGCACTTCATACGCCTTCCGATGTCTGAGCAGATGGTTGTAAGCGATCTCGGAAAGGTCGGGAAATTTATAGTCATAGATATACATGGCAAATCCCTTCTCGATTTGCTGCTTGATATAGTTATTTACAATCGCGTAGGATTTTCCCGACCCGGGTGTACCGAGCACCATGCTCGCGCGGAAAGGATTCACGACATTGATCCAGCCGTTATTCCATTTTTTCTTGTAGTAGAAACGAGTCGGGAGATTCACCGAATATTCGTTCGTCATCAGGCGGGTTTCCTGCATGAAACTTTCATTTTCCACATTGAATACATCGTCCATCAGGTTGTGCTTCAACAGGCGACTGATCCAGGAGCCGGCCATCAGCAGACAGATAAATCCCGCGGCCAGTGTAAGGAGGTAGCAGACAGCCCGAAGGTCTATGCCGACCGGCAGGCTCAGTATCCATCCGTTCAGCAGATAGAGAGCTGCTCCGGCACTCAATACCACCCCGATCTTGTGCCGGGTGATCCGTTCTTCCTTGACACCTTTCGTTCCCAGACAGGAAAGTCCGAGGAATACCACAGCAAAGAGCTTTGTCCAAAGGATGGAAGAGAAAAGCCCCGTCGTTCGATGAAAGTTCATCAGGATGGTATCTGCAACGCTTATGGTAATCTTCCATTCGTGTAAAGCCTCGTAACAAAACCAGTAGCCGTTGATTACCGTAAAGAGGATGGCGATGGCGCGCATAAAGTCCATCGTCTTGGCCAGTCCTCTCAAATCATCTTCATTCTGCATCTTATGTTCTTCTTTTTCCGGTTATATCCTGTTTATGCCGCCTGTTTCTCAGCTTTCGCTGGAAAGCCAGCTCCTTATAATCGATCCCGTGAACGACGATTCCCAACTCATCCGTTCCGACCGACTCATCGTAACAATCATCGCCGGTTTCAGCTTCCGGCAAGATCTCCGGAGCAGAACGCACTGTGGGAAGCTCGCGAATCTCCTGCCGGCTGTAATCGAGGAAGGGATTCTCACCCCCGAGAAAGTAATCGTTAAAGACATGGGCCGAATAGCCCTTCCCCAAGCGCGAGCCATTGGCAGCGATACCGGCTTCGTCCGAGATAAACGTGATGCCGTAAATACGTCCCTGCTCGTTTTGGCGAATATACACGTCGATGCCTCGTTTTTTCATCTCCTCCGAAAACCTCTCTTTATCGGGGGATGACTGCATGACCTCGATGATGGCATTGCGAAGCATCGGCGCCTTCTCTTTTATAAGCGCTTTGGATTTCTCAAAGTGACGCGCAACGGCGGCATAGCCTGCTCCTCTCCCTGTTTTACCGGCATGTAAGGGTACCATCCGTTTCTCTCCCGCATCATCCGTAATGGCGTATACCAACCCGTCGTACCGCTTCCCTTTGTATTCCTTGCAAACTTCCTCCGCAACGATGCGGTATCGGGCCAACAGCAGATTCATTTCACCCAACGACCGGAAAGCGTACCGTTTCAGCACCGCCCGAACCACAGCGGCAATCTGCCGACGCACATCGCCCTGCTTTACATCCGCCGTTTTCAACACGTTCTCCGCATGTGTCTCGTGCCGGCTTCTCCGGTTTCCGCTCGGTATCAAGCCGTATTTCCGCTCCAGCTCATCGGTGATCCGTTTGCTGCGTCTTGCTTCGAACTTGTAAGGCAGCTTCTTCCCGTAGCTGTCCACACGCAGGGAGACGATATGGATATGCTCGCGCGCGATGTCGTTGTGCTTGAATACGATGTAAGGCTGTTTGCCGTATCCCATCTTTTCCATGTATTCCCGGGCGATGTCCTGTAACTGATCCGTTGTCAGCCTGTCGTCCGGATGCGGATTGAGGGAACAGTGAAATACCGTCTTTTTCGTGCGGATACCCGACGGGATGCGCATCTCCATATCGGCCAATGCTCTTTCGAAGTTCGTTTCTCCGTTTTGATCCACGCTCATCGAGGAGGTCAGAATGACGGAGGCGTTTCCCGCCGTTACTTTGGAAAAGTTATATCCCAACACTTTTCCCATGCTTTTCGGAGCGGTTATCTCGGCAACCATCGTTCTTCGAACGCTTTCGTGAGCCGGTTCGTTTCTTCCAGAAGCGCATGGAGTTCTTCGGTGTATTGCTCCAGCTTTTGCAGTAAAACGGCCGCCGTTTTGACGGAATGGTACGTGTTAATGGAGCGGACGGCCTGATTGTAGAGCACGCCAACCTTGCGGATTTGGGCATGGATATGGGTCAGCCGGGTGTAATAATCGGCGGCCGATTTGTCATGGGTAATCACACGGAACGGAGTCAGAAAAAGCCTCCGCCGAATAAATTCGGATTTGTTTCCGATACCGGATTTCTCGTATAGATCGAGAAAACGGCTGTTGTCCTTTTCATTGAGTCTGACATAGTAGCGATAGGACGGACTGCCACCATGCCTGTTTTCATTTCTCATAGTATTCGTCAGGTTAAGGTTAATAAATCAGTCTTTGCTTACGACTTCGGAGTAAGCTTCTTTCCCCGCACCGGGGCAAGGCACCTTTGTCGGCTTCGCAGCGCGTTGTCGGACAAAGGTACACCTTGCCATGATCAACCGTTCCAAAGCAATAGCGACGGCCGACCGTCGCTCTTTCCGGACAATCTTCATTTCCTGCCTGCCGGTCGGGGACGATTGCTTTTCCGGCGCAAAGTTACGGCCTGCCTCCGTGTCGGGAAAGCCTTTGTTTTCCATCAAAAGGAATGCAAAGGAATCCGGGGGAACCGGGTCGTAAAAAAGCGTCTGTTCAGCTGTTAATTTGCAAAGCAGGCAAGCCGGTTACCGGATAAGCAGGCAACATGATTGCAGCTTGCCTGCCGGGTGTGTTTACAGGATAACAGAATAATACAATAACATAATAACACAATGACACAAGAATAGGATAAGATACGAACACACGGGTATGTGCATTCATGGATTGATCAATGTACCGATGTGTCCATCACCTGACCGGTTGATTCATGTATCCGTTTATCGGCAGACAGACAGGCTGACGCAGCCATACAATCATACAATCATATGATCATAACAATACAAATCCTTTTATTATACAACAGATGCAAAAACAAAAGACACTCTCCGAACGGCCGGTACATATCGGCTTCGGGTCGCTCAAAGGCGGCGTAGGGAAAAGCAGTATTGCGGAGATTTTGGCCAGCTACCTCTATTACAGGGAAGGTGTGAACCTCTTCGTCGTCGACTGCGATTTTTCGCAGTACAGTTTCGCCAATCTTCGGGAGCGCGACAAAGAAACCGTGCAGAACGGCCGGCCGGCTTTGCTCTCACGGATGAAGAAACATTTCGAGGCTTTCGGCAAGCCTGCTTACCGGATTATCAAAAGCACCTCCGGACAGGCCATGCAGGATGTGCAGACTTTTATGGAAGCGCGTTCGGCAGAAACGTTCGACCTCGTTTTCTTCGACTTGCCCGGACGGGCGGATGATCCCGATTTGGTCAGTTTGACCGTCGATATGGATTACCTCATTTCTCCGATAGAGCCCGACCGGCAGTCGCTGGTCGCTTGCATGTCCTACGCGCTGGCTGTGCGCGATCTGGGCGTATCGATCACATCGGGCAACATCAAGCAGATCTACATGCTCTGGAACAAGATCGACCGGCGTGTCCATCCGGCCGTCATCGAGTTTTACGACCGGGAGATCGAAAAAGAAGGACTGGGACTGTTCGATACCCGCCTGCCACGCTCATCCCGTTTCAAGAAAGAAATCACGACCGACAACCGGGAGGTTTTCCGCTCCACCTACCTGCCACCGGACAAAAGCCTGCTCGAAGGAAGCGGCATAGCTGCGCTGGCCGGGGAAATCATCGAAAAATGCCTGCTAAAACCGAAACGCCATGCCCACGATTGAAGAACAACGCCAAAAGCTGATCGCCGAACAGATACAAAAGATGGCCGGTACCGATGCTCCGCAGGTCCTTCCCCGCTCTGATGAGAAGAACGGGAAAAATTCATCTCCCGCGGACGATCCCGTCTCCCGTCAGGAGATCACGATGGACGAATACCGGAGCCTGTTTCTCTCTTCCCGTACCGTCGAGAACCGGATGACCTTCTCCTGCGACCGGGAGCTGCTCGAATGCCTGCGCCATATCCTGAACGACCTGAGAGTTAAAACGACCCTCTCGGCCTATATCGGAAATATCCTCTCCGAACATATCGAACGGCACAGGGAGTTGCTAAGCAAAGCCATCGAAAAGAACAGACGGAAAACCCTTATCCCGTAACGTTATGAAAATCCTTTTACTGACCTCCTGGTTTCTGGTACTGCTACTGCTGTACCTGCGCTTCCAAAGCAAATGGAACATCCGGCGCAGCATGCGCGAAGCGGAGAAAAAGAAGGAATCCGACACCGATAATTATTCTTCGGACGATGACGATATTCTGGGAAAAACCCGAACGGAATTTCCATCCCGGGGAATGCGGGGGAACGCGAAGGAACCGGATCAAAATCGCAAGGAAAAAGGCGATAGCTTTGCTGTCGGAAAATCATCCGATCCACCCGAAAAGGAGGGAGTCCGGGCAGCAGAAAACGAGGACAGCGAGTTCTATCCTTCCCTGCCGGAAAATGAAACGGATGAGATGCTGGAGGAGCAGGAAGCTCTTTCGCTGCTGCTGGATCGGGAGATAGAAGTCTCCACAGACAGCCTTACGGTGAAAGAGCTTCAAAGACTCCGGACGGCTGCCGAGGAGCCGGAGCAGCTTACGGAAACGGACAAAGCACTTGTACGGGAAACGGCCGGCAAGCTGCGTGGAACGGAATTTCTGGAAAAGCTCCGGGCGCACGAACAGTTGCAGCGAGAACGCGGACGGGAGCTGCTGGAATTGCTCAGCCATCCGCCCGAGGAGATGGCGGAAAAAGGCCGTAAAGCGAAAAAAACGGATTCCGCCGCTCCGACAGCAACCGGAGCACAGGACTGGATGGCTTACCTGTAAAAAAGAGGAGAGCCTTTTCGTCCGCCGAGAAAACGAAGCCTTATATCCGAATGGTGAAAACCGGAGGCGGGGAAACCCGAAAAGACGACCGAACCTTAACCTTACTATTTGATACCGAAGGGTTCCCCGTCCTCCTTTTTCCATGGCGGATACAAATGTATTGAATTATAAACCTGAAATCCAATCGTATGAAAACACGAAAAACGATGAGTATCGCCCTGCTGCTTACGACGCTTGCAACCGGAGCTTTTGCTCAGGGCAACGGCATGGCCGGAATCAACGAAGCCACCAAGATGGTAACCTCCTATTTCGACCCGGCCACGAAACTGATCTACGCCATCGGAGCCGTAGTCGGCCTGATCGGGGGAGTCAAAGTCTACCAGAAATTTTCTTCGGGAGACCCCGATACCAGCAAGACCGCGGCCTCGTGGTTCGGCGCCTGCATCTTTCTGATTGTGGCGGCCACGATTTTAAGAAGCTTTTTCCTGTAAGCCATGTGGGAGATTAACAAGGGAATCGGCCGGACGGTCGAGTTCAAAGGGCTTAAATCCCAATACCTGTTCATTTTCGCAGGCGGGCTGCTGGCGACGTTTATCCTTGTCGTCATCTGCTACATGTGCGGCATGAACCAGTATCTCTGTCTGGGCATGGGCGTATCGGGTGCCACCCTCGTGGTGTGGCAAACGTTCGCGATGAACCGCAAGTACGGAGAACACGGGCTGATGAAACGGGGAGCCGTCCGCCGGCATCCCCGTTACCTGCTCTCTCGCCGTCCTGTCCGCCGTATTCTTTCCGTCCGGGCTGTAACGACAAACGAACCGACGCCATGAGAAATATCCGTAAGAAATGCGAACTGGAAGAGAAGTTTCCGCTGCTGGCCATCGAGAACGGCTGCATCGTATCGAAAGATGCCGACATCACCGTGGCTTTCTCTCTTGAACTGCCCGAACTCTTTACCGTGACCTCGCCCGAATACGCAGCGATGCATGCCGCCTGGCATAAGGCGGTGAAGGTCTTGCCCGTTTACAGCATCCTGCACAAGCAGGACTGGTTTATTCGGGAAAGCTACCGTCCGGAGTTGGAAAAGGACGATCTCTCGTTCCTCGACCGCTCTTACGAACGGCATTTCAACGAACGTCCCTTCCTGCACCATTCCGTCTACCTCTGTCTGACGAAAACAACGAAACAGCGCATGGCGCAACGAAGCGATTTCTCGACGCTCTGTCGCAGAATCCTTCTGCCGAAGGAAGTCCGGGAGCGGGAGGCCGTCCTTAAATTTCTGGAGGCCGTCGATCAGTTCGAACGAATCATCAACGATTCGGGCTGTATGCGGCTCAGACGTCTTTCGGCGGATGAGATCGCAGGCACGGACGACAAGCGTGGCTTGCTCGACCGTTACCTCTCGTTACGCGACGATGCGGCAGGCACGCTCGAAGACCTCCGGCTCGGCGCCGATGAAGTGCGGATCGGAGATCAAATCCTCTGCCTGCACACCTTGTCCGATACGGACGATCTGCCTGCTGCCGTCGCAACGGACGGCCGTTACGAACGGCTCTCCACCGATCGCAGCGACTGCCGGCTGAGCTTTGCCGCTCCCGTCGGGCTGATGCTCCCGTGTAACCATATCTATAACCAGTACCTCTTTATCGACGACAGCGAAGAAAATCTCAAACGCTTCGAGAAACAGGCGCGAAACATGCTTTCACTTGCACGCTTCTCCCGCTCCAATCAGATCAATCGCGAGTGGATCGAGGAATACCTGAACGTTGCGCACTCTCAGGGACTCGCTTCCATCCGTGCGCATTTCAATGTGCTGGCATGGAGCGACGACCGGGAAGAACTCCGGCAGATCAAAAACGATGCAGGCTCGGCGCTGGCCTTGATGGAGTGCCGTCCCCGTCACAATACGACGGATACGGCCACGCTCTATTGGGCGGGTATGCCCGGCAATGCGGGCGATTTTCCCTCCGAAGAAACATTTTACACCTTTATCGAGCCGGCTCTCTGCTTCTTTACGGCCGAGACGAACTACCGCAGCTCGCTTTCACCCTTCGGCATCAAACTGTCCGACCGCCTGACGGGCAAACCGCTCCATCTCGATATTTCGGACTTGCCGATGAAACGCGGAATTATCACGAACCGCAACAAATTTGTCCTGGGACCGTCCGGTTCGGGAAAATCGTTTTTCATGAACCATCTCGTACGGCAGTATTACGAACAGGGAACGCATGTGTTGCTGGTCGATACGGGCAACTCCTACCAGGGACTTTGTTCGCTCATCCACCGGAAAACGAAAGGTGAAGACGGCATCTATTTTACCTATACGGAAGAGGAGCCGATTTCGTTCAATCCTTTTTATACCGATGACGGGGTGTTCGACGTCGAAAAGAAAGACAGTATCAAAACGCTGCTTTTGACACTCTGGAAAGGCGAAGAGGAAAAAATATCGAAGACCGAATCGGGCGAGCTCGGCAGCGCTGTCTCGGCCTATATCCGCCTGATCGGTTCGGACAAAGGGATAACGCCGAGCTTCAATACGTTTTACGAATTCATGCGCGACACTTACCGGCCGGAACTGGAAAACCGCGAGATCAAAGTCAGTCGGGAAGATTTCAATATCGACAACTTTCTGACTACACTCCGCCAGTACTACCGGGGCGGTCGTTTCGACTTCCTGCTCAATTCTGACAAAAACATCGACCTCCTGTCGAAGCGGTTCATCGTCTTCGAAATCGATGCCATCAAGGAAAACCGGGAACTTTTCCCTGTGGTAACCGTCATCATCATGGAGGCTTTCATCAATAAGATGAGGCGACTCAAAGGCGTTCGCAAACAACTGATCGTCGAGGAAGCCTGGAAAGCGATCGCCTCGGCCAATATGGCCGACTACCTGAAGTATATGTACAAAACGGTGCGCAAGTATTTCGGGGAGGCAATCGTGGTGACGCAGGAGGTGGACGACATCATCTCTTCGCCGGTGGTAAAGGAGAGCATCATCAACAATTCGGATTGCAAGATTCTTCTCGACCAGCGCAAGTATGCCAACAAATTCGACCAGATACAGAACCTGCTCGGGCTGACCGATAAGGAGAAGTCGCAGATCCTGTCCATCAATATGGACAACGATCCGTCCAGACTTTACAAAGAGGTCTGGATCGGACTGGGCGGCACGCAATCGGCTGTCTATGCCACCGAAGTCTCGGCCGAAGAGTATCTCTGCTATACAACGGAAGAGACGGAAAAAATGGAAGTGCTGAGACTGGCTGAAAAATCGGGAGGTCATATCGAACAGGCCATCCGCCAACTGGCCGAAGCCAAACGAAACCGACGCAAAGACGTGAACCATACATAATAGAACGAACCAAAACCTGAAACATCATGAAGAACAAGATTTTAATTCTCGGCATGGTACTGGCGGTCTGCTGTGGCAGCGCACATGCCCAGTGGGTCGTGACCGATCCGACCAATTTTGCCGGCAACATCGCCAACACGGTCAAGGAGATCGCAACGGCCTCCAAGACGGTAAAAAACACCCTGAACAACTTCAAGGAAGTGGAGAAAGTCTATCATCAGGGGAAAAAATACTACGACGCGCTCAAGACGGTCAATAACCTGATCGGGGATGCCTACAAGGTAAAAGAGATCATCCTGATGGTAGGCGATATCACGGATATTTACGTCACGGGGTATCGCTCCATGCTCAAAGATCCGAACTACAGTCCGGAAGAACTTTCGGCTATGGCATCGGGCTATGCCAAACTGCTTGAAATGAGCGGTGAGTCGCTCAAGGAACTGAAAACGCTTCTCAAAAACAATGCCCTGTCGATGAACGACAAGGAACGGATGGAGCTGATCAACCGGATTTATGACGAAGTTCGGGAGTACCGTGCCGTAACCTCTTATTTTACGCAGAAGAACATTTCCGTGAGTTTTGTCCGTGCCGCGGAAAAAGGGGAGCTGGAGCGTGTCAACTCCCTCTACGGTTCGGGTAGCAGCCGCTATTGGTAAGCTGTTTGTTTCACCGCTGAATTTATGTACAATGGATTTTGCCAACTTACACGAGCTGCTGCGCTCTACCTACGAGGAGATGATGCCCCTGTGCAGTGAAATGACCGGCATCGCCAAAGGCATTGCCGGGCTGGGTGCGCTTTTTTACATCGCCTTGCGCGTCTGGTCATCGCTCTCGCGCGCCGAACCGATCGATGTTTTCCCATTGCTCCGTCCGTTCGTGCTCGGTTTCTGTATCATGTTCTTCCCGACTATCGTTTTGGGTACGATGAATGCCGTACTCAGCCCCGTCGTACAGGGAACCGAGAAAATGGTGCACGTACAGCAGGACGACCTGCAGGCGTTGCAATTCAAAAGAGACCGGCTGGAAGAGGAAGCCTGTAAACGGGACAAGTCGAGAGCCTATTTGGTGGATGACGAAGCGTGGAATAACAAGATCGAGGAGATGGGTTTTATCGGTCCGGAAGATGCGATTACCCTGGCCGGCATGTATGCCGAACGTACGGCGTTCAACGCCAAGCGCTGGTTTATAAAAAAGGTTTATCAACTGTTGGAACTGCTCTTTCATGCCGTCAGTCTGGTCATCGACACGCTCCGCACGTTCTTTCTGATCGTGCTGTCCATCCTGGGGCCGATCGTGTTCGGTATCGCCGTATGGGACGGACTCAGCGGATCGCTGACAGCCTGGTTCAGCCGCTACATCTCCGTCTATCTCTGGCTGCCGGTCAGCAGTATCCTGACTGCACTGCTCACGAAGATACAAATCCTGATGCTCAACAAGGAGATTGCCCAGTTGCAGGACGTGAACTATATGCCCGATTCGGGAAACTGGTACTACATCGTCTTCTTCCTGATCGGCATTCTCGGTTTCTTCAGCGTACCGACTGTTTCGGGATGGATCATCGAAGCGGGCGGCGGTATCGGCAACTACGGCAAGAATGTCAATGAGCAGGCCAAACAGGCCGGAGGAAAGGCGTTGACGGGAGGAAAGGCACTGTCTGCCGCAGGCGGCGCAGTTGTCGGCAATGCTTTGGGACGTTTCAGGGAGCGATTCCGGAAAGGTTCCTCCGGAGGCGATTCCGGTGGTGGGAACATCAACGGAGCATTGACGAAACAACCTAAAACAACGAACAGCTAACACCTTACTTTATGGAATTCAAATCATTGAAAAATATCGAAACATCGTTCCGGCAGATCCGGCTTTATGCCATCGCCTTTGTCGTACTCTGCCTCATCATCACGGGCTATGCCGTTTTTTCATCCTATTCCTTTGCGGAAAAACAGCGTGAGAAAGTCTATGTGCTGGACAACGGGAAGTCGCTTATGCTCGCTCTCAGCCAGGATGCCAAAGCCAACCGTCCCGTAGAAGCCCGTGAGCACGTCAGGCGTTTTCACGAACTCTTCTTTACGATTGCGCCGGACAAGGCGGCCATCGAAGGGAATGTCAAACGCGCTTTGATGCTGGCCGACAAAACGGCCTACAATTACTACAAAGACCTGATGGAAAAAGGATATTACAGCCGGATGATCTCAGGCAATATCCACCAGCGTATCGAGCTCGACTCCATCCGGTGCGATTTCGAGGCCTATCCTTATCGGGTCAGGACTTACGCCCGGCAGTTTATCGTCCGCCAGAGCAATATCACGGAGCGGTCGCTTATCACCGAATGCAGCCTGATCAATTCCGTTCGTTCGGACAACAATCCGCAGGGCTTCCTGTTGGAACGCTTTACCGTGCTGCAAAATCAGGACATTCAAACCGTGAAACGATGAAACGGCTCTATCTGAAAATACACCTCGGGCTAAAGCGGCAATGCGACCGTTTGAGCCCCCTGCAACGAAAAATCGCGGTATTCGGGCTGAGCCTGATTTACCTGTGCTGTTCGCTCGGTATGATCGTCCGGTTCTTTGCTCCGTCCGATTACAGACCGGCGGAAGAAAAAAGATTCCGCGAGCTGATCGACAGTGCCGTTCGCACGGACAGCCTCCGGCCGGAGCGACTTCCGCAAAAGCATTACGCCGAAAATTACCTTAATACAATCGAATATGAACAATGAAAAACATCCGAAACATCCGCATCCCGTTTTTCCGGAGACCCCGGGAAAGGGAGCGGACAAAGAAGAGAAAGAAAAAAGAGAACAGTCCGAAAAGAAGAAAGAACAGCTTAAAAAACTGCTTGTCTTCGCCGGATTAGGCATCCTCTTCCTGATTTCCTTATGGCTGATCTTCTCTCCTTCGGCCGAAGAGCGACAAAAGGAAGAGAGGACAGCAGGTCTTAACGAAACCGTTCCGCAAGCCACCGACGGGGAACTGCCCGACGATAAACTGAAAGGCTATGAACTGGGGCGCGATGAAGAAAAGGAATCCCACCGGCAGGAGACCCTCGGCAACCTTTACGACTATTTCGAGAAGAAAGACGAAACACGGGAGCAGGAACTCTCGGAAGAGGCCGCTTCGGACGGGCTTCATCCGATCGAGCGGTCGGTAAGCCGGTATGAAGAAACGTCGCAGATGGTACATTCATTCTACGAGCCACCGGCATACGACTATGAGAAAGAAGCCCTGCGGGAAGAGCTGGACATGATACGCTCCGAACTCGCAACTCTCAAGGAGGAAAAAGAGGAGGAGATCGATCATCTCGAACTGCTCGAAAAATCTTACCGGATGGCAGCCAAATACTTCCCGGCCTCCGGTGATGCAAATTCCCGGGATGCATACACCCGGAGTCAGGAACGCCCGGCCGATGCTCCCGCACCCAAGACAGCGGTGACAGCAGAACGGGCGGCTTTACCCGCTGTGGAGCTTCTTCCGGAGAAGAAAGCAATCGTTTCGTCTCTGGATCAGCCCATGAGCGATTCGGCTTTTATCGCCGAGTACGGGCATAAGGAGCGAAACTTCGGTTTCCGGTCTGCCGACGTGCCGGCATCGTCCGTCACCCGTAATACGTTGCGGGTGGTCGTGGACAGGACAACCACCCTGCAGCATGGAGACTTCGTACAACTCCGTCTGCTGGAGTCCGCTCGCCTGCACGACCTTTCCATTCCCCGTCATACCCGACTGATGGCACAGGCCCGAATCGACGGCAACCGGATGAAGCTTCATATCACGAGTATCGAGTATGGCGGACGGATCGTTTCCGTTCAGCTCTCCGCCTTCGATACGGACGGACAGGAAGGAGTTTTTATTCCCGGATCGGAAGAGGTCTCCGCGCTGAAAGAAGTGGGAGCCAATATGGGAGGAACGGTCGGGACTTCGTTCACCTTTGCTTCCTCCGCCAAAGACCAGATCCTTTCCGAAGCGGCCCGCGGGGTGATGCAGGGAGCAAGTCAGCTCCTGCAAAAGAAACTCCGCACCGTAAAAGTGACGCTCAAAGGCGGGTACCGGCTCTTTTTAGTACAGACAAAGTAAAACAATCAATCTATCGACGATCATGAAAAAATGGATTTTATCGGCTGTCCTGCTTACGACTATCGGAGCGACAGCCCTTGCGCAGGATACGACTGCGATTTTACCGGCCGGTCATCCTCTTTCAAGCGGAGTGTTTTACCGGGGAATGAGTAAGGCGATTCCCGAAGGCCGGGTCGTATTGCCTTACGGACTGGAGGTGACTTTTGAAAAGACCGTTCACCTGATTTTTCCCTCCGCCATCCGCTATGTCGATCTGGGAAGCAATAACCTGATTGCCGGAAAAGCGGAAGATGCCGAAAACGTGCTGCGTGTCAAGGCTGCCGTACGGAATTTTGAAACGGAGACCAACCTGTCGGTCATTTGTGAAGACGGTTCATTTTACTCCTACAATGTGAAGTATGCCGAAGAGCCGGAGAAACTCAATGTGGAGATGAAAGACTTCTTGTGCCAACGAGGGCAGAGCGGAGCTTGCTCCGGCTATGCCGAGGGCAGCCAGGACAGGCGCGAAGCGCAATTCTTGTATTCCGGAGAAGGACGCCTGCCTTCGAACCGTGCCGACATCTACTTCAAGGAATTGGGCAACGAGTCGCCTGTACTTGTGAAGCTGATGATGCAAACCATCTACAAGCATAATAAGCGAACGGTTAAGCACATCGGTGCGCGGCATTTCAGCATGCAGTTTCTCCTTCGAGGACTGTATGCACACAACGGGCTGCTTTTCTTCCACGTCGTTATCGGAAATCAGACGAATATGCCCTGCTCGGTGGACTTCATCACCTTCAAAGTGGTGGATAAAAAGGTGGCCAAACGCACAGCGATTCAGGAGCAGGTTTTGCAGCCGCTTCGCGCCTGCCATCAGGTGGCATGGGTCAGAGGGAAGACGTCCGAACGAACGGTCTTTGCGCTGGAGCAGTTCTCCCTGCCCGAAGACAAGCAGCTGGAAGTAACGCTTTACGAGCGTAACGGTGGACGAACCCTGACATTCCGCGTGCAGCAGGAAGACCTGTTGCGAGCCGAACGAATCGATAACCTGAAACTCCGATGGTGATGAAGAAGTGTCTGTTTTTACTCGTCTGTGTCGTCGTAATGGGCACTCCTTCGTACGCACAACGCCTGATTCCCGGACAAAAGGGGATGGAGATTACGGGCAGCCTGCCTGTTATCAACGGAGAGAGGCTCTTTCGAAAAGATCATTTCGGTGTCGGAATATCGTTTACCCGCTACCTCAAAAGCGAAAACTATGCCTTTCTCGCCGCCGAATATGAGCAGCAGGATATGGCTTATCGAAGCTATCGTGTGCCGATGAAAGATGCCTTCCTGCAGGTCGGCTATATGCACCCCGTACTGTCGGATGGCGGGAAGAATCTCTTTGTCTGCGCGGGTATTTCCGCTTTAGGCGGTTACGAAGAACTTGACCGGGGGAGAACTTTTTTACCCGACGGAGCCCGCCTCTTGGATCGTTCGGGCTTCGTGTATGGCGGCGCCGTGCATCTGTCGATGGAGCTTTTTCTGACGGACAGTCTCTTGCTGCTCGTCAAAGCTCAGGGACGCTTATGCTTCGGATCGGATGTGAATCTTTTTCGTCCCGCTCTCTCGGCGGGATTTCGTATAAACCTCTAAACCAATGAAACGATGAAAAGAAAATGGATCGATGCGCTGTGGGTGATGGGAGTATTGCTCATGGCCGGGTTTTGTTTACCTGCTTGTAATCGGGAGCTGGACGTGCAGACGGTTTTTCCGTTTGAAGTAAGCACGATGCCGGTTCCCAAACAAATCAAACAGGGTGAAACCGTGGAAGTGCGCTGTACCCTCGTTTCGGAAGGCAATTTTTCCGGAACGCGCTATACAATGCGTTTTTTTCAAACGGAGGGGAAAGGCGTTTTGCGGATCGGACGCGGGGTTGCTCTCAAACCCAATGACCGTTATCCGGTGGGTAAAGGAGACTTCCGCCTCTACTATACCTCGCAAAGCAAAGAGCGGCAGTCGCTCGAAATCGTCTTCGAGGACAATCATGGACAATCGCAAACGATCGTTCTGGATTTCAATCACAAAGAATCGGACGAGGATAAAGAGCGAGAAGCCGGTTACCGCACCTGACGGCTCCAATAATTCCTTTTTTGTTCTTAATCAATCGAAGGCGCCCGTCCGAGAGGATAGGCGCTTTCATTCTGTTCAAAGAGTTCATAAATAAAACGACCTGCCCATTTGAGCATCGCAATGAGAGGCTTGGCAGGTTCTACACGATGCAAAGATAACGGGTTTCCGGGTAAATGGAATAATAGCCCTTGTTTATTGTTTATTCGTTGCTTTTGCCGAAACGCTTATCTACCTCTTCGCTGATGGCTCTGCGAAAGCTCAGAGGATCGGCGATGTAATGATAGGTGTTGGTAGCTCCTCCGGTAGTTACGACCACCGTTCCGAAGTTAAAAATTCGTCTCCGGAACGATTCTCCGAAAGCGATGGCTTCGGCTTTGTTCAGCTGCAATTCGACAACGCTGCGACGAATCAGGCCTAATTTGAAAATCACCCGTTTGTTGGTTACGACGTATTCGGCATAGCGCCGGCCGAGGTAGCTGTCGATAATCCCCCATAGGGCTATAGCGATCAGCACATAACCCGGAATCTTGATGTAGAGTGGTGAAAAGGATATCAGCAGAAGTCCGAACAACAGGAATTTCATCGGATAAACAAAAAACCACCAATGCACTTGGGCTTTGTATGTAACGGTTTCACCCGTCAGCAATGTTTTGTCTATGTAGCTCCTAACTAATTACAAGTTTACCGTATCAATGAACTTATAGCGTCCAAAGATACGGGTTCGGTATGTTTTTACCCAATGAATTGCAGTTTTTCTTCTCACGAACTCTTCATTCTCGTGTCGTGTTGTGGCCTATTGTTTGCCTCCGGGAAATCACTGCTTATTACTTCTGTTCTACTAGGTCTTTTTGCTACTTTTTGTACCGCTCCAGGCTCACCCGACAAAAAGACTGTACCATCTCGCCTATCCGCTTTTCATGATAGATATCGAATGCACGGTTGATTTCTTCATCGGGTAACGTGCTATATATTCCTCCATCCATTATCAATCCGCAATCATGCAGGACTTTCTGCTGTATGTCCTCTCTGCTCAGCAAGCACTTCCGAAATACCCTTGTTTGTTTAACAATCGTCTTTCTCATCTCTGTATTACATAATGCTCAGCATTTGTGTTTACTCTAAATTACATAACAGAAAAATACAACTTCAATCCTAAAATAAATCCACATTAGATATTATGATATAATCTTTTT
>ERZ772799.283-NODE-283-length-20030-cov-3.339274_pt1 | contig 20030 bp, 16 predicted proteins | sample MGYA00511345_ERZ772799 | MGnify/ENA primary metagenome ERZ772799 (study PRJEB29015, sample SAMEA2738037) | human oral metagenome | biome: human oral; feature: human-associated habitat; material: saliva | place: China | collected 2238 ... | reverse complement strand
GCCTAGGACGGCCCGCGCATGGTGAAATTGTCGGGGAACTCAGCTTTTGCGTTTCTTGAGCCAGCCCTGGACCGTCAGGATGATGACGGCGCCGACCACGGAGAAGACCAGACCGCGGATGGAGAAGATCCCGTGGTAGGAGGAATCGAAGATCAGTTGACCGAGCCAGCCGGCGAGCAGTGCGCCGAAGGCGCCGAGAGCGGTGGTGGCCACCCAGCCGCCGCCCTCCTCGCCGGGCATGATCGCCTTGGCGATGGTGCCGCCGATCAGACCGATGATGATGTATGCGATGAGGGTCAACATGTATCAAGCATGCCCCGCGGAGGGGTCGCACACCATCAGGTGAACCCCCGGTTCATCCCCGTGTCGGTCAGAACAGGGGCCGCCAGGGGCTGAGTAGGGACTCGGCGAACTTCTTCCACCAGGGCCGGCGGAGCCAGGCCTCGGCGGTCAGCTCCACGGTGTTGCCCTCGTCGACGGAGAAGACGTGTTCCATGTGGGAGGCCACGTCGCGGTCGGTGATCTCGAGGTTCGCCTCGTAGTTGCCCCACAGGCTGAGGCGATCCAGGTTCGCGGTTCCGATGGTGGACCACGTGCCGTCGATCACCGCGGTTTTCGAATGCACCATCGCGCCCTGATAGAGGAACAACCGGATGCCAGAGTTCAACAAGTCGGTGTAGAAACCCCGCGACAGCCAGTCCGCTACGGCGTGATTGGAACGGTCGGGAACGATGATCCGGACGTCCACCCCACGTTTCACAGCGTCCCGGAGTGCGGCCACCAGATCGTCATCGGGGATGAGGTAGGCGTGGGTCAACCAGATGCGTTCGGTGGCGCGATCGATGGCCTCGAGGTACATGTTTCGGATCGGGTAGACCTGAATCCGTGGGACGTTCCGGTGCACTTTCAACGGAGAATTCCAGCGACGCTGCTGATCGTTGGGGAGGGTTGGTAGTCCCTGCCTGCTGGCGTTCTGGTTCCAGAAATCAACGAAGGCGTTCTCCAGTTCAGCAGCCCCGGGGCCAATCACGCGAACGTGGGTATCGCGCCACTGCTGCGCGTACAGCTTGCCGATGTTGTAGCCGCCGATGAATCCCTTTTCGTGGTCGACGATCAGCAGCTTGCGATGGTCGCGTCCCCATGTTCTCGGCGACCAGGGTTTCGGGAAAGCCGGATGCCGGAGCGCGAGCACCCCCTCAGGCATGGTAAAGAAACGACGCGGCACCACAAGATTCGCGAAATCATCCCAGATGACGTTCACTTTGACGCCACGGGCAGCTGCTCTGCCAAGCGCATCCTTGAAAGCCTCTCCCACCTCGTCGGACTTCCAGATGTAGGTTTCGAAGTTCACCACATCCCGGGCGCCATCAATGGCGGCGAGCATGTCCCGGTAAAGTTCTTCACCGAAGGTATAGACGGTGATTTCATCCTGACCGACGGTCACCGGTGTGGCAGGGGAGTAAGGAAAACGTCGCAGCTTTCGGTGCTTCTTTCGCAACGACTCTCGACCGGTGATACCGATCATGAAGGCGATCTGCGCCAACAGCAGGCCGGCACTGATCCGTGGAATCGCGACACGGAGGAATCTCAGGACTCGCCTCATGACGGCCAAGCCTATTACGGTGATGACACGATGTCTGACTCCCTCTTCCCCGATCTTGCCGCCGTTTTCGCGCCCGACGAGGCGACCGTCGCCACACCTTCTCCGCGGGGGGCTGCGCGGGCTGTTGATGAGAAAGAACTGCTGGCGGGTTTGAATGAGCAACAGCGGGCGGCTGTCATTCACGCCGGTTCCCCGGTGCTGGTCGTGGCTGGTGCAGGTTCCGGTAAAACAAGGGTGCTGACCCGGCGGATCGCCCATCTGGTGGGGATTCGGGGGGTGCATCCCGGTGCGGTGTTGGCCATCACCTTCACCAACAAGGCAGCTGCCGAGATGCGAGAGCGGGTGGCGGAGCTGGTGGGCAATCGGGCCACATTGATGTGGGTTTCGACCTTCCACTCGGCCTGCGTGCGTATCCTGCGTTCCGAGATCGACCGCTTCGGCATCACCAAGTCCTTCTCCATCTATGACGACACCGACTCTAAGCGTCTACTGTCTTTGGTGATGCGGGACCACCAACTCGATCCGAAACGATTTCCGGTGCGCGCAGTGATGAACGCCATCAGCGGTTGGAAGAACGATCTGGTGGATTTTGAGGCTGCGAAGGAACAGGCCGCCAGCCCGGTGGAGAAGACCAACGCCGAGGTCTATGAGGACTATCAGGAACGGCTGCGGGCCGCCAACGCCCTCGACTTCGATGACCTGATCATGACCACCGTGCACCTGTTCCAGGCGTTCCGTGAGGTCCGGGAGAAATACCGCCGAAGGTTTCGCCACGTGCTGGTGGACGAGTACCAGGACACCAACCACGCCCAGTATGCGCTGATCCGTGAACTCTGTGGACACACCACCCCGTCGGCCACGGGAACTTTGACGGTGGATCCGGCCGAGCTGATGGTGGTGGGCGACTCGGACCAGTCCATCTACGCCTTCCGGGGGGCCACGATCCGCAACATCCTCGATTTCGAGAATGATTTTTCGGGTGCCAGGACGATTGTGTTAGACCAGAATTACCGCTCCACCAACACTGTGCTGCAGGCCGCGAACGCGGTGATCGCCAGAAACCGAGGGCGCCAGGAGAAGGCGTTGTGGAGTGACCTGGGGGAGGGCGCCCCGATCGTCGGCTGGGTGGCTGATACCGAACACGATGAGGCACAGTTCGTGGCGGGGGAGATCGACCGGCTCGTCGATGATGGCCGTGCGCGCTACGGCGATGTCGCGGTGTTCTACCGGACCAATGCCCAATCGCGTGCGCTTGAGGAGGTTTTTATCCGCGTCGGGATGCCTTACCGGGTGGTCGGTGGGGTGCGGTTCTACGAGCGCAGGGAGATCCGCGACGCCATCGCCTACCTTCGAGCTATCGCCAACCCCGCCGACGACGTGTCGGTGCGGCGAATTCTCAACGTTCCCAAACGCGGCATTGGTGACCGGGCCGTGGCGGCGATCTCGTCGCTGGCCGGCGCGGAACGCATCTGCTTCTTCGAGGCCCTTTCGCGCAGCGAGGATGCACCAGGCCTTGCAACCCGTTCGATGAAACAGATCCGTGGTTTCGTGGACCTGATCGAACGGCACCGCGTGAAAATGGCCCAGGGCGATCCTGCCGACGAGATCCTCACCTCGGTGCTCAGTGACTCCGGGTACCTTGCAGAGTTGCAGAATTCCACCGATCCCCAGGACGAGACGCGTCTGGAGAACCTGGAGGAGCTGGTGAACGTGGCGGCAGAGTTTGTGGCGGCTACGACTGCTGTCGATCTCGACGAGGAGAGTGACTCCGGGCTGGCAGCGGGAATGCCCGAACCTGATGCCTCGTTGCCTGCCTTCCTGGAGCGAATCGCACTGGTGGCGGACTCCGACCAGGTTCCGGATGGGGAACAGGGGCAGGGAGTGGTGACCCTCATGACCCTGCACACCGCGAAAGGCCTGGAGTTCGACACCGTGTTCCTCACCGGTATGGAGGAGGGCGTGTTCCCCCACATGCGCGCCATGGAATCGCAGGACGAGCTGGAGGAGGAGCGCCGACTGGCCTATGTCGGCATCACGCGGGCTCGCACACTGTTGCACCTGTCTCGTTCCACAGTGCGGGTCACCTTCGGGCAACCGAGCTACAACCCACCCTCCCGTTTCCTGGAAGAGATCCCAGCAGGGCTGATGGACTGGCGTCGTCTCGGTGAGACCCCGACCACGTGGGCCGCCAGCAACGCGGAGCGCAGGTCACGCACCAGAGAAACAATGAGTTTCGGGACCGGAGGCGGGAAACGCCCGACGGTCAGTGACCTGGCGGTCGGAGACCGTGTAGCCCACACCGCTTTCGGGCTCGGAACGGTGCTGGCCGTCCATGGGGCCGGTCTGAAGCAACAGGTGGACGTGGATTTCGGGTCGGCAGGGAAGAAACGTCTCGCCATCAGTCACGCGCCCATGGAGAAACTGTAGGGAATCGAACAACGGGGTGGGTTCCGAGCTGATGCGCGGAACCCCGTGAACCGAGAAAGAACGCAGAACCGTCAGCGGATGGTGACGCCTTGGCTGCGAAGGAACTCCATGGGATCGGTGGCCTTGTAGACGTCACCAGGGGTGGTACCTGCCGGGTAGTACTCGAAGTGCAGGTGAGGTCCGAAAGAACGACCCGTCTGGCCAACGTACCCGATCAGATCGCCGGCCTTGACCGCCTGCCCTGGTTTCACCACAACTTGCGATTGGTGCGCGTACAGGGTCATGCCACCGTTCAGGTGCATGATCACCACGTTGTTACCCGCCCAGGAAGCAGCGGTGGGACTCAGCACGATTCCGGACGCGGCGGCGTAGATGGGGGTTCCCACCGGTGCCGGGAAGTCCTGCCCCGTGTGGTACCGGGCCCAGGCGCCGGTTTGCCCGAAGGTGGAGCCGATGGAGTAGTTCTCCTTGAGCGGCATGGAGCCGCCCCCGGCGGAGGCCGCTGCCAGATCTTCGGCGGAGATCTGAGATGTGTCGACCCCGGCCTTCTTCAGCGACTCGCGCGCCGCGTTGAGACGTTCCTCGGCCTGTTTCTTCTCAGCCTCGATCTTTTCCGCCTGCGCGGCAACAAGTTTGAGGTCGGACTCGATCAGCTGCTCGCGTTCAGCCGCGGTCTCATCCGCGCTGGTCTCCAAAGCATCGTCATGGGATGACTTGAGAGAGGCATCGTGTTCCTTGGCGTTCTCATCCGCGACGGCTGAATCCAGGTCGCCGCGCACCCCGGAGCGGGAGGAAGCGCCGGAGTTGCCAAAACCCTGTTCCACGGCCTGTGCGGCGGCCTCCGGAACGGCGGCGTCGCTGGCCACTTGATCGGAGACAGACTCGTTCCCCGATGTGCGGGAGTACCACGCCCAACCGAACAGGGTCCCGACTGCGAGCAAACCGGCAAGACCGGAGGCGATTGAGACCCTCCCGAAGCGCCGACGCCGTCTCGTCGGGGACGTCGTGGAGATCTCTATGACGTCGTTTGTGTCCGACTGCTCACCGGGAAAGTCGAAAGGATCGACCTCGACCATGGCCCTTTTTGGCGTACTGGCCTTTTCCGTGTGATTCAAGGCTGTGTCTCCGCTCTCGATGGACGTCCGAAACAAACCTTAGCAATTCTCAGTATGCTCTCAAAATCAAGTTTCGAGTCGGGTCAACGTACGACTCGACCGCGTGGCGATCGTGTTCCCATCCCTGCTTTCAGGTCTGGCTCGCTAGCCCTGTGCGGTGCGCTGGCCGAGCCGCGTAGCCAGGTTCGTGAGCTGTTCCGCAGTGAACTGGGTTTCCCCGACGCCGGTGAACAGCAGATAGCTGACGGCTGTGCCGGATCTAGCGACTATCAATTGATACGGTCGCTGGGTGCCGTCGTCGGCTATCTGTTGTTTCACGTCGAAGAGTCGAGCCGCTACGGCCGGTCCATCACTGCCGTCAGTGGTTACGGGGCTCAGCTCCGTGACCTTGGCCGCCGCGACCCTCTTGGCGCAGGAGGCTATGTTCTCCGAGAGCAGATCCCCAAAGGCGGTGGCCGCGGCCTCGTCAGCGAAGGTGAAACGGTACTGGGTGATGCCGAAAACCTTGAAGGCCTCGTCGGAGGAGCCGACCGTGTAGGAGCGTTGCTTGCGGTCGGTGGGGCCCTGCTCGCTGGTCAGATTCACGCCCTCGCAGCCCATCCCGGAGAGCTCCACCTCCCTCGGGCTGCTGCTTCCTTTCCAGTCCAGGTGCCCCGGGGCGATGATCGGGATGTCGTTGGAGATCAGCCAGCCCGGCGGGTTCGCGGCGGGTGGAGCGGCCGGCGTGACTGTGGGAGTGGTGGGGCAGGTGCCGGCAGCGGCCTCGCAGGTGGCGGTCAGGGGGCGCTGCAGGGCGCTCGCCGCGCCTGTGGGGTCGACGGCGCTGTTATTGCGTGCCACGTCGAGCAGGTTGATCACCTTGCCCGTGCGCACCAGCAGAATCGTGTGATGTTGGGCGCTGCTCTCCTGAAGGACGCTCAGCTGCAGCATCTCGTCGCCGAGCCCGGCCACAGTGGAGGAGCCGGTGATTAGAGCAGGAGTCGCGGAGCAGGAGGCCAAGGATGTGGCGCGCTGCTCATAGATCTTCTTGGCGGTCTCCTCGTTGGCGTACGCGTCGATCTGGTGGATGAGGGCCAGCTTGTCCTCCTGCTGGGTCCCAAGGGCGCGTTGAAGGGCTGCCGTCGTGTTGATCTCCGCAGGGTCAGGCGCCAGACAGCTCACTTTCTTGCGAAGTGACTCTTTACCCTTCTCCGTGACTGTCTGGGTGATGCTCCAGCTGGCAGTTGGTTCGATGAGGCCTGCATCCGAGGGGTCGAGAAGCGAAGCCTCCGTGAGATTGACCGGGGTGCTGTCGGTTTCCGAGGAGCTGGGGTTGGCGTTGCTGGCGGCTGGACCGGGGGCATTCATGCGTGATAGCACGAAGATCCCGCCTGCCAGTAGGACGGCCGCGGCGATGGCCGTGACCACCCATGTGGTGAGCATGCGCTTGTGATGTGCGATCCAACCTTGTGAAGTAGCGGAGTCTTCGCGTCGTTCCTTCTGGGAATTTGCCTTCCAGGGCTTGTCCGTTTCCGGCTCGGGATCTGCGGCCCGGGCCGGGGAGCGATGCGTTGTGGTGCGGGGTTGCTCGGATGCCCGGGTTGGCGGGGAGAGTTGATCGGGCCAGCCTCCCCAGGAGGATTCCGGTTGTTGGCTCTGGTGTTGGAAATCCAGTTTGGAGGGTGCGTACCGGGTGGGCGGGGTCGTGGCATGCACTGTGGTGTCGGATACCGATTCCCGTCCTGCAGGAGTGGTTTCGTCATTGAGCCCATCCCACCGCATTGCTCTTCTGCCGGCCCCTGAACCCGGCATGGCGCGTCGTTCCGTTCCCGGGAGAACCGGTGCAGGAACGGCGCTTTCCTCGAAGGATGTGGCGGGGCGAGTGAACGGCGAGTCGATGTCGTCAGCGGCGCCGCGTCGGGCCCGGCCTGCATGTCCGCTACGTGTATCGTCGACGCCGTCCGGCTGGGCATTATCCGCCGAGAAGGCCCTGCGGGGACGTTGCTTGCCGGAGTCAGTCATGTTCACCTCCACGCGGATGACGAACCGCCACCAGGGCGGTATCTCACTGGTACAGGGTACCCATGACTTCGGTGATCTGTTGGATCAAGGAAGGAGGCTGGTGTGGCGGAACGCGGTTCTCGGCATCGGATGATAGCCGTGGATGTGGACGAGGCCGCACGCGTGGCGAGGCCCCAGGTGACCATTCCGTGGTTCGTGTTGGCCCCGGTGGGGGCGCTTGCGGTGGCGGCCGCAGGGTGGTTGCTGATGGCGGGTCCTGCCGCGCTCGGTTGGCTGACCTCCCCGGAATCGCAGCTGGCTGATGCGCTCGGGCTTGCCTCCCGGGTGTTGTTGCTCGCTAACGGGGCGGTGACCACGATCGGAGGGCAGTCAGTCAGCATCGCGCCGCTCGGTCTGGCCCTGGCACTGATTCTGCTCGGGGTCCCGGTCGCAGGGTTGGCAGCCCGCGCTGCCATCGACGAGACCGATGACCTGCGAGGACTGGTGCTGCGGGTCGGGGGCGCCTATGCGGGAACCTACATCGTATTCATCACCCTGATCGCGTTTTTCGTCCCGGAGACGTCAGTGATCCGGGCCTTCCTAGGGAGCGTGCTGATCGGGGGGATCTCCGGTTTCTGGGGGGTAACGCGTGCCGTCGGGTACGACCCCTGTGAACGATGGCCCGTGCGGGCGCGGTCGTTTCCGCGGGGGATCGGGGTGGCTGCCCTCATCTGTGTGGGAACCGGGGCAGCCCTGCTTTCGGTTGTGCTCATCCTGGGACGCGAGCGTATCGCCGCGATCGCCGACGGCCTAGGTGGCGATGGCACGGCGGGGATCCTGCTGATCGTCATCCAGCTGGCGTGGCTCCCGAACCTGGTCATCTGGGCCATGGCCTGGGCGCTGGGGGCGGGGGTCACCCTGGGAGAGGGGACGCTGCTCGACATGAACGGGACCAGTCTGGGGTTTCTGCCCTCGATTCCCGTGTTGGGAGCTGTCCCAGATCCGGGACCGGTGCCCGAGCTGGCCTGGCTGTGGTTGCTAGGCGGAGTGCTCGCAGGCGTCCTCGCGACCCTCGTCGTCACACTCAACCGCTCCTCCGAGCGGTTCTACGAGACCTCCATGACCGGTGGGATCGCGGGAATCCTCACGGGGGTGCTGCTGTTCGTGCTCGCATGGTTCGCTTCTGGCGGATTGGGGACGCAGCGCCTTGCCCACGTGGGGGTCCGACTTGGCGGTCTGGCGATCACCGCTCCCTGCATTCTCGGACTGGTCGGGCTGGTGACAGGACTCGTGGTGGGGCTTGCCAGACGGGAGTGGCCGACGTGGCGTCGAAACTGTGCCGAGACCGGCCAGGACAGTTCCGTGCAGCAGGGGGAGGAAGAGGAACAGACGCTACGCCGGTAGCTCTTCGTGAGGGCGCCGCGGCTCGTGGGAACAGAAGGGCTCTTCCGCCAGAAAATCACCCGTCATTGCATAGGCGCGGGCTCGTGAGCCGCCGCAGAAGGAACGGTACGAGCAGATACCGCACTTGCCCTTGAGCTGGCTGCGGTCACGCAGTGTCGTGAAAAGCGGAGAGTAGCGGTAGACCTCCTCGATGTCGTCGGTTCGGACGTTGCCCGCCTTGATGGGCAGGAAGCCCGAAGGGTAGATGTCTCCGACGTGGGAGATGAACATGAAGCCATCACCGTCGTTGACGTTGCGTGCGCGACCGATGCCATCCTGCTGCGAGTAGTGCATTCCGGAGGTCAGTACGTCCAGGTCGGTGTCCGCCCCGGAACGTGCCTCGGCTCGTTTGCGCTGCATGACGACCCGCGAGTACTGGGGAGCGGCGGTCGCCTTGATGTCGAAGGAAGCGGTCTTGGACAAATCGTAGAGTTGGTTGAAAACGGCCTCGAATCCTTCGGCTGAGGCGACGTCCTCCTTCTTGGCCCGCCCCATCGGGACCAGGAAGAAAACTTCCCAGAAGACGATTCCCAACTCCGTCATGAGCCGGCACATGTCCTCCATGTCGTTGAGGTTGGCCTTGCGCACTACCGTGTTCACCTGGGTGGTCAGGCCGATCTCCTGGGCTTCGCGGAGGATTCGCAGGCCGTGCGCGAAACTTCCCTTCACGCGGCGGAACTCGTCGTGGATGGTCGCGTTCGAGCCGTCGAGGCTGACCGCCAGCCGGCTCAGGCCTGCGTCCTTGAGAGCCTGGAGCTGCTCGCGCGAGGCGAGCGACGTAGTGGCGGGGGTGATGGCCATGCGCAGCCCGATGTCGGCGCCGTGCCGCACCAGATCGATGATGTCTGGGCGTTTGAAGGCGTCCCCACCGGAGAAAACGAACACTACGCGCCCGAACTTTCGGACGTCGTCGAGGAGCTTCAACGCCTCCGCGGTGGTCAGTTCGTTTGGGTTGCGCAGTGGCTGTGCGGAGGCGCGGCAGTGGCGGCAGGCCAGATCGCAGGCCTGGGTGGTCTCCCAGATCACGATGAACGGGGCCCGGTCGAAGTCCAGGTTCGGGCGGGCGCCGAAAGGTTTCCCGTGAGGATGTCCGGGCCGGTGCGAATGGGGATGCGGCATACCTCGACGCTAGCGGATACTGCGTTGGCGTGTTTGCGGGACCGTGTGTCGCCAACCAGTCAATGGGTCTTGTCGGGGTGTGGCTTCACCGTGTGGGAAGAAGTCTGGTGAAACTTTCCTGGCCGGTTCTGGGCGGCATGAGACTCGGCGCTACGGTTGTCCGGTGACGACTCGTGTAGTGGTGCTGGTGTCTGGCTCAGGGACCCTGCTGCAGGCCCTTCTTGATGCAGTGACCGCGGGGGACGTGGATGCTCGGGTCGTGGCGGTGGTCTCTGACCAGCCCGCGGCCCACGCCCTGGAACGGGCCCGAGCCGCGGGGGTGCCTGCCGTTGCCCACCCTCTCGTCAAGGGTTTGGATCGTGATCAGTGGGATGCCGAGCTGACCGGGATCGTCGCAGGCTTTCAGCCCGACCTGGTGGCTTCTGCGGGATTCATGAAGCTGCTGGGGAAGAGTTTCCTCGCTCGTTTTGGGGGACGCACCATCAACACCCATCCGGCGCTTTTGCCCAGCTTCCCCGGGATGCACGGCCCGAGGGACGCCTTGAACCACGGAGTGAAGGTCTCCGGTGCAACGATCTTCCTCGTCGACTCCGGGGTGGATACCGGTAGGATCCTGGCCCAAGGGGCCGTTGACGTGTTGCCCGACGACACTGTCGAAACCCTTCACGAACGTATCAAGGTGGTGGAGCGCCGCCTACTGGTGGAGACCGTGCGTGCCTGGAATGAAGGAGAGACATGACCGACCGGATTCAGCTGCGCCGCGCGCTGCTCAGCGTCTACGACAAGGAAGGCCTGGAGGAGCTGGCTACCGCCCTCCACACCGCCGGAGTGGAACTGGTTTCCACCGGATCTACTGCGACCCGGATCGCTGCTGCAGGGATCCCCGTAACCCCTGTTGAGCAGCTGACGGGATTCCCCGAATGCCTCGACGGTCGCGTCAAGACTCTCCATCCACGAATCCATGCCGGTATCCTCGCTGACCGCCGCCTGCCCGCCCACGTCTCCCAGCTGGAGGAACTCGATGTCGCTCCCTTCGACCTGGTGGTGGTGAACCTCTACCCGTTCGAGGCTACCGTCGCATCCGGTGCAGGGGCCGACGAGTGTATTGAACAGATCGACATCGGTGGGCCCTCGATGGTGCGTGCCGCAGCGAAGAACCACCCGAGTGTCGCGGTGGTCACGTCCACATCGCAGTATCCTGCCGTCCTGGCTGCTCTCACCGACGGCGGTTTCACTCTCCAGCAGCGCCGCGACCTCGCCACCGAGGCTTTCCGTCACACCGCCTCCTACGACATCGCCGTCGCATCCTGGATGGGGGCCACCGTGGTCGCCTCCACCGGGGACGGGTTCCCAGACTGGCTGGGTGGAGTTTGGCTGAAGAAACAGGACCTGCGTTACGGCGAGAACTCCCACCAGGAAGCGGCCCTTTACATCTATCCGCCTGGACCGAAGGGAATCGCTCAGGCCGAGCTGTTGCACGGCAAACCCATGAGCTATAACAACTACACCGACGGCGAGGCTGCCTACCGCGCCGCGAGCGACTTCACTGAGCCGTGTGTCGCGATCATCAAACACGCCAATCCGTGCGGGATCGCGGTGGGGTCCGACATCGCGGAGGCCCACCGCAGAGCCCACGCCTGCGATCCGGTCTCCGCCTTTGGTGGGGTGATCGCCGCCAACCGCCCCGTTACCGCCGAACTGGCCGAACAGATCAAGGACATTTTCACCGAGGTCGTGATCGCCCCCGAGTTCGACCCGGAGGCCCTGGCGATCCTCACCACGAAGAAGAACCTGCGACTGCTGAAGGCCGTCCCCTACACACACCGGGAACGTGTCCTCCATCCCATCTCCGGAGGTGCCCTGCTTCAGCGACCCGACCGCCTCGACGCTCCCGGCGACGACCCCGCGAATTGGGAACTCAAAGCGGGCGAGGCGGCAGACGATGCGACCCTGGACGACCTGGCCTTTGCGTGGCGGGCCTGCCGCGCCGTGAAGTCCAACGCCATTCTCCTGGCCCACGACGGCGCCTCCGTTGGTGTTGGCATGGGCCAGGTGAACCGCGTCGACTCGTGCCGTCTGGCGATTGAACGCGCGGGGGAGCGGGCAGCCGGGTCGGTGGCCGCCTCCGATGCCTTCTTCCCCTTCGCCGACGGACCGCGGATCCTGATCGACGGCGGTGTCCGGGCCATCGTCCAGCCGGGCGGCTCTCTACGTGACCAGGAAACCATCGATCTGTGTGCCGAACACGGCGTTGCGTTGTACTTCACCGGCACCCGTCACTTCTCCCACTGAGGCAGGGACAATGACCGCAGGAATCCTTGACGGCAAAGCCACGGCTGCCGCCATCAAGACGGAACTGAAGCAGCGGGTGGGCCGACTCCGTGATGTGGGAGTGATACCCGGGCTGGCGACGGTGCTCGTCGGTGACGACCCGGCCAGCCAGAACTACGTGCGCATGAAACACCGCGACTGCGAGCAGGTGGGAATCGCTTCCATCCGGGTGGAGCTGCCCGCTGACGCCACCGCCGTGCAGCTGGAGGAGGCCGTCGCGGCGTTGAACGCCGACCCCGCCTGCACCGGCTACATCGTGCAGCTTCCCCTGCCGGGACATCTCGATGAGAACCGGGCGCTGGGGTTGATCGACCCGGACAAGGACGCCGACGGGTTGCACCCGATCAACCTGGGGAGGCTGGTGCTGAACGAACCCGCCCCCCTGCCCTGCACCCCCCGCGGCATCGTGGAGCTGGTGCGCCACCACGGCATCGAGTGGCGGGGGGCGGATGTGTGTGTGGTGGGTCGCGGTATCACGGTGGGGCGTCCCCTCGGGCTGATCCTGACCCGCCGCAGCGAGAACGCGACGGTAACCCTGTGTCACACCGGAACTCGCAACTTGGCCGAACACACCCGGCGGGCCGACATCGTGGTGGCGGCGGCGGGGAAGCCGGGCATGATCACCGCCGACATGATCCGTCAGGGAGCGGTGTGCATCGACGTCGGTGTCAGCCGGGTCGAGGGCAGGACCACCGGGGACCTGGCGTCGGATGTGTGGGACAAAGCGGCCTGGGTCACCCCGAATCCTGGCGGGGTGGGTCCCATGACCCGCGCCATGCTGCTCAGCAATGTCGTCGACCGTGCCGAGGTACTCCATGCCAACCCCAACAGTTAACCGACTCCCCACGAACCCGTGGCCGTTGGCAGCAGTGCTCGGCGTGTTCTCACTCGGCGTGTTGATCGCGGGGTTCGGGCACTGGCGCTACGGGGCGGTGGTGATGGCCGCGGCGACCCTGCTCGGAGGGATCGCCCGGATGCTTCTGCCGCGCCACGTCTCGGGGTTGCTGGTGGTCCGGCGACGCTGGATGGACATCACCATCCTCTTCAGTCTGGGCACCGCGATCGGCGTGTTGGCGCTGGTGGTTCCCCCCGGTACATGAGATGCGGAGATGGGCGATAGGCTCGGAGGTGGACATCACCGTCGAAAGAAAGGTCCGCACGATGAGCACTGAGGCTCCCGTCAAGATCGCAGTGACCGGCGCAGCCGGCCAGATCTGCTACAGCCTGCTGTTCCGGATAGCCAGCGGCTCCCTGCTGGGTGATCGGCCCATCGAGCTGCGTCTGCTGGAGATCACCCCGGCCCTGAAGGCCCTGGAGGGTGTCGTCATGGAACTCGACGACTGCGCCTTCCCGAACCTGAAGAACATCGTCATCGGCGATGACCCGAAGAAGGTCTTCGACGGCGTCAACCTGGCGATGCTGGTCGGCGCCATGCCCCGTAAGGCCGGCATGGAACGCGGCGACCTGCTGAGCGCCAACGGCGCCATCTTCACCGCCCAGGGCAAGGCCTTGAACGATGTGGCGGCGGACGACGTCCGTGTGCTGGTGACCGGTAACCCGGCCAACACCAATGCGCTGATCGCTTCCAGCAACGCTCCCGACATCCCGAAGGAACGTTTCAACGCCCTCACCCGTCTGGATCACAACCGTGCGAAGTCTCAGCTCGCCCAGAAACTCGGTCGTCCGGTCGAGGAGATCAAGAAGATGACCATCTGGGGTAACCACTCCTCCACCCAGTACCCCGACATCTTCCACGCCGAGGTGGGTGGGAAGAACGCCGCCGAACTGGTGAACGATGAGGCCTGGATTGAATCCACCTTCATCCCGACGGTCGCCAAGCGTGGCGCTGCCATCATCGAGGCCCGCGGGCTGTCCTCCGCTGCCTCCGCTGCGAACGCGACTGTCGAGCACATGCGTGACTGGGTGCTTGGCACTCCTGACGGCGACTGGGTTTCTATGGCGGTTCCCTCCGACGGCTCCTACGGGGTTGCTGAGGGCGTCATCTCCTCCTTCCCGTGTGTCATCAAGAACGGCGTGTACGAGATCGTTCAGGGCCTCGAGATCGATTCGTTCTCCCGCGCCAAGATTGACGCATCCGTCGCTGAGCTGCTCGATGAGCGCAAGGCGGTCAAGGAACTCGGTTTGATCTGATCCGGTAGGAAACGCACAGGTGCCCGGCGGTTCTCCGCCGGGCACCTTTTGTTGTCCCGATGGTATTGGCCCGGATCGCGACGAAAGCGACCCGGGCCAATTCAGTTCGTGGGATCAGAGCCCCAGTTCTCCGGCGAAGTCACCAGCTTCCAGCCGTGCCTTGATCAGGCTGAGGAAGTTGGCGGCCTTGGCGCCATCAATGAGTCGGTGATCGTAGGTGAGCGACAGGTACATCATGTCCCGGATGGCGATGGTGTCGCCGCCCAGGGCATCGGTGACCACCACGGGCCGCTTCACCAGTGCACCGGTACCGAGGATCGCCACCTGCGGCAGGTTGATGATCGGGGTGTCGAAAAGGGTCCCCGCCGAGCCGTAGTTGGTGATGGTGAAGGTGCCGCCGCTCAGTTCGTCGGGGCCGACCTTTCCAGCGCGGGTGCGCGCCGCCAGGTCACCGATGCGCTTGGCAAGCCCGGCCAGGTTCAGGTCCCCGGCGTCATGAATCACAGGCACCATCAGACCGCGATCGGTGTCCACGGCAATGCCGATGTTCTCCTGCGATGCATAGGTCACGGTACCCGCTTCGAAATCGGGTGAGGCGTTGAGCATGGGCATCGCCTTCAGGGCCTCGATCGTGGCTTTCGTGATGAACGGCAGATAGGACAGGGAGGCGCCCTCGCGTTTCTTGAACTCGTCCTTCGCAGCCTTGCGCAGCTTCGAGATGGCGGTCACGTCCACCTCGACCGTGGCGGTGAGCTGCGAGGCCACCCGCAGCGACTCCGTCATCCGCTCCGCGATCACCTTGCGCATCCGCGACAGCTTCTCCGTGGTGCCGCGCAGCTTCGCTGCTTCCTCCGAGACAGCGGCAACCTGGGGAGCCGCGGCAGCAGGCGTGCTCACCTCGGCAGCAGCGCTGGGAGCGGGCGCGGAAGAGGCCTTCTTGGCAGCTTCGGCGGCATCAAGGATGTCCTGTTTACGAATACGACCTCCGACGCCGGTACCCCGGACGGAGTTCAGGGCGATGCCGTGCTCGGCAGCGAGTTTGCGAACCAGAGGCGTGACGTAGACCCCTTCCTCGGAGGAAGCCCGGCGAGCGGTGGCCGGCGCGGCAGGAGCCGGTGCGGCGGCAGAGGGTTGCGGAGCGGGCTCAGGGGCCGGTGCTGGCGTGGCAGCGGCAGCATCTCCGACCAACGCCAGAACGGCGCCAACTGCTGCGGTTTCGTCCTCTGCGACACGGATCTCCAGGAGGGTTCCCGCGGCGGGGGAGGGGATTTCGGTGTCTACCTTGTCCGTGGAGACCTCGAGGAGGGGCTCGTCCACCTCGACGGTCTCTCCGACGGCCTTCAGCCAGCGGGAGATGGTGCCCTCGGTCACCGACTCACCGAGCGCAGGCAAAACCACCTCGGTGGCGTCTCCGGTGGATGCGGCCTGCGGCGTTGCGGGCTCAGGTGTTGATGCGGGGGCAGGCTCCGCGACGGGCGTTGGCGCGGTTTCTGCAACAGGCTGGGGTTCTGGTGCTGCTGGCGGTGTAGGAGTTTCACTGGCTTCGCCGATCACCGCCAGGACGGCACCGACCTCCGCCACGTCGTCCTCGTTGAACCTGATCTCCAGTAGGGTCCCGGCCACAGGGGAGGGAATCTCGGTGTCTACCTTGTCCGTGGAGACCTCGAGGAGGGGCTCGTCCACCTCGACGGTCTCTCCGACGGCCTTCAGCCAGCGGGAGATGGTGCCTTCGGTGACCGACTCGCCCAGTACCGGGAGTTTTACTTCAGTTGACATGTGAACATTGGCTCCTTTTGTGTCTGGCGCGTCGCTATCCGTCCCAAGCCTATCCTTCAATCAGGTGTGCATGTGCAGGGCTGACCCGGCGAGGGCGAGGTTTGCCTCCGCCAGCGCCTCACTGAGGCTCGGATGCGGGTGCATCAGGTCCTTCACGTCGTCAGGGGTGGCCTGCCAACCCACCATCAGTGTTCCTTCGGCTATCAGCTCAGCGATCTCATCGCCGACGGCATGAACACCTACGACCGGGCCGCCCGGACGCCGGACCACCCGCACCAGTCCCGCGTCGCGGTCCCCGGGAGCCAGCATCAGGGCGCGGGCATTGCCGCGCAGGTCGAAATCTGAGAACTCGCAGCCTCCGGTCGCTGCTGCCTGCTCCCGGGTCATACCTACCGATGCGAACTGCGGACTCGAATAGGTGATCCGCGGGATGTCACGGTCTTCGGGAGGACGAGGACGGATGGGACGCTCGCCCATCAGATGGGCCAGGTGCTCTGCCAGGAAGATGCCGTGCGCGTAGCCGCGGTGCGCCAGCTGCGGGCCCACGACCAGATCCCCAACCGCGAATACTCTCGCGATGGTGGTGGCGAGCTCCCGGGTGGTGCTCACATGCCCCGTGGACGTGAGGGCGACGCCTGCCTCCTCCAATCCAAGGCCACTAGTGAGGGGGCGGCGGCCCACCGCGATCAGTGCGACATCCGCGGTGATGATCTCCTCGGGCAGCTGCAGGCGCACCTGGTCGCCGTCACGGACGATCCCCTTGGCTTTCTCCCCGAGTCGCAGCTCGACGCCCCGGGCCCTCAGGCGTCGTTCCAGCACGGCGACGAGGTCCGGATCCTCGTTCGGGAGCAGGTGTGGCGCCGCCTCCACCAGGACCACATCGACTCCCAGGTCGCGCCAGAGAGATGCGAACTCAACCCCGATGACGCCGCCGCCCAGGATGACGGCCCGCCCGGGAAGCCGTTCTAGGCGCAGCGCATGCTCGCTGGTGAGGATGCGTTCCCCATCGGTCGGCAGGCCCAGCGTCACGGGGGCCGATCCGGTTGCCAGGGCGATGTTGTGGGCGCGCAGCAGTTCCCCGTCGACGTCGAGGGCGGGTCCTTCGGCATCGACCACCAGTCGACCATGTCCCGGAATCACCCGGATTCCGCGGGAACGGATCAAACTGGTCAGCCCGCGGTGTAGCCTCGAGACCACGGAGTCCGCGAAACTTCGCACCTTGGCGGCGTCCACCCCGGTGAGGATGGCGCCGATTCCCACCCTGTCGGCCTTGGCGACGGTGGCGTGGATCTTCGCGGCCTGCAGCCACGCCTTGGTGGGTACGCACCCCCGGTGCAGACAGGTGCCGCCCACCTCCTTCTCTTCCACCAGCGCCACGTCCAGGCCGAGCTGCGTGGCCCGCAGCGCGGTCGCGTAGCCGGCGGGACCACCGCCCAGAATGGCCAGGTCGTGAACTTGCGTCATGCGGGACAGTCTTCCATCTTCCCGGCATAATGTTCGGGTGGGTTGGTTCTCGAAGCGCAAGGTTGCTGCAAAGGTCGCCAAGGAGCAGAAGGAAGTGGACGGTGTGCTCCTCGACCATCTCGATGGCTTTGTGACCACCCGCCGGGGCGTCGAAGCCTGGCTGGAGCAACCCACCAGCTTCAACAAACCATCGATCCTGCTGGTGGCCGCCGATGGGGAATCAACCCGGCGTGCTATCCCTTCGATCGCCTTCGGCTATGACTTCGCCTCCCGCCACGACATTCCAGCCTATGACGCGGGAGTGGTGCCGTATCCGCAACGCATGCGCGAATACGGGGCGAGGAACAAGAAGATCTCTGGATAAAGTCGGCTCTACCACAGAGCCCGCGACTCAACTCAGCCGAGAATATGCTCCTCTAGTGCATCGCTGTCAGCGATTTTCTCGTCTGGTGAGCGGGCTGATTGTGCCGCAGATCAGGGCACCGGAATGCCGGGGGCGACCCGGGCGCTGCTGATTCCCCGGTTGCTCTTTCCCAGGCGGAAACGTACTCGTCCTTTCAGCACCGTTCCTGACGTAGCCTTTCCAGCCACCAAGGGCTCGGCAGGGAAAAGGGTGAACGTCCAGACGTCATTGTAATCGCTGTCAGGTATCACCCCGACGGGTGATTGAAGCAGACGTGCTCCCCACAGCTGGCGGGTCATGGCGTCGCGGGTGTCGTGTCCCAGAACCTCGAAACGTCGCCGCTCCGCAGTTCGGACATCCATGTGGCTTCCTGCCGAGATGCCCTGGGGGCCGACGACCGAGATGAACGGTGTCCACGGGATTTCGGGGAGGGTGAGGTCAACGCCTTGTCCCAGCGCAGGGTCCACGAAATCCTCGCTGAGATCCGAATTCTGCTGTTTCCGAACCACAGGTGGAAGGTGGGAACGGGTATCGATTTTCTCCGGGGATGGGATCAGCAGCAAGCCGAAATCCGTCATCTCTCCGAAACGGAATGTCGCACAATGTTCCCGGAGCGCTGCTGCCGTGCGTTCGGCACGTTTCCACCAGTCGATGTCCTGGATGGCCTCGAGATGTTCTACCGGAGTGGGCATCCCGCGATCTGCGAGCAATTCCCGGACAGCAGGGGCCATCCAGCCCGACCGGGTCATACGGTCGAGTTCGGTTTCCCGGAATGTCATGTGCATGCGGGCTCCTGGATTTCGCCTCGACGGATCGGGCGCCTTCTCGAGTTGCTGGGATGGCGCCGAGTCTCGTGTCAAATTATCAGTCACGGGGTCTTTTCGTGGGAACGAGGTAGCGATGCCCAGGGATCTTTGTGTGGCGCCCCGAGTGCATGTCTGGGAATCAGCGCCGATCATCGAGGAAGCGAAGAATGACCTCGGCGCAGCGCCCTGCCCCGTCGATGTCTTGCGTCAGGGTAGCCAGCTCTCGTGCGCGTCGCCGCAGGGTGGGGTCGGTGAGTAGCTGCTCAACTAGGGAGGGGATCTTGTTTCGGTGGATGTCGCGCATGGTGAAGGCCAGTGCGTTGCCAAAGTTCACGCATTCTTCGATGTTGAGTTTCTGTTCCATCTGCATGCCGATGCCTGCGAAAGGGATACCCGAGGTGCAGGCCGTCTGTACCGTCCCCTCGCCCCCGTGGATGAGCGATGCGTCAATGAGCCCGCTCAACTTGTGGGTGGGGAGGAAATCGAAGACCAGAACCGAAGCGGGCAGCCCACTGCGGTCCTGTGGGGTGAGGTAGCGGCCCGCCGTGGAGATGACGTCCACATTGTGGTCCCCGAGGGCAGTGAGCAGCGGAAGTGCCACCTCGCGGCGGGCGGAGGAACCCAGGCCCACATGGATGAGCGGACGGCTGTGTTCCCGGGTGAGTTCCTCCACTTCCGGGGGTAGGGCCCCGGCGGCGTGGGCGTAGATGGGGCCGACGGCTACTTCACCGGATACCAGGGGCCGCCCGTCCAGCAGAGGGAACAGGGATGCGATCGGTGCCAGGTCGGCGTCGAGCATTGCCGCGGTGCGTCTGGGAAGCCGGAGACCGTGTTCGCGGGCCACCCGGCGGAAAGCTACTGGTTTCCACCGGAGATGTCTGGCGAGTTTCCCGGCCAGAAACCCGGCGAGGTGGTTGATGCAGCGAGAAGTGAGACCTGTGTGCACACGCAGCGGGAGGCTGGAGACCGAGGCCAGATGGCTTGCACTCAAAGGGTAGGGGCGCAGGTATATCAACGGCACTCCGGCGATCCTGGCCGACAACAGGAGGGTGAGAGTCGTCCCGATGATCACTGCGTCGGGTTGCCAGCGTGCGATCAGGTCCAGCTCGTTGCGCACGCGAGTGCGCACCATGTGGGTTGTGAACGGGAAATGTGGCGAACGCCCCTGCTCGAAGGCGAAGAACCTGGCGGCCAGGGCATCGTCCACTTCGGGGGTGAGGAGGTCGAGTTCGAAACCTGCCTCCCGGATGTAGGGAGCGTACGTGCGGGAATACCCCATGAAACGCACATCGTGCCCAGCCCCGGTGAGCGCTCGGGCCACCTCGACCCCGCGAGAGGTCTCACCCAGATTGAAGGTCTCGGGGGCGAAGAGGAAACGCGACAGGCTGTCGCGCTCCACGTCGGCGCTCGCC
>ERZ772799.280-NODE-280-length-20068-cov-8.515665_pt1 | contig 20068 bp, 17 predicted proteins | sample MGYA00511345_ERZ772799 | MGnify/ENA primary metagenome ERZ772799 (study PRJEB29015, sample SAMEA2738037) | human oral metagenome | biome: human oral; feature: human-associated habitat; material: saliva | place: China | collected 2238 ... | reverse complement strand
TGGCGGTGTCCGCCCTGTCCGCAAGGTCCCGAATGTCCTTAATTCTTTTTCTGAGGTTATTGGCGTTCAGTTTGATCTTCACTGCGGATCCTGGATGTTACTTCAATGTTGATTGCGGTCGTTAGGTGTATGAGTGTATGTGGCCTACTGGGGTGCCAAACTCTCGGACGAGTTATTCTCGTCGTCGGTTTCCGGGGTATTTCGGATTGCGTCATCGATCAGCGTGATGAGAGATCTGAATACGTCGGCTAAGTGATTGACTTCTGTTTTCACCTCGGTGGCCTGATCGTCAGCCAGCTTGCTGGTCCACGTGTCGTCTGCGTTGATTCCGGAGGACAGTGTGTCCCCTATGAGCCCGTTGCCCATGACGTCGACAAAGGCGAGCTCAGTATTCTTCTTGTTCACTTCTTCCTTGAGTCTCTCCAAGGCCTGGCGCTTCTTGTTCGCATTCGCCATGATTGTCTCTTCGTTTCGGGGTCGGGGTTGCGCGTTGCGTGAGCTCCGCTGCTGTGATCCTACCTGGTGAGAGGGTACTTGATCATGGCAAGGGCTACTCTCTTGTGTGGAGGTCGTCGGTGGGCCGCTCTCGTCGGTGCAGAGTTCATGAAGAGAGGGGCGGCTGGATCAGTGTCATGCCTTGGGTGGTATGCATGTGAGGCGGCGCCGGCGTCAGAGAGGGCTGTGGATCGTGGAGGGCCTGGCTGCCCGGTGAGACCCCCGACTATATTTGACGGAGGTAGTCATAAAAATGCGCCTGCAGATACTAAAGGCGCGCCGAAGGGGGCGGGGACAGCGCATGCTGTTCCCGCCCCCTTCGGAGATGAGATTGCTCAGCCGATCGCCTCAACGGGGGCGAGGTGCTCGAGGTTCTCACCGTTGGCGTCAACGTTGTTGTTGTAGTTGTTGGCAACGTCGGTCGCGGCGGTGGCGAATGCCTGCTCGAACTTGACGAGCTGCGGCTTGAACTCGGTCCAGGCGTCGCGGAAGGCCTTGGCGTTGGCGCTCTCCCAGACGGCGTTCTGGAGGGCGCTGTCGGTCAGCTTCTGAATGTCGTCGGACCGCTGGACGTCCTCCTTGAGGGTCTGGTACAGGGTCTTGAGGGTCTCAAGGTCTGCCTGAATCATATTGAGGTTCCTCCTCATTGCTCGGTTCATTGAGTCACTCGAAGAATGCCCGAGGGCTCTCCATGTGATTGCGACTGTGACGGCCGTCGCTTCTAGTACCATTTCACGATCCGCATCGGATCGCAAGGGGATAACAACCCATGTGATTTTCTTCCGGATCCTGGTCGTTGAGCCCGCCATGGCGGTCACGGATAGGCTACGGTGCTGTCGCTGTCCCATCCGATTCGACTTGAGGTCTCCCCATGGCACTGTCCCAGAACGGACGCTCCTCACGGCGTCGCACGAACGACGCCGGTCAGCCTCAGCCCACCCGCCAGGCCCGCGACACCGGTGGTCACCTGCCCTCTGCGCCGCGCGAGCGCCGTCCGCTCCTGGTCGCCCTCGCCGTCCTGCTCATCGTCGGCGGCGCCCTGCTCTCGGGCCTGCTGGCCATGCGCCTGGACCAGCGCGTCCAGATGCTGGCCGCCAAGGACACCATCAAGGCGGGTCAGGTCATCGACAAGGATGACCTGGTGAGCGCCTCGGTCGCCTCGGACCTCACCACCCTGGTGCGTGCCGACCAGGTCGACCAGGTCATCGGCCGCACCGCTCGCGTGGAGATCTCCAAGGGGCAGCTGCTGGACACCTCCCAGCTCGCCACCGACCCGGTCCCCGGTGGGGACCTCCAGGTCGTCGGCGTGTCCGCCAATGCCGGGCGCTTCCCGGCCGGCGGCCTGCAGCCCGGCGACAAGGTCGACATCGTCGACATCGGTTCCCAGAACATCATCGTCTCCGACGCCCAGGTGCTCGCCGCCAAGCCCTCCTCGGGCACCAGTGAGGACTGGACCTCCGGCGCCGTCATCTCCGTCCTCGTTGACAAGAAGGGCTCCGCCAAGCTCGCCAGCGCATCGGCCAACGGAACCATCGCCGTCGTCCTGACCGCGTCCGGGCAGCCGATCAAGGAGAGCTGATGCTCATCTCGATCGCCTCCGCGAAGGGGTCGCCCGGCGCCTCGACGAGCGCCCACGTACTCGCCGCGGTCTGGCCCCGTCCCGCCGTCCTGGCCGAGCTCGATCCCGCCGGATCAGACCTGGTCTACCGCGCCCACTCCCGTGAGGGCCTGCCCCTGGACAGTGACCGGGGCGTCGTCTCCCTGGCCGCCGCCATCCGCCGCGACCCGGCCGCGCCGCTGCGCGATCACCTCACCCTCATCGAGGGAGACCTGCCGGTCCTCGTGGGCCTGTCACGCCCCGATCAGGCCACAGCCATCGGGGCGGGCTGGTCCGGACTGGCCACCAGCCTGCAACGCCAGGGGGACATCATCGCCGACGTCGGCCGCCTGTCTCCCGGCGCCCCGAGCCTGGGCGTGGCCATGGCCTCCGACATCACCCTGGTCGTCGTGCGCCCCGGCGTGGAGAACTACGGCCACCTGCGTGAGCGCCTGTCCTGGATCGTCGCCGAGACCTCCCGCCGCTCCGAGCGGGTCCGCCTCGGTGTCCTCCTCGTCGCGCCCTGGAAGGCCCGCCACGAGGCCGACGACCTCACCCGCCTGCTGCGCGGCAGCGGCCTGGAGGTCCCCGTCGTCGGCGTCCTGGCCATCGACCAGAGTGCGGCCGACTCCCTGGCGGGCCGCCGCGCCCGCCCCCTGGGCCGCACCCTCCTGGTGCGCTCGGCCCGAACCGTCGCCACCGCCCTCGCCGGTGCCGTCATCAACGGAGGTGCCGCATGAGTGTCGACCAGGGACTCGTCCGCGACATGCGCGAGGAGGTCGCCGACCTCCTCGCCCAGCAGCGCCGCGACGACGCCACCTCCGGCATCCCCCCGATGTCCCCGGAGGACGAGCGCCAGTTCGCCCGCGCCCTCATCGGCCGCGTGCTCGAGCAGCACGCCCGCACCGAGATCGCCGCCGGCCGCAGCCCGCTCAACGCCCAGGAGGAGGAAGAGGTCTCCCAGGGCATCCACGCGGCGCTCTTCGGCGTCGGCCGCCTCCAGCCCCTGCTGGACAACAAGGATGTCGAGAACATCGACATCAATGGCTACGACAACGTCTTCATCCAGTACGCCGACGGCCGCGAGGAGCGCGGTGCCCCGGTGGCCGAGTCCGACGAGGAGCTCATCGAGCTCGTTCAGGTTCTCGGCTCCTACTCGGGCCTGGCCTCGCGCCCCTTCGACTCCGCCAACCCCCAGCTGGACCTGCGCCTGCCGGACGGCTCGCGCCTGTCCGCCGTCATGGAGGTCTGCTCGCGGCCCTCGATCTCGGTGCGCCGCGCCCGCCTGGACCGGGTGGGGCTGGAGGAGCTGGTCCGGCTCGGCTCCCTGACCCCGCGCCTGGCCGCCTTCTGCTCGGCGGCCGTGCGCGCCCGCAAGAACATCATGATCGCCGGTGCCACGAACGCCGGGAAGACCACCTTCCTGCGCGCCCTGGCCAACGAGATCCCGCCCGAGGAGCGCCTCATCACCGTCGAGCGCGCCCTGGAGCTGGGCCTGGGCGAGTTCGCCGACCTGCACCCCAACGTCGTCGCCTTCGAGGAGCGCCTGCCCAACTCCGAGGGTTCCGGTGCGATCTCCATGGCGGACCTCGTGCGGCGCTCACTGCGCATGAACCCTTCGCGGGTCATCGTCGGTGAGGTCCTGGGCGATGAGATCGTCACCATGCTCAACGCCATGAGCCAGGGAAACGACGGCTCGCTGTCCACCATCCACGCGAACTCCTCCTCCGAGGTGTTCAACCGCATCGCCACCTACGCCATCCAGTCCGCCGAGCACCTGCCCCAGGACGCCACCAACCTCCTCATCGCCGGCGCCGTCGACTTCGTCATCTTCCTGACCCGGGAGAACCGCTTCTCCCAGGGTGGGGGGCTGCGACGCTACGTCGCCTCCGTGCGCGAGGTCAACGGCGTCGACGGGCGGGTCCTATCCAGTGAGGTCTTCGCCGACGACGGGACCGGGACCGCCCAGCCGGCCGCGCCGATCTCCTGCGTCAACGACCTCATCAACGCCGGCTACGACCCGGCCGCCGCCTACCGGGGTGGTTACGCATGAACCAGGCCACCGCCACTGTCGCCATCCTCGCCGGTGCACTCGTCGGCGGAGGGCTCTTTCTCCTGGTCGGCTTCTTCATGGGTGTCGACATTCTGCCCGACCGTCCCGGCTCCTCGGGCTCCCTGCGTGACAGCCTCAAAGGCCTGTCCGGTCGGCTCATCGCCTGCCTCGTCGTCGGCCTGGGCATCCTGCTGCTCACCCGCTGGATCGTCCTGGCCGTCGCCGCCGGCGTGCTCGTCATCGTGTGGCCGCTGCTCTTCGGAGGCGCCAAGCAGGAGAAGATCGCCGCCGCCAAGATCGAGGCCCTGGCCACCTGGTCCGAGTCGCTGCGAGACACCATCGCCGGTGCCGTGGGCCTTGAGCAGGCCATCCCCGCCACCGTCTACGCCGCCGCCCCGGTCCTCCGCGAGGACCTGGCCCTCCTGGCGGACCGCATGCGCGTGCGGGTCCCCCTGCCGACGGCGCTGCGCCAGTTCGCCGACGACCTCGACGACCCCACGGCGGACCTCATTGTCTCCGCCCTCATCATGAACGCTCGCCTGCGCGGCCCCGGTCTGCGCCAGCTGCTCGGCGCCCTGGCGGACACGGCCCGTTCCGAGCTCGACATGCGTCAGCGCGTCTCCGCCTCCCGCGCCGGTACCCGGCGCTCCGCGCAGATCGTCGTCATCTTCTCCATCGTCGTCATGCTGGGGCTGGCCGTCTTCAACCGGAGCTTCGTGGCCCCCTACTCCAGCGTGCAGGGACAGCTGGTGCTGGTGGTCGTCGTGGCGCTCTTCGCTGTCGGCATGCTCTGGATGCGGCGTCTGGCCGGTGTCCAGCTGCCGCGCCGCTTCTTGACCGTCTCTGCTCCGGCCGGAGGTGAGAACGCATGATCACCTGGATCCTCGTCGGCGGTGCGCTCGCTGGGACCGGCCTGTTCGCCCTCATCCTCATCCTGGCGCCCCCCGCCACTCAGCCCGCCGCCGCCCTGGCCGAGCTGGACACCCGCCGCGACGAAGGTCGTATGCGTGAGGACGTGCGGCGCCTCAACCCCTCCGAGGCGGACACCCCCGAGTGGGTGGACACCTTCAGCCTGCGCATCACCTCCCTCGTGCGGCGCACCGGCATCGACCTGTCCTCCCTGAGCGGGGACCTCGCCGTCGTGGGGCGCTCCCTGGAGCGCCACATGGTGATGTCGGTCTTCCTCGGGCTGGGGGGCTTCGCCGCGCCGCTGTTCGTCGTCGGTCTCATGCAGGTCATGGGGGCGCCCCTGGGGTGGTCCGTGCCCCTGCTGCTGAGCGTCGCCCTGGGGCTCGTCGGCCTGCTGCTGCCCACGCTGCGCCTGCGCAAGGATGCCGACGAGGCTCGCCGGGACTTCCGGCACGTCGTCGGTTCCTACCTGGACCTCGTGGCCATGTCGCTGTCCGCGGGGCGCGGTGTCCCCGAGGCCCTCGACGCCGCCTCGAGCCTCTCCGACGACCCCGCCATGCTCCGCATCCGCGACGCGCTCGACATCGCCCGGCTGCGCGGGGACACGCCCTGGGCGGCCCTGGGCCGGTTGGGCACGCAGCTGCGCATCGACGAGCTGCGAGACCTGTCCGCCGCCCTGGCGCTCGTGGCCGAGGACGGCGCCAAGATCCGCGAGTCCCTGGGAGCCCGGGCATCCAGCATGCGCCGCCGCGACCTGTCCGACGCCGAGGGCAAGGCCGGGGAGAACTCCGAGTCCATGCTCGTGGCCCAGCTCGTCGTCGCCATGGGCTTCATCGTCTTCCTCGTCTATCCGGCCCTGACCGGGATCATCGGATCCGTGTAAACCCCTCAAGGCCTCCTGACCCTGACCGCCCCGTGAACGGAGAACCTCCCCGAACCAGTTGACTGCCTTTCGACCGGTCGCTTGACTGAGAGCCTGCGACGATTCACCGTCCACACCTTCATCACCCAGTTTCTCTCAAGGAAGGGACAAAGCATGCTCAAGATGCTGTGCACACTCCAGATGCTCGCCGGCGACCTGCGCGAGCGGGTCGGCAACCGCCTGTCGGAGGAGAAGGGAGCCTCGACCGTCGAGTGGGTCATCATCACCGGCTTCCTCATCGTCCTGGCCGCCGTCGTCGGCAGGGCCATCTACAGCATGGTCAACAACGCCTCCGCCAACCTCAAGGTGCCGGAGCTCGGCGGCGGCGGCAACGGTGGCGGCAACGGCTAGGCCCCCTGATAAGAGGAATGACCATCATGCAGTCGCTGCGGAGAGGGATGACGAGGCGCTTGCGCTCGGAGGCCGGGGCCTCGAGCGTCGAGCTGCTCGTCTTCTTCCCGCTGCTCCTGCTCATCGTGCTGCTCACCGTGCAGGTCGCGTTGAGCTGGTACGGCAACGAGGTGGCGACCTCCACCGCCCGGGAGGTCGCCCGCGAGGTCCGCAACGGCTCGGCCGACTCCTCCGCCATCGCTGCCGCCAAGACCGACGGCGAGGCCTACGCCCACCGGGTCGGCGGCAAGGCGCTCACCGACGTGTCGGTGGACGTCGTCGTGATCGGCAACCAGGTCAATGTCCAGGTGACGGGCAAGTCCATGGACGTCATCGCCGGCTTCGCCCCCAAGGTGCGGGCCTCGGTGACCTCGGAGCGCGAGACCTTCCGGGAGGACACGTGACCCCCGCTCCGACCACCACCCGGGCCGTCACCGGCGGCCGAGCCCGCCTCGCCGCCGAAGCGCTCCGTGCTCGCTTGCGCCCTGTCGCCGGCGGCGCCGATGCTGCCGAGCGGGGCAGCATGTCCGTCGAGATGATCGTCCTGGTCCCGGTGCTCCTGCTCATCGTCATGATCGCCGTCGCCGGGGGCCGCCTGGTTTCCGCCGAGGGCATGGTCCAGGCCGCCGCCCGCGACGCCGCCCGGGCCGCCTCCATCGAGCGCTCCGCCGGGGATGCCGACGCCGCCGCCCGCCGCAGCCTGGCCGCCGCGGACACCGCCAACGCCCGGTGCTCGGGGGGAGTCGACGTCGGTGGCTTCGGCAGGGGCGGCACCGTCACCGCCACCGTCAGCTGCCGTGTCGAGCTGTCCGACCTGGGCCTGGTCTTCCTGCCCGGCGCCACCACCGTCACGGCGAACTCCACCGCACCTGTCGACACATGGAGGGGAACCCGATGAACCGGATCGCCACCTCCGTGCGCCACCGGCTCCGCCACGACGGCGAGCGTGGAGCCGTCTCCGTCTACGCCGTCATCATCGCCGCGGTCCTCATGCTCATGGCCGGACTGTGCATCGAGGGCGGCCGCGTCCTCAACGCCCGCGCCACCCTGGCCGATCAGGCCGAGCAGGCCGCCCGCGCCGGCGCCCAGCACCTGTCCACCGACGACGTGCGCGGAGGCGCCACCGTCTCGGTGGACAGCGCCGCCGCCACCTCCGCCGCCCGCACCTACCTGGCTCAGGGCGGCTTGGCCCAGAGCTCCACCGTCGACGTCACCGCGCGAGGGGTCGCCGTCACCGTCGAACGTGACGTCCCCACCACGATGCTGCGTCTCGTCGGCGTCACATCCATTCATGTCACCGTCACCGGCGAGGCCCGCAACGCCGTCGGTATCTTCAAGGAGGATCAGTGAGCCGCGCCGCTCAACGAGCCCAGGCCGCCGGACCCGAACGCTTCCGCGCCCCGGTGCGCAGCACGCGCCCCCCGGTGTGGAAATCGCTCCTGTCCGCCGTCCTTCTCATGCTGGTCATCATCGGACTGCCGGTCCTGCTGCTGGCCACCATCGGCCTTCCCCCCATCCCCACCGAGCTGGGGCTGGACACCTTCACTCAGGCGATCTCCGTGGACGCCCTCCTGGGCGTCCTCATCTGGGTGATCTGGCTGGCCTGGATGCAGTTCACCTTCTGCACCCTGGTGGAGACCGTCTCCGCCATTCGTGGCCGCAGCGTCCCCGGGCACGTCCCCTTCTCCGGCGGGGTGCAGGCCCTGGCACGTCGGCTCGTGGCCTCCGTGCTGCTGCTGGGCGCCGTCAGCGGCCCGCTGGCCGCCGCGGCCGCCCCGGTGGTCGAGGAGCCCACCCCCGCCGTCGCCGCCGCCCAGGACTCCGCCCGCGCCACCACCCAGACCACCGACGCCTCGGGCGCCTCGATCACCTCCGGGAGCGTGGCCCAGAACCCCGACGGCAGCCAGCAGATGCGCTACATGGTCGGCGGCGTCGAGATCGACCCCGCCCTCGGCTCCCAGCTCGTGGGCCAGCGCGTCTACGTGGTCCAGCCGCCCGAGGGCCGCTACCACGACAACCTCTGGGACATCGCCGAGCGCAACCTCGGTGACGGGCGCGCCTACACCCGGATCTACGACCTCAATGCCGGCCGCGCCCAGCCCGACGGCGGCTCCCTGGAGCTGGCCCGGCTCGTCCAGCCCGGCTGGCTCATGGTCATGCCCGACGAGGCCACCTCCGTGCCCCGGGTCGAGGCCGTGCCGGTGGCACCGGCGCCGGCCACCCCCGCCCCCGCCACGCCCAACCCGGACGAGGCGAGCTCCGGCGCCAGCATCGACCAGGGCCTGGCCTCCACCCTGCGGGACGTCCCGCCCGTCCAGATGCCTGCCATCGGTGCGCTCCTGGCGGCCTCCCTCGTCTCGGTGCTCGTGCGCCGCCGGCGCCAGCTCTCCGGCGGGGCCTTCGATGAGGGGCCCGGCGAGCTCGAGCGGCTCCTGCGAGTGGGCGCCGACGAGCGTCGCGCTCAGCGCCTCAACGCCATCCTGCGCTCCCTGGACTCGATCCCCGGCAACCCACGCCCCTACGCCATCGCCATCGACGATGAGGCCTGCTACCTGCGCCTGGCTCAGGCCGTTCCTGAGGCCCCCGCCCCCTGGCGCGTCCAGGAGGAGGGCCTCACCTGGGTGATGCGCGCCGGCCAGGAGCCTGCCCCCGCCCCGAACGGCTCGCTCCTGCCGGGCCTGGTGACCGTGGGCCGCATCGCCAGTGGCGCCGACATCCTCATCGACCTGGCCTTCGCCGACGGCGAGGTCGCCGTCACCGGTGACCCCGCCATGGCCGCCGAGGTGGTCACGGCCTTCGCCCTGGAGCTGTGCACCAATCCCTGGTCCCAGGAGGCCGTCGTCGTGGGCGCCGGCCTGTCGACCACGCTGCGCGAGGTGGCCGGCGGGCGCATCCAGTCCCCGGAGGCCCTCCTGGCCAGCAACCCGCTGCCGGGCCGTGCCGACGTCATCACCGGTCGTCGCCCCGGGGCCGCCACCACCTTCGTCCTCGTGGGCAACGGAGAGGCCACGCCGAGCCTGCCGCCCGGCGGCGACTACGCCGTCGTGCGCACCGGTGGGGACGGCCGGGCGCGCTGGACCATTGACGTCGACGCATCCGGCACCGCCCGCATCGAACAGCTGGGCGTCGCGGTGCGGGCAACGCGCGCCACCGAGAACGAGGTCCTGGCTCTGGCGTACCTCTTCGGCCCGACCCAGGTGACCGATGACGGCACGCGCCCGCCGATCCCCGACCCGCCCATGCCACCGATGATGACCGCGGCCCTGCGCACCGCCGACGTGCGCATCCAGGTGCTGGGGCAGACGCTCGTGGAGGCCGCCGGCGCGGTCGAGCCCGAGCGCCGCTCGATCCTCACCGAGGCCGCCATCTGCGTGGCCCTCCACCCCGAGGGCATCCGTCCGGCCGTGCTGGGCACCATGCTCTGGCCACTGGGAGCCACCGCGGACGTGGTGGCCGGCACCGTGGAGCGGTTGCGCGCCTGGCTGGGCCACGACGCCCAGGGGCTGCCCCACCTGCGCGAGGACGCCGAGGGGCGCCTCGTCATGGGGCCGGGGGTCGTCGTCGACTGGGACGTGCTGCGCTCACTGCTGGCCTCCTCCCGCGGCTGCCCGCCCCAGCGCGAGGTCGAGCTGCTCATCGAGGCCCTGCGTCTGGTGCGCGGCCCCATGGTGGCCGGCGCCGAGGAGGGCTGTTACACCTGGATGGCGCGCGTGCGCGCCGCCCACCAGTACAACGCCCTCGTGGTGGACGCCGCCCACCGTGTCGTCGAGCTCATCGGGGACACCGACCCCGACGGCGCGGGGATGGCGATCGCCACGGGCCTGGCGGTCGTGGACCTGGACCAGGGGCTGTGGCGCGACCGCCTGCGCCTGGCGGCCCGGCGCGGCCGCGGCGAGCTGGAGCGGGAGGTGCACGGGCTCCTGTCGGCCGCCGGTGCCGATGACCTGGCCCAGGTCGACCCGGCCACGGCCGCACTCGTGGAGGATCTGGCACCGGGGCTGTCCGTGGCCCGACGCCCCGCGTAAGGAGGCGCAGGCGTGCAGCTGTTCATCAGTGTCCTGCGGCCCGGTGAGGCCGATGCGGCCGCCCGCGATCTTCTGGTCGTGGCGCCCGAGGACGCCACGGTCGGGGATATGGTGGCGGGTCTGGAGCCCGCCGTCGAGGGCAGCGCCCCCGGAGCGGCCCTGCGGCTCGTCGTCAACGCCGGCGAGCAGGTGGGTGCGCCCCCCATGGGCGTGTGGGATGGTCAGCGGCGCCTGGCCCCCGCGGACAACCTGGTCGACGTGGTCCGCAACGGCATGCTCCTGGGCCTGGGCGGGCCGGTGCGCGACGACGTCGAACCGGTGGGCGTCGTCGAGCTGCGCGTGGTGGCCGGCCAGGGGACCGGCGCCGTCCACCGCCTGAGCCTGGGCGGATACACCCTGGGCGGGCCCGGCTGCGACGTGGTCCTGGAGGGTGTGGAGGGGAGGGTCGCCGACCTCGCCGTCGCCGTCGGGGGACATGTGACGATCACCCCGGTGCCGGAGGTTGCCCAGCGCGAGCTGCCGATGCCGCTGCCGAGGCGCCGTCCCCTGCCGGGCCCCCTCGTCCTGGCCGCCCCGGAGCGCGGCGAGGAGCAGGAGGCCAAGGGACGAGCCGCCAGGCGCCGTCGACGCAAGGAGGCGCGCAAGCGCCGCCGCGCCAGGAAGAAGGGCCTGGACTCCGAGGCGATCCTCTCCAACCGGGAAACGCTGGAGCCGGACGGGGTGCGTCACTACCTCGAACTGGATCGCCGGCCCCTGAGTGTCGACGGCACCGCCTGGTCCCCGGACGCACTGCTGACGGTGGGGGAGACGCTCCTGTCGATCGGGCCGGTGCCGGAGGCCAATGCGGTGGTCTCGCCGACAGCGGGCGCCCCGACCCTGAACTTCAACCGGCCGCCGCGTCTGGCCCGGCCAGTGCGGGAGACGAAGTTCGCGCTGCCGACGAAGCCGGACGAGCAGCGCAAACTGCCCTTCCCCTTCGCGATGCTCATCTCTCCGCTGATCATGGGGGCGGGCATGTACTTCGTGACGGGGCGCCTCTACTCGCTCATGTTCATGGTGTTCTCCCCGATCATGATGATCGCCAACCAGATCCAGGGGCGCTCGAACCAGAAGAAGGACTTCCGGGACAGACTGCGCAAGTACGAGGATCAGCGTGAGGCCACCGAGGAGGCGGCCTTCAAGGCCCTGACCGCGGAGCGGGGGGTGCGCCGCGGGGACCACCCGAATGCGGCCGAGCTGCTGCTGCGCGCCACGGGGCCACGGGCCCAGCTGTGGGAGCGGCGGCCCACCGACCCGGACTGGCTGGATCTGCGGGTGGGGGTGGCGGACCTGCCCAGTGACGTGGAGATCGAGGACTCGCAGCGCGCCAAGCACGAGGAGCCGCTGCGATGGACGGCGCCGGACGTGCCGGTGCGGGTGCCGCTGGGTGAGCTGGGCGTGGTGGGCGTGTGCGGCACGCGGCGCCACGACGTCGCCGACTGGCTGGCGGCCCAGGCGGCGGTGCTGCATTCGCCGGCCGAGCTGCAGATGATGCTCCTGGTGGAGCCGGCGCGCGGTGAGAATCGCGCGGGGCGCTGGGCCTGGACGAGGTGGCTGCCCCACTTGCGCAATCTGGAGGGCATGGGCGCCCGGGCGCGTGTGGGACTGGACGATGAGACGATCGCCCGACGCATCAACGAGATCTCCGAGCTGGTGGAGCGCCGGCTGGACCCGGAGAAGCGGGGTCCCTCCACGGGGCCGGGCGAGCAGATCCTCGTGGTGCTTGACGGCGCCCGGGGCTTGCGTCTGCGCCCGGGCCTCATCTCCGTGCTGCGCCGGGGACCGGCGGCGGGGGTGTTCCTGGTGTGTATCGACCGGGATCGCACGGCCCTGCCCGAGGAGTGCCGCGCCGTGATCACCGCTGAGGTGGGGGCGGCGAGTGTGTCGCAGACGGATGTGGACGAGGTCGAGCGGGTGACCCTGGACCTGCTCCCGGACGGCTGGTGCGAGCGGGTGGCCCGAGCGCTGGCGCCGATCCATGACGTCTCGGCCTCGGGGGCGGACTCGACGATTCCGACCTCTTCGCGGCTGTTGGACGTCCTGCCGATGCCGGATCCGGATGCGGAGGCGGTGCTGGCTGCCTGGGAGCGGTGCAGCCGGACGACGAAGGCGGTCATCGGTGAGGACGCTGAGGGGCACTTCTGGTTGGATGTGCGCGCTGACGGGCCGCACGCCCTGGTGGCCGGGACGACCGGTTCGGGTAAGTCCGAGCTGCTGCAGACGCTCATCGCCTCCCTGTGCGTGGGCAACACGCCGGATTCGATGACGTTTGTGCTGGTGGACTACAAGGGTGGCGCGGCCTTCAAGGACTGTGCGCGCCTGCCGCACACGGTGGGCATGGTGACGGACCTGGACGGGCACCTCACCTCCCGGGCCCTGGAGTCCCTGGGGGCCGAGTTGCGCCGCCGCGAGCACCAGCTGGCGGGGGCGGACGCGAAGGACATTGAGGACTACGTGGCCGCCATGCAGCCCGGCGATGAGCCCATGCCGCGGCTGATGATCATCATTGACGAGTTCGCGGCTCTGGTGTCTGAGCTGCCGGACTTCGTGACGGGGCTGGTGGATATTGCTCGGCGTGGGCGCTCGCTCGGGGTGCATCTGGTGCTGGCGACCCAGCGGCCGGCGGGTGTGGTCTCGGCTGAGATCAAGTCGAACACGAACCTGCGTATCGCCCTGCGCGTCACCGATGAGAACGACTCCCAGGACGTCATTGAGGCCTCCAACTCGGCCTATATCCCACCCTCGATCCCGGGGCGTGCTTATGCGCGGCTGGGGCATGCGAGTCTGCGTCAGTTCCAGTCCTCCCGGGTGGGGGGACGGCCTCGTGGGGCGTTGCCGCAGGCGGCGGTGCGGGCGGCGACGCTGACGTTGGATGAGCTTTCCCGTCCGGAGATGAAGCCGCCGGATATGGAGGAGGATGCGACGATTCCCACTGATCTGGCCACTTTGGTTTCCGCGATGGGGGCGGCGCATACGGCGACGGGCCGGCCGGATCCGCACAGTCCGTGGCTGCCGCCGCTGCCGGAGCTGATCACGCTGGCGCAGGTTCAGGAGGGCATGGAGGCGGCCGAGGTCACTGGGGGCGCGGACGGTGGTCTGGGTGGGTCTGATCCGCGGGTGGCGGGTTTCTTGCCGGCGTTGCCGTTGGGGTTGGAGGATCTGCCCGGTGAGCAGGCGCAGCGGCCCATGACGTGGGACTACACGCGCGCCGGTCACTTGGGGATCGCCGGGGCTCCGCGTTCGGGGCGTTCGAGTGTGCTGCGGGGGATCGCGGTGGCCCTGGCGCAGACGGCCTCAGCCGCTGAGGTGCACGTCTACGGCATTGACGCGGGTAACGGTGCCCTGGCCCCGTGCGTGGGTCTGCCGAACTTCGGGGCGGTGGTCACGCGTGACCAGGCGGACCGGATTCGTCGCATGCTGGCATTGCTGGGTGGTCAGGTGGCCCACCGTCAGCAGTATCTGGCCACGCACGGCTACGCGTCGGTGGCTGAGCAGCGGGCCGCCACCGAGCCGTCCGAGCGCCTGCCGTACCTGGTGCTGCTCATTGACCGGTGGGACAACTTCATGGCGACCTTTGAGAACACCGACGCCGGTGCGATCCCCGGGATGGTGGAGACGCTGATGCGTGAGGGTCCGGCGGTGGGCCTGCGTGTGGTGATTGCTGGGGACCGGACCGTGTTCCGGGGGCGGTTCGGGATGATGTTGGAGGATCGTCTGGTGCTGCGTATGCCCAGTCCGGAGGATTTCGATCTGATTGCTATGCGTGCTCGGGATGTTCCTTTGTCGATGCCGCAGGGCCGGGCCTTCCGCTCAGGGGAACGGCCCCGCGAGGTCCAGCTGGTCATGCTGACCGATGATTCTGCGGGAACGGCGCAGGTGGCGGCGGTCCACCAGGCAGCCGAGCAGGCCAACGCAAGGTGGGGCGTCATTGATCGCGCCCAGCGTCCGGGGCACGTCGATGAGCTGCCGGTGGCGATCTCCGCCGAGGAGGCGCTCAAGCTCGAGCCCGCACTGGAGCCCAATGAGATCGCCTTCGCCGTGGGCGGCGATGATCTGCGCCTGCTGCCGGTGTCTCTGGAGGACATTGGTAACGCCTTCCTCGTCACCGGCCCGCGGCGTTCCGGGCGGTCGACGGCGCTGCACTTCGCCACCAACCGGCTTCTGGAGAACGGGCAGAAGGTCGTGCTGGTGCTGCCCCGCAAGTCTCCGCTGATGGAGTTCGCCAACAACCCGAGTGTGCTGGGCGTCCTGGGTATGGAAGCGGAGCCCAGTGATCTGAGCGAGCTGCTCAAGGAGGATGTGGAGAATACTGTGATTGTGGTGGATGATTTCGATACACTGACAAATGACCACAACATGAATCCGAGGATTGAGGAGCACATCAAGGCCTGCCGCGACCACCACGGGGGTGTCCTGGTGGCCTGCGGCATCGACGAGATCGGGGGTATGTACCGCGGCGTTGTCGCCACCGCCAGGAAGACAAGAACCGGACTCATCCTCGCTCCGCGAGGATCCGACGACGGCTCCCACTTCTCGGCCCGACTCCCGAGATCCATCGGAGGCCCCGTCCCCAAAGGTCGAGCGGTCCAAATCAGTACCACTGGCTGGACGTGGGTGCAAGTTCCACGGCAGCAAGTGGACAACGAGTAGTTGCTTCAATAAAGTGTCATTTCCTGCGGGGTTGTGACTACTGGACACATAATTAAGTCAGATAGGTTGTCAGAAAGGAAGCAAAATGACAGACAAAGACGAAATGGACGACAATAGAAAAAAAAGCGCCTTGGAGCGAATTAAAAAAACTACCGACGAAGCCAAAAGTCACATAGACAAAAATCCGAAACCCATTGACGGAAGTCAGGCGACAGCCGCAAGCCAAGACTATAGCGGAGGGGCAGATAGCTTCACCAAGGATTTGTCGGATGCATGGCAGTCATCAAAATCTGAAGAGTTCCAATCAGACATTATATCAAATATTCATGACATTAGGGAAGAGTGGCGTAAGGTGCATGAGCATGTAAGTGCCGCCATTAACAACACTCCATCCGAACCGCGATTGAAAAAGAAAGAGCATATGGACGCAACTGATAAGAAGTGGGACAAAGTTCCCTGATCCTACCATTATCGTAATCCAGACTTAAAAAGTAAACAGGAAAAAATTATGGTATTCATTAAGGTGGACTTGGATAAACTCGGCACTTTCATTAAGAACTTGGAGGAATGGATCATTGATGCTGAATCGAGTCGCAAGGCTGTTCGCAACAAAGTAAGTGCGGAAGATCCCGCTAACATCCGAGACGTCGTCTCCGACAATTCAACCATGACTCGAGTGATAAATCACCTGTCAAGCCTTAAGGGGTCGCTCGAAACTCGTCGTTTAAATGTCAAAGATATGAACTCCAATGGGGTTGCAGGTGTGGCCGGAGCGAGCGTGTATTACTTGCCTGACGGAGTCGAAGACAATACTGCGAATGTAACGAAGTATAACATAAATGCGAGAAAGGCGGGAGATAGGGCCGCTCTAGAACTAGTTGAGGCAAATGAGAACGGAAAGTCCTCAAAGGGACGGACCGCTGAACAGATTATCTTCGAGATGAAGAACCACCAAGATATCCCGACCTACGCTTCTGCCTTCTTTTCTATCACTTCTCCCGAAAGTTATCTGGACCTAATGGAACAAAGTATTATAGAGGTATCCTCAGATCCAGAAAAGGGGGCTGCGGCCACGTCTGTATTTTCACACCTGTTTGCTGCTGCGTCAAAATTTGGTCGCAACGCTAAAGGGATGGCTGAAGGGTACGGAGAAGCTGTAGCAAAAAATGACACAAAGCAGGCGTCACGAATAAAAATGATGAATGCCCTCCTATCCTGCCCCACCTCGCCGGCCGACTATTCTTCTGATTTTCTTGTGGAGTACGCAACGAGGGCAGAGAAGGTCGATCTCAATAAAGTTAAGACATCTGCTCCAGCGCTGCCGTTCAGTTGGACCAATAGCGTCGATCCCTTATCTGGCGCACTCAACGCAATAGGAAGAAACAAAACGGCAGCATTGAACTACTTCTCACCAGACGGCAAGATGGGCCCAATTAAAGATTCATCAGGAAATAATGTTACGGACGGCAATGGGAATCCTATAAATGTGTGGCAACCCGGCCCTAAATCAAGGGCACGCTGGGAACGCATCAACGGGCGCTCCTGGGACCGCGAGGGAGTGGTGAACTTGAGTTCCGCAATGAAGGCAAATTCTTCCTGGCGAGACTCAGGTGACTCCAATACGGCTGCGAGAGCAGCCTGGTCTACAAGTCAGTCAATCAACCATGCTGCTACGCATTGGAGAAAGAAGGACTACGATACCAAGGATCTCGACCCAAGTCGCCTTGATGCAAAAAGTAAAGTGAATAGCGGGAAAGAAACACTCAAAGAGAATATGGCTGTGGTTATGGGGGATTGCGAGAAAGAGATTTATGGAATAGCAAACAGCGTTGACCCCGGAGCGCCATTTAACAGGAATAATATTTCGACGGTGCTATACGATATCATGGATAATGAAAAAGCAATTTCTCATGTCAATGCAAAAGTCGGAGCATACGCTCAACAGGCTCAGGATTATGACCCAGAAAATGGTTGGACTACGGAAGACGTCGCTGATAAGTATCGTAAGGCGGGTGCTGCGTCAGGTTTTCTTAGTGAGATGACGAGAAAGAGGATGGCGGACAATAAGGACTCCAATGGTAAAACAGTGGAAATGTTGAATACCGGCGCGTCTGTATTTTCAACGCTTGCTGGCGCAGCCGTCAGCCCTGCATTGGGTACGGCGACTGCAGTAGCTACACAATCCTTGCAGCCGATGACAGTTGATGCGATTGCCAAGGCGTCCGGGCTTCCTAGAACTACTTTGACCGGAAAGGATCAAACAGCTTCACACGAGCAACTTGAAGCGTTGGCATATCAAGAAATGGTGAACAGAGACCTTCCTGAAGGGGTTAAGCCAGCGCCGAATGCTCAGTATCAGGCGACGGATGGAAGCTGGAAAAAATGGACTGATGCTAACGGTAATGTCACTCTGCCTTCTCCTTACGATGATGGAGCTGGCGGTGCACTGCGTACGTGGGCTGACGATACCCACAACAACGAATTTAAACAAGTGAAGGAATCTATTGGCAATGGGATAGACGAAGGGGAGAGGAATATTCACGAAGCAACAGATAGTTCGGGTCACTCTGATGGTACCCTGAAGATTAACAGAAATTGAGTAGAGGAGATTACTCAGTGCCACTAAAGGGAACGTTAATAGGTGCATATTATCGACTAGTAGCCTTGTTGTCAGTGCTTTTGTTGGCTGGTTGTTCTATCTCGCCTTCGAATGGCGGGAAAAGGAGTAGCGGGACGGATGCGTCGGAGCCAGCAATGCTTCGAGAATTCACACTATGTGAAAGCGTTCCTAGAGATGTGTTGGTTGCGTCGCTGGGCCTCAATGCTCGTTCTTTCACCGTGTCTCATTATTCGGACGTCGATATGAGATCTGATTCGTACGATCCCTTTTTTAGTTGTATCATTGAAGGTTTTTCCTCAAATGAACCGGTAGATTTGGAAATTACTTTCAACAACGCGAATAGGGTAAATGCGGGTGATGGCGGACCTAAACCGGCCCATTTTGATGACATAGCTACAAGTTGGCCTAAGGCAAAACCTGTAAATTTGGAGGGGCGTGACGGCAAGGGGTGGTCGATATTTGTTGAGCCGTCGAAGTCCGTGTTTGTGTTCTGGCAATATCGAAGTGGTGGCATCATGAAGGTGCAGTTACGTTATTCTGGTCATATGCCAAGTGATGTCGATTTGAATAAGTTGAGAAATGTTATGTTGAGTTTTGTGGATGTTGTTCCGGCAGTTACTGAAGGTCCTTCGCGTGAGCACGCTAAGGTCACTAATTCAGGGGTGGAAACGAATTAATGTAATGGTGAGGTTGATCTAATGTAATATCCATGAGTTTGGAAAAGATTCTGATGCTCTTTTGGTGCATTTAAATTTGGATTCTCAACCGATGCAAGCTGGTTTGCGTCGCCTGATTCATGGCATTTTAGTTCCTTGGTGACTGTAGGGATTTTGGGGTGCTTGTTGTAGTTTGGTTGAACTGGAGTGGGGGCACCCCTATGCGGTGTGGGGTGCGTGGTGTTTCCCGGACTGGGGAGTTTTTCTTCCCGTGAGTCGAATGGTGTAGATGGGTGGAGGCAGATGGGCCCATCATACTTCTTGCCCCTTATGGTTGATGGAGCCGATAAGGTCTGGGCGTTTGATACGCCTACAAGTGTTTTTCGCGCCCTAGGTGAACATCCTCAGGCGTCGTATCAGTTTTTTAATGGCAACGTGCGCCGAATGACATACTGGTCTGCTCAGCACGATTATGCTTCTGGTAACCTTTCCGGCATCGCGACTGCATTCGATGCAGCGTCAACCGACCCAGCGATTATGCGTAAGGATCCCGGGGGTGCGGCGACAATTGCGTCGTACGGGGTAAATGGAATCATGGGGCGCAGCGATGTTGGGCCTAAAACTCAGTATGTCCCTACGGTTGATGACATATACCTTGGTATGCAAGGAACCGAAACTGCTGGGTCAGTCCGGCACATACTTCAGACGTACTTTTCTTCTGTTGCGGATGGGTTTGCAAATTCTTCTAAGAAGCCAACCGCTGATTTAGACCACGATGGCGTTCCGGACCAAACTTACACAGTGACTCTGCCTGGCGGGCAAGCCGTTGCGAATAGCCCTTGGTTTAGTAGAGAGTCCTTAAACAAGGCATTTGGGATTATTGGGCGAGACCCCCAGTCGATGCTGAAAATGCGTGAGACTTTGTCGAATGCCGAGACGCAACGCGTTAATCCTGGCATGGACGAGAAGGAAAGTGAGGCTATGATGACTTACTGGGCTAATGTTGAGGGGGCGGTTGCGAATGCTATCGGGACTGGGGCAATCAACAATGCTGAACTGAAGGACAAATCTGCTAAGGCTTGGATTCAATTAGGGTCTATGGGGGCTTCGGAAGTTGCCTCCAAGGTTCCAGGAGGAAAAATTGCGTCGATAGGTTCGGATGCATTCATTGATTGGCTAGCTAAACAGGCCGAAGATAATTGGGCTAAAAATGCCTCCACTGAAAAGGAAAAACAGGAAGCTCTGACTGATCGGGCCCTGCAAGATTATAAGCGTCGACTGCTGTTCGCCTACGATCAAGCCGGACTGAATGGTTATCAGAATGATATTGATCCAGACACTGGAAAGTCGAAACATCCTCTAAGTGTCAGTCATGGGGATGCGGTTGTTGAGGAACCGGCAGGCAGCGGCAACTATAGGCTTATAACGAAGAAGGAGTATGATGCATTGCCTGCCGACAGGCAAGCGACCGTAAGAACTACGCTTAATAGTTTAGCGGGAACCTCTGTAGGCTGGGGCGACATCCTTGCTGGAGAATTAGTCGAATCTACTTTCGAAACAGGTTTTAAAAAGAGGTTCTCATGAAGCTTCGGTCTCGGTGCTTGGTTGTTGCGAGTGTTGCTGTGGTGTTTCTGAATGTGTCGTGCTCGGTGGTTGGTGGAGGGGAGGTGACTCCTAAGAAGGTTGCGCCATTGCGGTCAGTTATGTTGACT
>ERZ772799.278-NODE-278-length-20126-cov-3.530367_pt1 | contig 20126 bp, 14 predicted proteins | sample MGYA00511345_ERZ772799 | MGnify/ENA primary metagenome ERZ772799 (study PRJEB29015, sample SAMEA2738037) | human oral metagenome | biome: human oral; feature: human-associated habitat; material: saliva | place: China | collected 2238 ... | reverse complement strand
AGCGCGGTTGCATCCGGATCATGGTTCCTCGGGGCGTTGATGGCCGTCGGAGCGGTGGCCTACGTCACGGGCGCCATGCACCTGGACGGCACTGCGGACGTCGCGGACGCGCTGGGTTCCCGGAAACCCGCGGAGCAGGCGCGGGCGATCATGAAACAGTCCGACATCGGCCCGATGGGGGTGGTGTCGCTGCTGGTTGTGCTGCTGCTGGAGGTGGCTTGCCTCGGCGTCGCACCTCCCGGCACCTGGCCGTTGCTGATGGCCTTCGGCATGGCTGCGGGACGGGTGGTTCCGCTGGCCGCCACGCTGCCGGGCCGGGGTGAAGAACCGGTCCCGGGTACCTTGTCCTCGCTGGTGGCTGGCAAGATCGGGGAAGCCGGGCTGTGGGCCAGCCGGGGGGCGGTGCTGGCGGCGGGCGGCGCGGTCACCTGGTGGCTGCTGGGTTGGCTGGTAGCGGCCTGGTGGTCGGGTGTGGTCGTGACCGCCTGGGTGTTTTCGACCTGCTGGCAGCGACACCTCTTGCGGCGTCTGGGGCGCCTGAACGGCGACTGCTACGGTTCTCTGATCGAACTGACCCAGCTGGCCGTCTGGCTGGGAATCGCGCTCACCGTGAAGCTGATCGGAGTGGCATGACACTGAGACATCGCGGCCTGGGGCTCGCCATCGGAATGGCGGCGGACCAGGTGTTCGCAGACCCGCAGAAGCACCATCCCGTCGCCTGGTTCGGTTCCTGGGCCACCCGGGTGGAGGAAACTACCCACGCAGACAACCGTGCCGCAGGAACCATGTTTGCTGCGCTCGCAGTCGCCCCCGTTCTGGTGGGTGGGCTGCTGGTGGAACGGATTTCCGTGCGGCATAGGTGGATGCAGGTCGCGGCCACCGCGGTCGCGACCTGGGCAGCGCTCGGGGCCAGGCGGCTCGCTGACGAGGGAAGGACCATGGCCGACCGCCTCGAGGAGGACGACCTCGAGGCGGCCCGGGAACAACTGCCGAACCTCTGCGGTCGCGATCCGAGTTGCCTCGACGCCGAGGAGCTGGGACGCGCCACCGTCGAGTCAATGGCGGAGAACACCAACGACGCCGGGGTGTGCACGATTTTCTGGGGGGCGCTCGCAGGGGTTCCCGGAATCCTGACTCACCGTGCCCTCAACACCCTCGACGCCATGGTCGGTTACCGCAACCAGCGCTACGGGCGTTTCGGCACGACATCGGCACGCACTGATGATGCCGCGGCCTGGATACCGGCGCGACTCACCGGGGCCCTGGCGTGCGTGTGTGCCCCACTGGTCGGAGGAGCCGTCTCCCGGGCCTGGCGCATCATGCGGCGCGATGGGGCCAACCATCCCAGCCCGAACGGCGGTTGGTGCGAATCCGCATGGGCTGGCGCGCTCGGTGTGCAGCTGGGCGGGGAGAACCGCTACGGCGATCGGGTGGAGTCCCGCCCCACCCTCGGTGACGGCCCCCGCCCCGCAGGGTCGCAGGTGCGCCGCGCCGCGACACTGGTGACGGTCGTCACCGCCGCCGCCACGGGACTGCTGGCGGGGGCGCTGATCGTGTTCGGAGGTGGGAGGAAATGACCGGGTTGTTGATCGCTGGAACCGCATCGGATGCGGGCAAGTCGTTGATTGTGACCGGCCTGGCGCGTGCGTTCCGGCGCCGCGGGATCAAGGTGGCCCCGTTCAAGTCGCAGAACATGTCCAACAACTCGATGGTCTGCTCGGATGGCACCGAGATCGGGCGCGCCCAGTACCTGCAGGCGCAGGCAGCCGGGGTGGAGCCGAGCTGCCTGTTGAATCCTGTGCTGCTGAAACCGGGCAGCGATCGGCGCAGTTTCGTCGTGCTCCGTGGCCGTCCCGCGGGGGAGCTCGGTGCAGGGCAGTACGCCAGCGGGCGCAAACACCTGGCCGAGGCTGCCTTCGACGCCTACGAAGAGCTCGCAGCCGGCCACGACCTGGTGCTGTGTGAGGGAGCCGGATCGCCCGCCGAGATCAACCTGCGTCGGGGCGACTACGTCAACTTCGGCCTGGCGGAACGTTTCGGGCTGCCTGTGGTGCTGGCCGCAGACATCGACCGTGGGGGCGCTCTGGCGGCGATCTTCGGCACCCACGGCATCGTCTCCGAACAGGATCGTGGGCGGCTGGTGGGATACCTCATCAACAAGTTCCGCGGTGACCAGGCGGTGCTTGACCCGGGTCTGGACGAGCTGACTCGGCGCACCGGTCTCAGGAGCTACGGTGTGCTTCCCTGGCTAGCGGATGTGTGGCTGGACGGGGAGGATGCCCTGACCATTGGGTCGCGGGTTTTGCGTCCCGGCACCGGGGTGCTCCACGTCGCCGTCGTTCACTTCCCCCGCACCTCGAACGCCACCGACGTGGATGCTCTCGCCGCGGAACCGGGTGTTCAGGTGGTCGTCACCGCATCACCCGATCAGATCGCCCAGGCAGACCTTGTGGTGCTGCCCGGGTCGCGGGCCACTGTCACGGACCTGGCCTGGCTCAGGGACAAGGGCCTGGCGGAGGCGATCCGGAACCGCGCCCAGCAGCAGCGGCCCGTGCTCGGCATCTGTGGTGGTTACCAGATGCTCACCGACCGTATCCTCGATGATCTTGAATCCGGTGACGGAGACATCCCCGGCCTGGGCTTGCTTCCCGGTGAGGTGCGTTTCGGCGAGGTGAAGGTTCTCGGCAGACCATTTGGGACGTGGCAGGGAGAACCGGTCGAGGGCTACACCATCCACCACGGGCGGGTTCACGCCGCAGGAGGGAAGGAGTTCTGCGAGGGCCAACAGGTCGGCTCCACGTTCGGGACCATGTGGCACGGGGCCTTCGAGTCCGACGGTTTTCGCCGGGCCTTCCTCGAAGAGATCGCGCGGCTGACCGGTAGCGACTGGCGGCCCAGCGAAGGGGCGCCCGGCTACGCTGAGCAACGAGAAGCCATGATCGACAGACTCGCAGATGCTTGTGAGGACAACCTGGACGTGACGGCGCTACTCGAAGCGGCAAGCTGAAGGCGGGAATCGTCGGTATCGGCACAAAGGCGCTTCGGGACCACGGATGGGTGATGGATGCTTACGCCTTTGCCCTTCCGTGAAGCGGGAAGTAACAGGTCTTTTGCGCTGAACTTAGGCGGGTTATTTGTTCGCGCCCACTGACAGACCACGTGAAGCCGCAGCTTCTTTTATCAGCCATTGACCGGTGAGAACCGCAACACCACCGTGATGGGAACGGGGCCGTCAGTGAGCCAGGAAAGCAAGCCGAACCTCTCAATGCCGTCGGCCCAGCGGGAGGGGATGTGGGGTTGCTCATTGCTGCACAGTCGTTGATGTCTTCCCGACACCTCGATGAGCTGCTGCCGGCAAGTACGACAGCAGCTCATCGAGATCGTCGTCCAAGGTTTGGGACGCATACTCCCCGAGCCCAAGGGGATATATGGCCGGCAGGCTCACTCCTCCAGGTCGCCCTCCACCTCCAGGTAGAGCTCGTGGAGCTGGTTGATCAGCTCGGGATCCGGGTTTTCCCACATTCCACGGTCCACTGACTCCTGGAGCCGTTCGACCATGCTGCGCAGTGCCCACGGGTTGGCCTGGCGCAGGAATTCCTGGTTTTGTTCGTCGAGCAGGTAGGTGTTCGCCACCGACTCATACATCCAGTCACCCACCACCTGTGCGGTGGCGTCGAAACCGAACAGGTAGTCGACGCTGGCGGCCATCTCGAAGGCTCCCTTGTAGCCGTGGCGGCGCATCGCCGCCAGCCACTTCGGGTTGACCACGCGTGCCCGGAATACGCGGGCGGTCTCTTCCGCGAGGGACCGGGTGCGCACTGCGTCGGGGATGCTGGTGTCACCGACGTAGGCCTTCGGAGCGTTACCGGTCAGGGCCCGAACCGTCGCCACCATACCGCCGTGGTACTGGAAGTAGTCGTCGGAGTCGATGATGTCGTGCTCGCGGGAGTCGACGTTCTTCGCGGCCACTTTGATGCGGCGGTAGTTGTTCTCCATGTCGTCGCGGGCGGGGGTGCCGTCGAGGTCGCGTCCGTAGGCGAAACCACCCCAGGCTGCGTAGACCTCGGCCAGGTCCTCGTCGGATCGCCAGTTCCCGGACTCGATCAGTTCCAGCATCCCGGCGCCGTAGGTACCGGGTTTGGAACCGAAGATGCGGGTGCGGGCGCGACGCTCATCTCCGTGGGTTTCCAGGTCGGCTGACACGTGGGCGCGCACGAAGTTGGTCTCGACCGGCTCCTCCTGCGCCGCGGCGAGTGCCACGGCGTCGTCGAGAAGAGCGACCACGTGTGGGAAGGCGTCGCGGAAGAAACCGGAGATGCGGACGGTCACGTCAATACGGGGCCGACCGAGCTCCTCCAGGGTCATGGCCTCCAGACCGACCACTCGGCGTGACTGCTCCTCCCAGACGGGGCGGATGCCAAGCAGGGCGAACACCTCCGCGATGTCGTCACCGGAGGTGCGCATCGCCGAGGTTCCCCACACCGACAACCCGACGGAACTCGGATATTCCCCGGTCTCTGCCAGATAGCGGGCCACGAGGTTCTCGGCTGCGGCTTGACCGGTTTGCCAGGCCAGTTTCGACGGAATCGCTTTCGGATCGACCGAGTAGAAATTGCGACCGGTCGGCAGCACGTTCACCAGGCCGCGCAGCGGCGAACCCGAGGGTCCGGCCGGAATGTAGCCGCCATCCAGGGCGTGGAGGACGGCGGGGATCTCGCCCTCAGTGGCCCTCAGACGTGGCACCACCTCGGTGGCCCCGAACTCTAGAGCAGCACGCACTCCAGCGACATCGATCCCGTCGCGCCTGGAGAGCGGGGCGACGATGCTCTCGATGGCCTCCGGGTCCCAGCTAGCTGCGGCGAGCTGTTCCACAAGGGAGCGGGCTTCGGCTTCCACCGTGTCGGTTTCCTCCCGTGTGATGGAGACGTCCTGCTGGTCCTCCGGTAGGCCCAGGGCAACCCGCAGGCCGGGTACCCCATCGGTGCGACCTCCGAAGACCTGGTTGGAACGCAGAATCGCCAACACCAGGTTGACCATGCCCTCGTCCTCGGGAACCTGCGAGAGCACATGGAGACCGTCGCGGATCTGGACGTCCTTGATCTCGCACAGCCAACCGTCAACGTGCATCACGAACTCGTCGAACTCCTTCTCGTCGGGGCGTTCCTCGAGTCCGAGGTCTTGGTGCATCTGGGCTGCCTTGATGAGCTGCCAGATCTCTCCCTGTAGGGCGGGGGCCTTCGCCGGGTCCATCACGGAGACGTTGCCGTATTCGTCCAGTAGCTGCTCCAGCCGGGAGATGTCACCGTATGACTCGGCGCGCGCCATCGGCGGGATCAGGTGGTCGACGATCGTGGCGTGGGCGCGTCGCTTGGCCTGGGTACCTTCGCCAGGATCGTTGACGAGGAACGGGTAGATCAACGGCAGGCTTCCCAGGGCCGCATCAGGACCCGAGACGGCATCGAGGGCCAGGGTTTTGCCGGGCAGCCATTCGAGGTTGCCGTGTTTGCCGACGTGGACGATGGCGTGCGCCCCGAATTCCTTCTCCAACCAGCGGTAGGTGGCCAGGTAGTGGTGGGTGGGTGCCAGGTCGGGATCGTGGTAAATCGCGATCGGGTTCTCCCCGAAACCACGGGGCGGCTGCACGAGGATCACGATGTTGCCTGCCTGAAGGGTCGCGGCCACGATCTCGCCGTCAGGGTTGGTGGCGCGATCCACGAACAGGTTGCCGGGGGCATCACCCCAGGTCTGTGTCACCTGCTCCTGCAGTTCGGTGGGGAACTCCGCGAACCAGCGACGATAGGTCGCGGCGTCGATGCGGACGGGCTGACCGCTCAGCTGCTCGCTGGTCAGCCATTCCTCGTCCTGCCCGCCGGCTGCGATGATGGCATGTATCAAGGCGTTTCCAGCAGTGGTATCGGGATGTTCGCCCTCTATAGGCTCCAGCTCACCGGTGCCGGGGATCTCGCCGGGCGCACCCAGGTCGTAGCCCGCCTCCCGCATGGCCCGCAGCAACCGGATGATCGAGACGGGGGTGTCGAGGCCAACCGCGTTGCCGATTCGGGCGTGCTTGGTGGGGTAGGCCGACAGGACGATAGCGACCTTCCGCTCAGCGGGTGGGATCAGCCGCAGCCTCGCGTGGTTCACGGCCAGCCCTGCAACCCGGGCGCAGCGCTCCAGGTCGGGAACGTAGTGGGGCAGGCCATCGGCATCAATCTCTTTGAAGGAGAAGGCGACGGTGATCAACCGCCCGTCAAACTCGGGAACCGCCACCTGGGTGGCGACGTCATAGGGGCCCATGCCGTCATCGGTGGACTCCCAGGTCTCTCGGTTCCACGTCACAGTCAGCCCCTGCAGGATCGGGACGTCCAGTTTGGCGAGTTGTTCCACGTCCCAGGCGCCCTCGTCGCCGCCTGCCGAGGCGTCTGCCGGAGTGAGACCGCCCGAGGCCTGCACCGTGGTGATGATGGCGTCGCAGGTTCCCAGGTACTCGATCAACCCCGGATCGGGGTCACGCAGCGATGCGGTCTGGATCGGAACCGCCAATCCACCCGCCGCATCAATGGCATCGGCCAAGGCGATGATGTGCGCGATGTTTCCTGCCGCGTAGTGGGCCCGGTAGAAAATGATGCCGATCCGGGGACGGCGATGCCCGGCGGGCTCGTCGGTGGGAGCATCCGGTCGGGGAAGCTCACTCCAGACGGGCATCATCGAGACGGGCTCAAAGGCATCGCCCGTCAGCAGGACGGTGTCGGCGAGGAAGGCGTGCGCGTTGCGGAGGTTGTCGAGACCGCCCTGCACGAAATAGGAATGGGCCTGTGCCGCGACTCCCGTCGGAACGGTGGAGAGTTCCATCAACGCGGCGTCGGGGGTGTGCTGGCCACCGAGAACTACCAGCGGCAGGCCCGACTCGACGCACGTGGTGAAGGTTTCGGGCAGTTGTTCCTTGCCACCGAGGAAACGGAACACGATTAGGTCCGCGCCGTCGATCAGTTTCTTCACTGCGTTGACGTCGAGTTTCGCGGGATTGCCATACACGTAGTCGGCCTGGCTTGCGCGTGCGCTGAGCAGGTCGGTCTCGGTGGTGGTGAGCAGTGCGATTCTGGTCAAGGTGTCCTCCGTCAGGATCCACGTCCGGGTGGTTGAGGTGCCTGCGGGGTGTTCCTGACTTCGCGGATGCGTCACAGTGGCGGGACCGTCCCGGAGTCGCACCGGGTTCCAGAGCCCGAAGGCGAGCCAAGCCTAGCGTTCCTGCAGCTGAGTGGGTGTTTCCCAACGGTATGGGAGCGAAACGCTCGGTGTGCATGGCCTACGCTGGGGCTCATGCAGGACCTCGTCATTACGTTGCGATGCCCGGATGGTCCTGGCATCGTGCATTCCCTCACCGGAACCGTCGTCTCCTTGGGGGGCAACATCACTGAATGTCAGCAGTTCGCTTCCGCCGACACGGGGCGTTTCTTCACGCGTATCGCCCTGACCGGACCCACGCGTGACGATCTGATGAACGTTCTGTACCCCGTGGCTGAAAGACTCGAGGCGGAGTTCGACATCTACGAGCAGCAACACCCCACACGTGTCCTGCTGCTCGCGTCCAGGACCGGGCACTGCATCAACGAGCTTCTGTTCCAATGGCGCGCGGGAACTCTTCCCATCGATGTCGTCGGTGTCATGGCCAATCATGACGTCCTGAGGTCGCTGGCTGATTTCTACGGAGTGCCATTCACGCACCGGGTGGTTATTCCCGAGACGAAAGCCGATTTCGAGGACGAGCTTCTCCGCGTGGTTGAGGAGAAAAACGTGGACCTGGTGGTTTTGGCCCGCTACATGCAGGTCCTCAGCGCTGAGCTGTGTGATCACCTTGCCGGGCGCGTCATCAACATCCACCATTCCTTCCTTCCCGGCTTCAAAGGGGCCAATCCCTACCGGCAGGCACACAACCGGGGGGTGAAACTCATCGGAGCAACCGCCCATTTCGTTACGAGCGATCTCGACGAGGGGCCAATTATCGAGCAGAACGTGGTCAGGGTGGATCACACCATGGGGGTCGACAAACTGGTCAGCAAGGGGCGGGGGCAGGAATCGGAGACCCTGGCGGAAGCTGTGCGCCTGTTCGCCGAACACCGGGTGCTGATGGACGGGAACAGGACGGTGATCTTCCGCTGATGTCGGCGGTCTCTGACATTGCGCTGATCGCGCTGTTCATCCTGATCGGCGGCACCTTCGCGGCTGCCGAGATGGCCTTGGTGACGCTGCGTGAGTCGCAGATCAGGCAGCTCGCCGCCAAGGGCAAACGGGGCCGGGCTATCGAACGCTTGACGAGCGATCCCAACCGTTTCCTGTCTGCTGTTCAGATCGGCGTGACGCTTTCCGGGTTTCTTTCCGCGGCGTTCGGCGGGGCAACCCTGGCGTCGGGGCTTGCCCCCGTCTTCAAGGATTGGGGGATACCGGCGTCAGTGGCCGATCCACTCGCCTTGGTGATCATCACAATCGTGATCTCCTACTTCTCCATCGTGATCGGGGAGCTGAGCGCGAAACGCCTCGCCATGCAACGAGCTGAGGGGTTCGCGCTGGCGCTGGCTCCGCTGGTGTCCGGCATTGCTTCCCTGGCCCGGCCCGTCATCTGGTTCCTGGGAGTCTCCACCGACATGGTGGTGCGGGTCTTCGGTGGTGACCCGAAGCTGTCAAAGGATGCGGTGAGCGACGAGGAACTGCGGGAGATGGTCTCGGGATCGACGACCCTGGGTCAGGAGGAACGCAGCATTGTCGATGAGGTCTTCGCCGCGGGCCAGCTCAGTCTCCGCGAGGTGATGGTACCCCGCACCGAAGTGGAATTCCTTCCTTCCGACATGCCCATCCAGCTGGCTTACAAGGAAGTGCGAGGGGCACCCCATTCCCGCTATCCGGTCACGGAGGGCTCCGTGGACAAGGTGATTGGTTTCTGCCACGTTCGGGACCTGATGGACCTCGACGCCAGGGAACGTGGCGGTCAGCTGTCCGGAATAGTGCGGCCCGTGCTGAACCTCCCAGAAACGGTGAAGCTGCTGCGTGCCCTGTCTGCGATGCGTGCTGCGAAAGCCCACATGGCCATAGTCCGGGACGAGTATGGCGGCACATCGGGAATCGTCACGCTGGAGGATCTGGTGGAGGAACTGATCGGAGACATCACGGATGAGTATGACGTTGTGGAGGGCACGTCACCGACGCGGATCGACCCCCTGGCCCGATTGGACGGGCTGACCACCATCGAGGAATTCGCGGGACTTTCTGGGTACGTCATTCCTGAGGGTCCCTACGACACCGTGGCAGGATACGTGATGGCCCGGCTCGGGCGCCTGCCCACGGTCGGGGACGAGGTGGGCGTGGAACTCTCCCCGTGTGAACCGGCGGAGGAGGACACGGCAGTATCGACCTGGGTGTTCAGGGTCGAGGAGATGGATGGGCGGCGCGCCTCCTGGATTTCTGCTCGCCCGGTTTCAGGAGTTGGCGATGGATGATGGATCGAGGTTGTTGACGGGGCCCGGAGCCGGCCCCGTGCTCAGCGCTGCGGTTCGTCACGCCGGCGGGGAGCTGCTCAGCTGGACGCTGGAGCATGTGGACGCCAACCCCAACCAGTCCACCACCGCCACCTATCTGGCGAAAGTGTCCTGGCCCTATGGGGAGCGCACGGAACTGCTGGGAGTCTCAGCCCGCAGCGGGGAATTGTCCGAGACCGACAGGGGGGCCGAGGTCTTCGGTGACGGCAACCGCGAGGTGGCGGTCTGGATCTACCCGGCCGATCCAGATTTGCCGGGTTTGAAACGGGCTGCCTACCCCGAGTTGTTGGCCGAACTGGTCAATGATGCCCGGTTATTGCCGTATCTCGTGACCGGGGATGAGCTCGAGCTGAAGATCATCGGTTATCGGCCTCGCCGCCGCGCGGTTGTGCGATTCACCACGGGAGGAAACACCTTCTACATCAAGGCGATTCGTGCCAAACTCTTCGACGACGTGCTTTTCAGGCATCGGATGTTGACCAGCGCAGGGGTGCCGGCGCCCCACGTTGCTCATACCACTGATGATCAGTTGATGATCCTCGATGCCTTGCAGGGAAGGCCTTTGGCACGTGCGCTCTTCGAGCCCGGGGATCCCTGTACCCCCGAGCAGCTGATCGAGGTGCTCGACTCCATGCCCGCGAGCGTCACGCAGCTGGAACGCCGCCCACCCTGGAGCGATGCCGTTCAGCATTACGCGGAAATCGTTTCTTCAGCCTTGCCCGATGTGCGCGGTGATCTCGGTTGGGCCGCGCAGCGGATCCAGAGCGGCCTCGCGGGGATCCCGCTCGGCAACGAACCCACCCATGGTGACTTCCACGAGGGACAGGTGCACGTGGCCGCGGGGCGGGTGGTTGGGATCCTTGATGTGGACACGATTGGGCCCGGTCGGCGCGCCGACGACCTGGCCTGTCTGATCGCTCACCTGTCCACCATCCAGCGCATGAATCCTGCTCAGGAAGCCAAGGTGCGAGACCTGCTGGCGCGGTGGGTGCCGGTCTTCGACAGACGCGTGGACCCGGTGGAGCTGAGACTGCGGGCGGCGGCCGTCGTCATCTCCTTGGCAACCGGTCCTTACCGCAGCCAGGAACCGAATTGGCAGGAATCCACCAGGCATATGGTTCGATCCGCCCTGGCCCTGGTCAGGCAGGTTGCGGGCTGATAACGATTCGGCGGGGTACCGCGCCTTGGTGAGGTGTGCGCGATATGGTCATGGCACCCAGGAAATCTTCCGAAGTTTGGAGCTCGAAGTGACCAAGTCCCTGCTCAAACTCGCCTCTCTCGCCGCCGTCAGCTCTCTGTTGCTGTTCGCCTGCGCCGAGGCCCCGATGACGACCTCTTCCTCCCCGACTGGTTCCCTTCCAGCCAGCAGCGCCGCTGGCAGCGCCACTGCTGGGGCAGGGGATTTCAAGGCCTGCATGGTTTCCGATTTCGGTGGTTTCGACGACAAATCCTTCAACGAGACCTCCTATAAGGGTCTGCTGCAGGCGAAGGAACAGCTCCGCGTCGAGACCGCGCAGATCGAGTCCAAGGAGGAATCCGAGTACGCGCGCAACGTCCAGTCCATGATCGACGCCAAGTGCGGTGTCATCGTGACTGTCGGGTATGCCCTGGCGAACGCCACGGAAGCTGCCGCGAAACAGAACCCGAACGTCAAGTTCGCGATCGTCGACAATGAATCCTTCGACGGGGTGGACAATGCGAAGGGACTGATGTTCGACACCGCCCAGCCCGCTTTCATGGCGGGTTATGTCGCCGCCTCGCTGTCTCAGACCGGGAAGGTTGGCACTTTCGGGGGTGACAATTACCCGACCGTACGGATCTTTATGGACGGTTTCGCCCAGGGCGTTGAGCACTACAACCAGACCAAGGGCAAGAGCGTTCAGGTGCTCGGCTGGGATCGTGCCACCAAGGACGGGCAGTTCATCGGCGGTGCCAGCCCGTTCGACGACAACGCCGGTGGCAAGCACACCGCCAACACGCTCATCGCACAGGGCGCCGACATCATCCTTCCGGTCGCTGGTCCCTCTGGGCTGGGGGCGCTGGATGCCGTGAAGGAAACCAATGGCAAGGTGAACGCCATCTGGGTGGACACCGACGGTTACGCCTCCGCGCCCGAATACAAGGACGTGATCGTCACCTCGGTGGTGAAGGGCATGGATGTGGCCGTCCTCGATGTCATCAAGGCCGCCAAGGATGGCTCCTTCTCCTCAGATCCGTATGTCGGAACCCTCAAGAACAAGGGAGTCGATCTTTCCGAATTCCACGACTTCGACTCCAAAGTTCCGGCTGAGACCAAGTCGGAGCTGGAGCAGATCCGCGCCGACATCATCTCCGGGAAGATCACCGTCGAGGCCAGCATCCGATGATGTTGAAGAAGATGCAGTGACATGTGGAGCAGGGACGTCTCGTGGATGTCCCTGCTCCACTGAACGCTTGCAGATCGGGTGCCTGAGGAAGGAGTAACAGTGACTTCGTCGCTCTCGGAAGCTCCCGTGTTGTCGTTGGAAGGCATCACGAAACGTTTCGGTTCCCTCACGGCCAACAACGACATCAGTATCGATATCGTTCCGGGGCGCATCCATTGCCTGCTCGGGGAGAACGGCGCGGGAAAATCCACCCTGATGAACATCCTCTTCGGGTTGCTGGCCCCCGACGAAGGTGAGGTCTGGCTGGGGGAGGAGAAACTGAGGCTGGGGGATCCTCGCCAGGCCATGGCTGCCGGCATCGGCATGGTGCACCAGCACTTCATGTTGATTCCCCCGTTCACGGTCGCGGAGAACATGGTGCTGGGTCACGAACCCGGCTCCGTGGGGCTCCTCGACATCGAGCAGGCCAGGCGGCGGGTCCGGGAACTCTCGAAACGGTACCGCTTGGAAGTCGATCCGGATGCGCTCGTGGAGGACCTGCCCGTCGGCATCCAGCAGCGGGTCGAGATTCTAAAGTCCTTGGCCCATGACGCCCGCTACCTGATTTTCGACGAGCCGACGGCGGTGCTGACCCCGCAGGAGATCAACGAGTTGATGGACGTGATGCGTGCGTTGCGCGACGAGGGACGTGCGATTGTGTTCATCACCCACAAACTCCGTGAAGTGCTGGAGGTGGCCGATGACATCACGGTCATCCGGCGCGGCGAGGTTATCGGACGCGCCGAACCCACGAGTACCGAGGCCGAACTGGCCGCCATGATGGTCGGACGTTCCGTCGAGCTGAAAGTGGCCAAACAGGCGCCGCACATCGGGGAGGAACGCCTGGTGATCTCCGACCTGACGGTGGCCAGCGCATCCGGGGCGGTGGCCGTCGACCACCTCGATCTGACAGTGCGAGGCGGTGAGATCATCGTCATAGCGGGGGTGCAAGGCAACGGGCAGAGTGAACTGGCCGAGGCGCTGCTCGGCACCATGACCCCGGTCAGCGGAACGATCATTCTTGACGGTGTCGATGTCACGCGATTCAGTCCCGTCAAAACCCTTGGCGCGGGCCTCGGCTACGTGCCGGAGGACCGAAACAAGGACGGCCTGATCGGGGATTTCTCGATCGCCCAGAACCTGGTGCTGGACAACCTCGACCATTTCAGTGTGGGTGGAAACCTCAAGCTGGGGAAGATCAACCAGCACGCCATGAAGCTCGTTGAGGAGTTCGACATCCGCACCGACTCTTACGCGCAGCCGGCTCGGTCGCTGTCGGGAGGCAACCAGCAGAAGGTGGTGCTGGCCCGGGAGCTGTCGCGTCCGCTGTCGCTGCTGCTGGCGAACCAGCCCACCCGGGGTGTCGACGTGGGTGCGATCGAATTCCTTCATACCCGGATCGTCGACGAACGGGACAGGGGAACCGCGGTGCTCATCATCTCCACGGAACTCGACGAGGTGGAGTCCCTGGCTGATCGCATTGCGGTCATGTATCGGGGACGCATCGTCGGTGTCGTCGGCCCGGACACCTCCCGTGACGTGCTGGGGCTCATGATGGCGGGGATTGACCACGAGGATGCCGTCGCCATCACGGAGCAGGAGGACCAGGCATGAGCACCGGAAACCGTGGCCGCCCGGCCTGGATCACCACGGCCCTGGTGACCACGGCCTCCCTGATCCTGGCCTTCGTCGTCGCGATGGTCATCATGGTGGTCACCGATGCGGGGATTATGGCGAAGTACGCCTACTTCATCGCCCGGCCCAGCGACGCCCTGGACGCCACCTTCGGCAAGATCGCCCTTACTTTCGAGGCCATGTACGTGGGTTCCCTCGGGTCGGTGACCGCCCTCACCGAAACCACCGCGGAGGCGGCTCCTCTCATAGCGGCTGGCCTCGGGGTGGCACTGGCTTTCCGGGCCGGGTTGTTCAACATCGGCGCCCAGGGTCAGGCCGTGATGGGGGCGCTGCTTGGGGCCTATCTCGGTTTCAGCGTCAAGGGGCTTCCCCTCCTCCTGCACCTTCCGCTGGTGATCCTCGCGGGCGTCCTCATGGGGGCGCTCTGGGGTGGTGTGGTCGGTCTCATCAAGGCCCGCACCGGGGCCCACGAGGTGATCCTCACGATCATGATGAACTACGTCGCCGCGAACATCCTCTCCTATCTGTTGAAGCAACCATTCATGCGGCAACCGGGGGCTTCCAACCCGATCGCACCGGTGTTGGAGTGGAGCGCCACCCTGCCCCGGATCGCCGGGACCCGTCTGCACCTGGGGTTCGGTTTGGCGCTGCTGGCGGCTCTGGGATGCTGGTGGCTCCTGGAACGCACCAGGTTCGGTCTTCAGCTGCAGGCGGTCGGGTTGAACCCGGATGCTGCGGCAACCACGGGAACCTCCGTGGGGCGGGTCACCTTCACGACGATGGCCCTGGCCGGTGGCCTGGCGGGTCTCGGTGGCCTGATCACCGTCACCGCCCCCGTGATTCTGACGAGCTACCCGCCGCAGCTGACCGTCAGCATCATCGGAACCCTCGGGTTCGACGCCATCACGGTGGCCCTGTTGGGGCGTTCCCGTCCCATCGGTGTGGTGCTGGCAGGGTTGCTGTTCGGCGCGTTGAAGGCCAGTCGCACCGCCATGGTCACGATCGCCGACACCCCCAAACAGTTGGTGGACCTCATCCAGGCCCTGATTGTGCTGCTCGTCGCGGCGCCCGCTTTTGTCACCTGGCTGCTGCCCTTCCTCAAGGAACGCAGATGCGGTGTCGCCCGGACCACCCCTAAGGAGGCCAAGGCATGAGCACCGACATCATCGTTCCTGGCATCGACGCTCCGGAAAGGAAGGTCATCGAATCACCGGAGGGGCGTTCCACGCGCATCGCGACGGGGATTCTCCTCGCCCTGCTCGGGGTGCTGCTGGTGGTGATGGCGTTCACCGCCAATCCGACCGGGAACATCGCCTTGTCGGACGCCTTCGCGGATGTGCAGTTGCCGACCATTGAGGTGCCGGGCCCGCCGTTGCTGATGGTCTTCGCCCTGTTCACCCTTGCTGCGGGGGCCGTGTTCCTGATCGGCGAGCTCCCGAAGGGTTTGCGTACCGCGGCGGGAGTGGTCGCCGGGCTCAGCATCCTCTCCGGTTTCATTGTCTGGGCCGCTGCGTCCTCCACGGTCCCGTTCGTCCTGACGAGCCAGCTGAACCTCACATTGGCGTATTCAACCCCGCTGCTGTTCGGGGTGCTGGCCGGTGTTTTGTCGGAGCGTGCCGGCGTGGTGAACATCGCGATTGAGGGCCAGTTCCTGGCGGCGGCCTTCGCAGCCTCTGTGATGTTCTCCAGCACCCAGTCCTTGGGGTTTTCGGTGGCCCAGTCCTTCCTGGCGTCCCTGATGGCGGCGGCCGTCGCCGGCCTCCTGATGGGGGGCGTGCTGGCCCTGTTCACGCTGAAATATCTGGTGGATCACGTCATCGTCGGGGTGGTCGTGAACCTGCTGGCGACAGGGTTGACGGGTTTCATCTTCCAGCAGCTCGTCGCCCGCGATCCCAAGACCTTCGATATGGTCAGCCCCATGCCGGTGTTCGCCGTTCCCGCGCTGAGCGACATCCCTTTCATCGGGCCGATCCTGTTCACCCAACGCCCCCTGACCTTCATGGCCCTGCTTGCTGTTGCGCTGGTGTGGTTCCTGCTCCACCGCACCAAGTGGGGGCTGCGGGTCCGGGCGGTCGGTGAGCACCCGCAGGCAGCGGACACCGTCGGGATCAAGGTGATCTCCACCAAGACCCAGGCTGTGCTGCTGGGCGGGATCTTCGCGGGTCTGGGTGGAGCCTATTTCACGGTCGGTTTCGGCGGGGCCTTCCAGGACAACAACATCACGGCAGGAAACGGTTTTATTGCCCTGGCCGCGGTGATCATGGGTCGCTGGCATCCTGTCTGGGGAGCGGGAACGGCTCTGTTCTTCGGGTTCACCCGGGCCTTGGCGCAGTCCATCAAACTGATGAACCTCCCGATTCCCAGTGAGTTCATCGAGATGCTGCCCTATGTCGCCACAATCATTGCCGTCGCTGGATTGGTCGGTCGCGTCCGTCCGCCCGCCGCTGATGGTGTCCACTTCGTGAAGACCCACTGACATGACCGGAATCGATTGGGAACGGCTGCGGGCCGCGGCGCGGGAGGTCACGGAAAGAGCCTATGCGCCCTACTCCGACTACCAGGTGGGGGCGGCTGCCCTGGTGGACGACGGTCGCATCGTGGTTGGCTGCAATGTGGAGAACGCATCCTACGGGGTGGGGCTCTGCGCCGAGTGCGGGCTGGTCTCACAGCTGAATGCCACGGGAGGTGGACGGCTGGTGGCGTTCACATGCTGCAACAAACTGGGGGAGAGGATCATGCCTTGCGGGCGGTGCCGGCAGCTGCTGTTCGAGTTCGGCGGGAATGTGCTTCTCGTGGACACCCCGACCGGGGTGCTGCCGATGTCGGAGGTGCTGCCGCAGGCTTTCGGACCCGCCGATCTGAACCATGTCCGCTGACCCTTACCCGCAACTCTAGGATGTTTTTATGCTGAGCCCGGAAGAACTACGTGCCCTGCCCAAGGTCGCCCTTCACGATCATCTCGATGGTGGACTGCGCCCCTCGACCGTGATCGAGCACTGCGCCGAGAACAGGCACGAGCTACCCACCACCGACCCGGAGAAACTGGGCAGGTGGTTCTTCGAATCCGCCGACTCCGGTTCCCTGGTGCGCTACCTGGAGGGTTTCGCCCACACCACAGCCGCCATGCAAACTCGCGATCAGCTGGTGCGAGTGGCACGAGAGTTCGTGCTGGACCAAGCCGCCGACGGCGTCGTCTACGCCGAGGCCCGCTGGGCTCCCGAACAGCACCTGCAGAAAGGGCTGACGTTGGAGGCGGCTGTGGAGGCGGTCCGTGACGGCCTGGCCGAGGGCATGGCGCAGGCCGAGACCGCGGGACGGGCCATCGTCGCCACCCAGATCGTCACGGCGATGCGGCACGTCGATGAACCCACCACCGCGATCGCTGAACTTGCTCTGGTCCACCGCGACGACTCTGTCGTCGGATACGACATCGCCGGTGCCGAGCTGGGATTCCGTCCCACCCGTTTCCAGGCTTCCTTCGACCTGCTGCGACGCAATAACGCGCACTTCACCATCCATGCAGGCGAGGCCGATGGACCGGAGTCGATGTGGGAGGCCGTCCAACTCTGCGGCGCCCAGCGCATCGGCCACGGTGTGCGGATCTGCGAGGACATCGACGACTTCTGGGGGGATCGGCCCAGGCTCGGCCGCTTCGCGGCCTTCGTGCGGGACCAGCGCATCCCGCTTGAGGTGTGTCCGACGTCCAACCTGCAGACCGGGGTGGCCAAGTCTCTCGACCGGCATCCCGTTGGGCGACTCGCCGAGCTTGGTTTCAACGTCACCATCCATTGTGACAACCGCCTGATGAGTGGCACCGCATTGTCCGAGGAGTTCGCGAAGCTCTCCGAGACCTTCGGATGGGGACTCACCGAGGTGGAGGCCGTGACCGTGGCGGCCATGCGTGCAGCCTTCCTGCACCACGACGAACGAGAGGCCCTCGTCACGGGGCTGATCCGCCCGGCCTTCCGCGCCGCCCGCTGCGAGGCGCGGGCGTGATCACGGCGGCCGCGGACGGCTCCTCGCTGGCAAATCCCGGTCCGGCCGGCTGGGCCTGGTACATCGATGACGACCACTGGGACTGTGGGGGCTGGCCGCACGGGACCAACAACATGGGGGAATTGATGGCGGTGCTGGACCTGTTGAACTCCACTGCGGGCATGGATGAGGAACTGCTGATCCTGTGCGATTCGCAGTACGTCATCAACTCCCTGACCACATGGCTTCCGGGCTGGAAACGTCGTGGCTGGAAGAAGGGCGACGGCAAACCTGTCCTGAATGCCGACCTGATGAAGCAACTCGACCGTGCCCTGCAGGGCAGACGGGTGCGTTTTGAATGGGTCAAAGGACATGCAGGCCACCCCCTGAACGAGGCAGCCGATGAACGAGCACGTGCCGCCGCCACTGCCCACCGGGACGGTGTCCCCGTGACTCGGGGCCCCGGTTTCCCGGAAACGGAGAGAAAGCCGGAACGAATGGAGCCGCCGCACGATGATGCGCCCGAGCAGCTCGCGCTGTTCGAGCTTCCCAGCGAGCAGGCATGACCGCCGATCCCCGGGAGGTGCTGGACCTGGGGTTGGAGATTGGGTGCGGGATGCTGGCCCACGGCGCCTCCGTGTCCTCGGCGATTCGGGCCTCCCGGCATGCCATGCGGGATCTCGGAATGGCGGAATACCACACCGACGTCACCGGGAACATGATCATCGTCTCAGTCAGGGGGAAGCCCGATGGCGAACCCCTGACCGCCATGCGGGTCGTTCCCGTCGGTCATCAGGACTTTGAGCTCATAACGATGCTGCAGCAGGTCGCCTCCGAAGCCCGGGGCAAAAGCATCCCGGACTCTCGGGCTCGGATCGAGGCCATCCTCGGGCGCCAGGGACGCTGGGGAGGCCTCGATGTCTCCCTGGGTTTCGGGGCGGTTTCCAGCGCGGCAGCGCTCATGTTCGGGGCCCGGTGGATCGTCGGCCTCTTGGCGCTGATCGTCGCCTGGAGCATCCACCGGACCCAGGTGTGGTTGGCGAGGCGACGGGTCTCAGTGTTCTTCCAGCAGTGCGTCGGTGGAGCGATGGCCGCGGCAGCCGCGGTCGGTGTCGCTTTGGCCAAGGGGTGGGATGTCCCGGGGCTGGCCGGGATTGAACCGGGGCTGATAGTCATTGGTGCCATCATCTCGATGCTCGCCGGCCTGGCCATTCTCGGTGCCTCGGAGGATGCCATCTCTGGCCTCTACGTGACCGGTACCGCCCATGCCATCCATGGGTTGATTGTCACCATCGGGCTGGTGATCGGCGCCAGCATCGTGGTGGCGGGAGCCAGCTGGTTGGGTATTCCAGTGTGGATCACTGCGCAGTTTGGCATCGATGGCCTGTTGGGGCCCGTCTCGGTGTTCTGGTCCGGGATTGTGGCTGCGGCGTGGGCTTTCTGCACCCGAGCGTCGCGGCGGGCGATCGTCAGCGCGGGGATAATCGGCGCTGCCAGCTGGTGGTTCTTCCTGTGGTTGCTGGCGCAGCACTGGCCCGTGGTGGCGGCCACCGGAGCAGCCGCCCTGCTGGTCGGGGCGGCATCCGCAGCTGCGGCGCGCCTGCTGCGGGTACAACTGGACTCCATCTCGGCATCTGCCGTGGTGCCGATCCTGCCTGGTCTGGTCACATGGTCCGGGGTGTTGAAGTTGGCTCTCGGAACCGGGGAGACGTCCTTCCTAGAAGGTCAGCAAGACCTGATGACCGCAGCCGCGGTGGGCATCATTCTGGCTGCTGGCGTGGCTGCCGGAGCGGCCATGGCGCGTCCGATGTCGGTTCCGATTCGAAAGTTGCCCTGGCCCATCCGTCCTCCGGGTTCGCGTGGCGTCTGGAAGCGATGAAGCTTTACGGTATGGATGTGAAACCACGCCATCTGGACCTGCTGGTCAGCCTGTCATCCCCGAGTCTCAGCCCCGATGGCGAGCAGGCGGTTTTTGCCGCGCGACGTCCTTCCTTCGTCGTCGATGACTACGTCGGGAGAATCTGGAGCGTGGCCACGGCAGGAAGAGGACGTCCCAGGCCCCTGACCCGGGGCACATCGGACCTGGCGCCACAACTGAGCCCTGACGGGCAGACGGTGGCCTTCCTCCGGGGCGGCATCGATGTCAAACCGCAACTTGCCATCGTCGCCGCTGAGGGCGGGGAACCCAGGATCATCACGGACGCTCCTCTTGGAGTGGATGAATTCGTGTGGTCCAGCGACTCGAGGAAGCTGGCTTTCGTTGCCAGGATGCCCGAGGAGGGGCGGTACGGAACTCTCGACGGTGTCCCCACTGACCGCGAGGATCCCAGGCTGATCGTGGGAAACAAGTACCAGGCCAACGGTCTCGGATACACCCGGGACCGTCCCCGGGGGATCTACCTCCTGGAAGTTCCCTCCCTCGATGAGGAACCCTGGCTGGAACCCCGGGGGCGTGCGGCAACAGGAACCGAGGAGGAACCCAGGGACAACACGCTGCTTGGGGGGAGGCGTGGAATCCCCCGGGCACGGCTGCTCACCCCGATGGAAGCCGACTGCCACCAACCGGAGTTCACCCCGGATG
>ERZ772799.276-NODE-276-length-20265-cov-3.315982_pt1 | contig 20265 bp, 32 predicted proteins | sample MGYA00511345_ERZ772799 | MGnify/ENA primary metagenome ERZ772799 (study PRJEB29015, sample SAMEA2738037) | human oral metagenome | biome: human oral; feature: human-associated habitat; material: saliva | place: China | collected 2238 ... | reverse complement strand
TGCCCACTCGTACTTCAATCAACCGAACGAAGAGGCGGAAGTAGCGGAAGCCATGGCGAAGGATCTGGGGCTGGATGGCGAGTACCCTACCATCCTGCTGCGAATCGGCTATGGTAAACCGCAGCCCTACTCCAAGCGACGAAGTATCGAGGAGGTGATGATGTGATGGTCGTAGGCGCATATGTTCTCTGGTGATTCGGATAGCTTGCTGTTCGCTACGCCGTGGTGATAGTACTTTCCTTCTGGCACATGGAGACTTTGCTACCTGGACAGCCCACTAGCTAGAGCCAGACTGAGATCGCAGCTATAAAACTTTAGAGTAGCTTTATAGTAGGCTAATCTTACGGATGTGGGGCGGGTCTTTTCGCCGGCAAGCAGCTTTAGAGTAGAGAATGGGGCGCTATTTAGAACGCCCCATTTTGTCGTTGTTGTCACGCTTGGTATTGTCTTTGCCATGAACACCGTACATAAGTTGCGCAGCGGGCACTATGGCGGACACAAGAGCTTCTGTAGGCTTATTATTTATTGCTAATATAAATGCAGCTACAAGGAATAGACACACTAACACCTTGTCTATCATCATCGACGTCTTTATCATTGCATCTCTGCGTTCGATATGAGCTATCTCCGCAGCCTCTGATTTCTCCGCCATCCTAAATATGCGTTTGGCGGACCCGGGCATCACCTGTTCGTACTTCGCAAACTCACTGGCCGGAGGGATGGGTCCTTGGTAGGCGACAGCAGAGATAGCTCGGATGGCAACTTCGTTTTGAGCCGAGTCTCCGCTGTCTTTAGATGCGCTTCTTGCGATCAACCCGTCGCTTGCTGTTGGCTTTGCGCCTGGCGGGTAGTGCCTTTGTAGCTGAGCTCGTCGTTTCATTCAACGCCTTTCTTAAAATTACGCCTGTAGTCACCCAAGACTTCTCAAATATCCTGTTGTTGGTTTCTATTTTGATAGGGTTCATCCCCAGGCGTCTTATGGTCTTGTATTCACGCAATACTTCTTCCATATCGCTCCTTTCGTGTTTCTCAATTATACCACCGCCGGCGTCTTGGGTGTAAATCATGGCGCCGAACACAGTGTGTGTTCACTACTGTAAAACAGGCTCGTTTCGAGGTTTCTATACAGTAAGAAATATGAACGATATCTTAGCGATAAAGCCAAGTCGACAGCCGATCCTACGACGGGGTAGCTTTGGCATGCTTGGCGACGTACTTGCCGAAGGTGCGACAATCTCTGGCGACCGATCTGGCAATATCAGCAGACCTACATCCCCATCTCAGCCTGAGGTCTCCGGATGTAGTATGAAGCGTAGCTGTCACCTCACCGCCATTATCGTAATACTCGTAGTGCTTCTTGGTCTTGGGTGCCGCCAGGGCGAACAAGCCAAGGACGGCCACTCGGGTGGCGGTAATGCGCTGAGTGGTGGTGACGTTGGAGCCGGCATCAACAGACTTGTCGTAACTAAAACCGCAAATATCCTCCCACTTAAAGTTTGCAATAAACTTTTCCTCCGGCTGATCAGCTGGCTTGTAGCCTCTACTTCGTATTCTTACCCATTCGACACGCTTAGCGTATTGCTGCGGGGTAATCTTGCTGGCATCCATCTCTATGTCGCTGTGGCGTATATGTACTCCGGACTCATTGGCAACCAAATGCAAACGTCCATTTACGCTGGGAATACCCTTGAAAGAGCCGTCGTACTCAAGTTCAAGGTCAACTCGTGGCTCCAGCTTCTCCAGCCCCTTACACATCTTCCGGATCTCCCACCAATTCGGAATATGAACTTTAGCCTTATTACCGTAGTACATACTATTTCTCCTTTCCGAGATTATAGCACATTTAGAAAAGCAGGAGGTCAGCTATGAGCACCAACATCGGAGCAATGATGATTAAAATCCAGATCGACGACTCTAAGGTCGGTCCGAAATTAACCTCTATCCGCCAGGCGATGAAGCTAACCAGTGCTGCTAGCAGTAAGAACTTCGAGGAGGTCGGCAAGAGTTCGGAATCAGCGATAGACAGGAGCGCAAAGCAGTCAAAGGTGATGACGGGGCTGTGGCAGGCGGGACTGACGGTAATCAGTCAGCTGTCATCTAGGGTCTTTAGTAAAGTAACTTCGAACATCGATGGGGCGGTCAAGCGAGTCGACACCCTGAATAACTTCCCGAAAGTAATGCAGAACTTCGGCATATCCGGGCTGGAGGCAAGCAAGATGATCAAACAGCTGGACATAGGGGTGAAGGGACTGCCAACCTCACTGAATGACATCGCCAGTCTGGCGCAGAGCTTCGTACCGGTGACGAAGAACTCAGAGATGGCGGCTAAGACCTCATTAGCCCTGAATAACGCCCTGTTAGCCGGTGGGGCGGTCGAGCAGGTCAGAACGGCCGCCATGGAGCAATTCCGTCAAGCGCTAGCCAAGGGTAAGCCGGAACTGGAGGACTGGAAAGCACTGGAGACAGCCATGCCGGCACAACTACAACAGACAGCCAAGGCATTGGGGCTGGGTACCGGGGCGCTATCTGCCTACAGTACTAATGGGCAAGGGCTGTATAAGGCAATGAAAGCCGGCAAGATAACAATGGATGACTTCAACAACGCCATGATCAAGCTGAACGAGACGGGACTGGGCGGCTTCCCCAGCTTCGCCGAGCAAGCCAAGAATGCTACAGGGGGGCTGCAGACCTCGATAGCCAACGCTACCACCGCCATCACCAGAGGCATCGGAGACATCATCCAGGCAATCGGGACGGACGTACTGGGAGCGGCGATAGGAGACAGCGGCAAGAGATTCGAGAGTGTGATGAAATCAATCGCCGGCTGGATCAGGGATAACCACGACGCCATCCTGAAGTGGGTCGGCGTCATCAAGAGCAATGCCATCCCGACACTGACCTCCTTTGGTGCTGCTATGACGGCAATCAAGGGGCTGAAGATTGCCGACAGCTTGACGTCAGAGAATGGAAAAATAAAGAAGAAATTAACAGAAGCGTTTAATACCGAAGCTGTAAAGGATTTTTATCGTATACGCAAAATGAAGGCGCCCGAGAATGCAGTCTTCAACGAATCCATGCTTGAGGGAGCAAAGTCGACAAAGATATTCTCCCTAGGTTTCAAGGCCGTCACTAAGCTCATCACCGGCGTATCATTCGGACCGGTAACGGCCGGGGTGATCGGCGTGGTCTCGGCACTGACCTTCTTGCAGACGAAGTTCAACATCTTCGGTAAGCTGGGTAAGCTGATAGGAGATGGACTGGGTAAGCTGAAAGAGGTGGCCGGACCGGCTATTAGCGCCGGACTAAAGACGCTGGGGTCAATCATCGATGGTGTAGGTAAGGCTATCGGTGGGTTTGCCTCGGGTATTGCCTCCGGCTTCGGCGGTGTCGTAAAGACGGTAGGGGAGTTTATCTCTAACTTCACCTCCGGCTTTAGCGGAGTAGGAAAGACAGCCGGAGAGTTCGCCTCGAACTTCGGCAAGATACTAAAGGATGTATTCCCGGCATTTAAGCCGATGGTGGAGTCGTTTAAGACGCTATTTAAGACCCTGGGAGACAGCTTTAACAAGATAGTTCAGTCCATCGTTAAAGCGTTTGCCCCGCTAATGCCGGCTTTCGCCAAGCTATTCGGAGCAATCGGCAAGATATTTGAACAAATCTTTAAGGTCGGGTCGATAATCGTTACGCTGGTGATCGGCGTGATAGGAGCTATCGCCGGGGCGGTCGGCAATGTCCTCATGCCCATCATCAGCGTAGTTGTTAGTGTGGTTTCAACTATCATAGGTGTGGTGAGCGGTATCGTCGCCAATATAATCGGCGTGGTGGCGCAGATCATCGCAGTGGTGGTCGGGATAGTGGCAATCATCATCAACATCGTAGCCAACCTCATCTCCGTGATAATCGGCATCGTAACGGGGATTATTAGCGTGATAATCGGAATCGTTACGACAATTATCAACATCGTGATGGGGATTATCACGGTGATAGTCAATATCATCAGCACAATCATCGGGGTAGTAGCCGGCATAATAAGTGCAATCATCGGGGTGGTGAGTGCGGTCATCGGCGTGGTGGTCGGAATTATCACAACAATCGTCAATGTGGTGAGCGGTATCATCGGCGGCATCATCGGGGTGGTCAGCGCAGTGGTCAACACTATCGTGGCAGTCTTCCAAGGTATCATCGGAGTGATTACGGGCATCTTCAGTACCATCGCCAATGCCATCGGGTCGATATTTAGAGGCATTGCTAAGACAATCGGCAACATCATAAACGGCATAGTAAACATCGTCAAAGCGCCGATTAACTTCATCATCGACGGGATTAACGGTTTCATCGGCGGCATCAATAAGATTAAGATCCCCGACTGGGTGCCGGGGGTCGGCGGTAAAGGTATTAACCTGCCCAAGATACCCAAACTGGCCGTCGGCGGTATCGTCGAGTCGGCGACTATCGCTATGATTGGCGAGTCGGGTCGAGAAGCAGTGCTACCGCTCGACAGCAATACAGGCTGGATTAACGAGGTAGTAGACAGGCTGGTAGATCGCATGGACGGCAATAAGGCAAGCCCGGGCGGTAAGACGACCATTAACAACAACTACGAGGTGCACAATGATATCGACGTCGAACTAATCAGCCGAGCACAGGCAAGAATGATCAGGAGGCTGGCATAATGGCAAAAAACAACTATGACATCACGATTAGAGCCAGGTCAGGCGACGAAGTGACGTTCTGGGGCTCGAAGTTCGACGACGAGGGGAACGAGCCTCACCGCATCGGCTATAGCGGACTTAGTGGACTTGGTGAGCCGGAGCGTCGCACTACCTCAACAGTCAAATCCGGAGCTGACGGTGGACTGGTGGTGGCCCGTGACCAGCAATACAGTAGCCGCATCGTCTCATTTACGGGCTTTGTCATGACGAGATCGAGCGAAGAGCTGACCAAATACCGCCGAGCGATTGCTCGAGCTATGCCGATCAGGGAATATGTGCAGGTCTTCATTGCTGCGCCCTCCGGCGACATCTATGGAGCACAGGCAGTCGTGTCCAGGTGTAAAACTGAGCTGGTTCACTCCGACCAAAGTAACACAGTGATGGACTTTGACGTCGATCTAATTTGCCCTGATCCTTTATGGCAAGACTACTCATCGAGTGACGCTAATCAGGTAAGAGTCACCAAAGTAAAGCCGGGCGGGTTACACTGGGGCAAAACAAGCCTGAACTGGGGTGGCAGTGGGCTAAAGTGGTCCAGCGGTGGCAGCGTGCCGGTAGCGACCAACAGTGGCTCAGACGTAGTCTACCCCACTATTACCATAGCCGGCACAGTCACCAGTCCGGTCATTAGCAACCTGACGACCGGTGAGTCAATCCGAGTGCCTATCGCCCTGAGCGCCGATGACACGTTGGAGATAGATATGGACAACGAGTCAATCAAGCTCAACGGGCACAACGCGCCGAGTTCATCGATAGTCGGAAGCTGGTGGGGGCTGATGCCGGGCGTTAATCGATTGCAGTACACCTCGAATAATCAGAGCGACACCGCACAGGTGGTGGTAAGCTGGCGCAACCGGTACACGGAGGTGTGGTAAATATGGAAAACGGTAGTTCAAAGCCCATGCGCAAGTACGAGGTGGAAGTCTGGTGGCGCAATCGGACTAAGGTCGGTGAGATCGGACGTCTGCTCAACTCGTTCAAGTGGACGGAATCTCGCAATGGCGTCGGCTCGATCGATTTCAACATAGACCAGGGCGTACTCAGTGATTACTGTCAGAAGATCGGCGAAGACCCCGCCGTCTTATTACAACTCAAGAATACAGATATCAAGCTAAAGCGCTACGGCAAGTATCGCATCGGGGGCTTCGTCAACGACTTCCCCGATATCAACTTCAACCAGAGCAACACGACCGTGTCAGTGTCTTGCGATGGATATCTCAATCTGCTGGCCGACCAGATGATTACCAACACTAGACGATACACACAGCAGTATACGGCGGATATAGCCAGTGACCTAATAAGATACGCCTGCGCTAAATCAGGCTCAACACTGGATATCACAATCTCTAACGCTAACTACTATGCCACCCAAGTCAGACGAGACCGAACTTATGACAATAAGCAAAATATCAAGGATGCGGTAGTCAACTTGACCAGCCTGGGTGACGGCTCGAACGACTTTGACTTTAGGTTTACGCCATTTAGAGAGTGGGAGAGCTACGACATCAACAGCCCAATCGTTCACGATATGACAGTCATCTACCCGGCGCCGGCTAAAGCCAGCAACAGGCAAGCCGGTGCTACATCGATGAGCATGAAGCTGGTCTCCTCAATGGCAAACTACATCATCGCTCGAGGATCGGGGCAGGGTGACACAACACTGGTCGTCACCGCTTCAGACGCCGAGTCAATCGCCCAGTATGGCATTCATGAGTCCGTACTTGATTATTCTGATATCTCCGTCAGAGAGACACTGTTGCAGCACGCCGAGGCTGAGCTTGCTGTCAAGAAGCTGCCGATATTCCTACCTCAACCGAAAGTTAACGGAGCTGAGTTTGACGTTGGCTCAATCCATGCCGGCGAAGTCATCCGAGTTATCAACAACAAATCACCCTGGTTTAAGGTAGACGGGCTGTATCGTATCGAGGAGATGGTCGTCTCGGTAAACTCAGAAGGTAGCGAGGAAGTCGACTTGACACTAAGTAGCCTGGGGGTAAGGCAATGATTAATCTCGCCGAACAGGACTCCGTGGGTATCGCCGGCAAGGCAAAACAGGTTAGAGACGAACTATTAGCCCTCAAGGCAGCACAGTTCAGAGACAACCGGACTCTAGCCGATACTAAGCTCATCAACGGTGTCTGGCAGGGGGTGGCTGACTTGCGTCAAACCTTCGGGCGATGGCAAGTCTCCTTTTGGCTCGAGCAGTCAACCGAGACTTACGCTGCTAATCTACGCTACAAGATGAACAATCTGGCTGCGGGAATACTCGAGCCTCAAGTCAGGGAAGAGTTCCTGTCGGCGTTTATGACTGAGCTGGCGCCGGAGAAAGTCGTGTGGTTGCTCAGTATACGTCCATCCGGACCAACTATATACAGTAACCTACGCATCGACGTTCAGGTGTCCTCCAACGTTATCGGCAGGCTGGTGGTAGAGAAGATAGGATAGGTTGAATGAATGACGACATAGTTACCCAAATTAACGACAATCGAATGATGCTGGAGGCGCTAAAAGCCGGTCAGCGCACTTCGCTTGACTCGTTCGGAGCGTATGTTTATAACGACGTTGTCTATCTACCCAGCATAAACAACACCGGTCAAGTATGCTCTGCCGTAGTCACTTTCAAAGCGGATAACTCTAATTCGAGCTGTCTAAACGTCAGTGCCACCCTGGAGCCGGAGGTAGATCCGCTAGGGTTGGAATACTACGGTATCGGCGGACGCAACAACGGGCCGGCGATGAGAAGAGAACCCAGCTCGCAGTCGGGGCTTGTGAGATTTATCAGTGGCGCAAACCTCGGTGCTCGGGTCAAGGTACAAGTTCTATCCGCCGAGCCTGGCAGTATCACCGTGGAGGTCGTGCAACACTCATGATTACGCCAAAAGAAAGCAACCTGGTGGATATCATCAATCAGCAGCACAAGCAGGTGCTCGCCTTAAAAGCTCGACAACCAATGCCCGGGTACGCTTTAATCACCAAGCTGACATCTGCCAGCCGCAGACTGGACTCGGGCAACGCCATCGGTGTGTGGCTTAAGGTGACCTTCAACTTTGGCGATAAAGGATATTTTATCGGCGAGATATCAATCAGTGAGATTCGATATGACAACTCTATCAACGGATTTTCCGAGTATTTTACTCAGATAGACAGCACCCAAGCCGGGGATGGACGGGTGATAACCTATGCCTATTACATGCCGGCTTATGGTAATGGCGTATACAACGTGCGAGTGGTGGCGAACGGAAGTAAGACGGGGAAGTTCACCATAGAACAGGTGAAGGCACAGTAGTGTTTCGAGGTTTCTATATAGTGAGGAGTATGAAGATGAGCAAGAAATCTACTAGTGTCTTTAGGCGAATACAATCAGCTATTACCGCCTTTAGAGACCCCACCGGAATAGCCAGCAATCTAGGACATAGTCTAGGGTCAAGCTTTCGCTTATCGGGCGACGGAGATTATCTGGACAATGCCTACGCCGACATAGTCAAAGCGGCCAATGGCTTTGCCAAGATCGAGCCGTTCTTCGTCGACCGCAAAAATAAGCCGACAGACTCGCCGCTTCTCAATGCACTATACCGACCGAACAACAAGATGTCAGCCAGCCAATTCCGCAAAAACCTCGCTATCAATCTACTGGTGCACGATAAGTTTTATCTACTCCTTCTGGACAACAAGTCGGTATATGATGAGCCGGTCAGATCTATCTCGCAGGTAACCGGCTATGACATTCTCTTACCGACCAACGTCTCGCTGGATGACGATGGTAGGGTAATATCGACCGTGCTGAAGAAGCAGAACGTCAACGTTAACCCAAATCGGGTACTGGAGATATCTGATGTGCTTGACCCCCGTGACCTTAGTCGAGGCTATGCCGCCTATCGAGCGATGATGCCTTGGGCGAAGCTGGACGACCTAAATCGGCAGATGCAGGAAAAGTACTACGCTCGAGGTGGAACTCCTAATGGACAATTCAACATTATCGCCGACACCAACGATAAGTACCAGACGGTCAAGAACAGTATCATCGAATCGATGGCAAACGGGGGAGGTAATAACGAGCCAATATTTAGCCATACCCCGATCGTTGACGGCAAGCCAGGCACACCGATGGTTACTTGGCAGCAGATCCAAAGCAACGCCAGAGACATGACTACGTCGGACATCATCGACTTTACCGAGAGGCGGCTCAGTAGCCCGATCGGAGTACCGAATGAGATAAAAGGGTTCTTATCCAACTCGAACTATGCTTCAGTAATAATGGCGGAGTGGATCTTCTACGACAGCGTGGTCGATCCAATCGCTAAGGCACTCTACGATAAGCTCACGGCCGAGGCATCCAATATCTTTGGCGATATCGGCGGATCATTCACCTACGAGTCGGCTCGTCCGGCTTTCGCCGACGAAGACTACAAGAAGGCCCAGACGGATACGGTCAATATCGGCAACATCAAGGCGTTAACCGACCAGGGATACACAACTGAGGGCGCCATCGAAATCCTCGGCTTGCCGGCTCGATACCTGGCCATGGCCAACAAGAAGTACCGTCTGGATAACTTTAATGTTCAGGATGGCGATGATACACCCGACAGTACCGCTTCAAGAAAACCAAGGGGGATGATGCATAAAAAAGTTGCTCAATCTCAACCGGTATATTGCCCGCTAAAGATTGACTTAAAGAAATACAGCGAGCAACTTAAGCACATAGTCACTGCATATGATCTCGAGCTGAGTGAACAAGTCGCAAAGAATGACATGCTTATCAAGGCAGCCGACGACGAGAGCGACGAAGAGAGACAAAAGAGACTACGAGATGAAGAAGAACTGGCCGTCATGCTCACCGCCATAATCACCATGACGGTCTTTGAGCTGGGAAATAGACGAATCTCCGCCGGACTGGAGTTTCTGCGGTCAATCGATATCCCGACGGACAACTTAGCTACCACCTACACCGGCGGTGATCAGAGGCTGTCAAGAAGCATCGGGAATTACCGCAAAAACAAAACACCCGAAAATATGCGCAAGTTAATAAGCAACATTCAATCGACCAGCTCACCCGTCGTTCGTGACCTAAGAGACCACTTACGCACGGTGGCCCGCAACCACAGTGAATACATCAGACAACGAATAGTAACTACCATCAGTAAAGCTCGAGCGGAAGGGCTGGGCGCAGACGAACTTGCCGACAGTTTAAGGGCGCTTATTGACGGAAAAGACGCTGAGCGACTGGCCGTATCAGAGACACATCGAGCCGACGAATTACAGAAAGTTGACCAGGTGAGGTATTGGGCTAAGCAGACCGGCGCTCGAGCACTCAAGAGCGTCCGGAACGACGGGGCTCATCCATGCGAGTATTGTCAGTCGCTCGCAGGTCAATGGTTCGAGCTTGACAACCCGATAGTCGGCGTCGGTGAGACAATCGACGGTACACTGGGCGGACACTGGACTAACAACTACGAGAGCATCGAGGGTGCTCACATCCACCCATACTGCGAATGTCAGACAGTATTCATGATTGCTATCGGCGAGATAGAGGTTAGCTATGAGTAATCAAAATCTCAGTTCAGAAGCCCAAATCGCATTGATACAGCAGGAGATTGAGAGTGGCTTCAAGTCAATCAACGAGAAGCTCGATACTCTGGCCAGTAAATCAGCGTTAGAGCTGGCAGTGAAAGATCGCAATAATGCACTAGATAAGCATGAGAGTCGTCTCAGCTATCTGGAGTTTAAGGCTAATCGACCGTTAGTCGGAACAGCGCTGATATCATCGATCATCACCGCTATCGTAACCTTCTTACTGATGCATTTTCTAAACAGCTTGCACTAATAATCTAATGAAAGGAGAGAGAAATGCAAGATCTAATAAGTAAAATTAATCCAATCGACCTGACCATCTTGGTAATGGCCATCACCGGGGCTACAGAACTAGCCAAGCTGCTCATCAAGAAAGACTATCAGAAGGCATTAGTCATAGTGGTAGCAGCGGTAACGGGAGCTCTGGTTGGGCTAAGTCGGGGACTTGACCTGTATTACGGTATGGTACTTGGCTTGGTAGCGTCAGGGGTCAACACCACTGTCAAGGCAGGCTTTGGCAATAACTCGACTAATGTTACCGGCACTAGCGCAAGCAAGGTAAATAAGATCAACGTAGAACAGGAGGTCAATAATGGATAGCGACGACGTTAAGCCGGGGCTTGAGTTTAAGGGCAAGGTCTACGGTATTAGCAACCCATTTGGCAACAAGAATACAGAGGAGGGCAACGATGGCAATTAGTCTAGATGAGTTTTGTGAGTGGGCCGTCGGTACCGGGCAGGTATCCAATCCGAACGGTAGCTACCCGGGGCAATGCGTTAGCTTGATTCAGCAGTACCTCTACCGGTGTTACGACATCCCTTACGCCCCTCGAGGTAATGCCAAAGACTTCATACCACCCAGGTTTCACCAAGTCGGGGATGCACCTCAACCGGGCGATATTATCCGCTATGGAGCTGATTATGGTGGGGGCTTTGGACACATCGGGATGATAAATGCCGACGGACTGTTTCTCGACCAAAACGGCACCATAGCACTCAGGGTGGCGCTCAGGCATAGTCCTTTCCGGGGGTATCAAGCAATATTCCGACCGGATGCTCTTTGCCAGCTACACCCAACAGTGGCAAGAACCAACGGTCAGCGCATCGAGCAGCACGGTACGTACCGAGCAACCGACAGGATGAATATTCGCCGGCAGCCGAGTCTAAATGGTCAAACCGTGGGCACTCTAGGTATCGGACAAACAGTGCAATATGACAGCTATATCGATGCAAATGGCTATCGCTGGATTAGCTACGTTGGCTACTCCGGCAATCGCAATTACATCGCCAGACGCAATTTTGGCACCGGTAGTGTCTACGGACTCTGCTACTGACAACTAACACAGGAGAAATCATTCATGGCTAATCAAAACAACCCGGGAGACACCCTGGGGACACCAAATAAATATGGCGGCATGACCTCAGTCGAAGGCTATTCAGCCGGAGCTGCTAACGCTTTCTCAGCCGGGATAGTATCCGGCTTTAGGGTATATGCAGATAACCCACTCGGCATGTCCGTGCGAGTAGGTGGAGAGACGGCCGGTAGCGAGGCTATTAAGGACGTCGCCCTGCTGACAGATAACGGCATAGGAGATAGACATGTGGTGTTTAATCGCAATAACACTCCGATTAAGCTAACAATCCCGCCGGCACCAACAGCTAATTCACGTCTTGACGCCGTCGTGCTATACAAAGATATGACTGTCGAAGGGGATAGCGACACGACCGACAACCCCGGCTCGGTTGGAGTTGTAGTGGTCAGTGGTGACGTAGCTGCGACACCACAACTACCGAATGCAGCGAAGATTCGCAGTGTACTGCCAAACGGTACGACCACACTGTACCAGATAATAGCAAGCGTACAGGTGACGAACGGCGCCAGCCTAATTACCGACGCTAATATCAACGACATCCGACAACGGTCGTATCTGACTAGAGAGCTGATAAGACAGGACAAGATATACGAAAAGACCAATATCGCCGGTCCTTTCGGGCTAAAGTTGAATATTCAACGCAGAGGCAATATGTGTATTGCCATGGCATTTAGTACGACATCATCAATGCCTGTCTCGGGCACCGGCAATGAAAGGATACCAATCGGCTATCGACCGACAATACCAACACGAGGCACCATGGGCATTTACACAGCTGACACCGGACAATCAAGCATGGGGACGTTTTTGATGCGCCCAGACGGGCTCATGTCGTGGAATACGGAGCATCCTTCGCATGCCGGTTGGCCGGTGACGGTCTTCGTCGTCTACTTTACAGACGACCCGGAACCGAGCAATTAGCTTTTATCTATAAGTCGCCCAACTTCGCTAACTGAATATATGTCTGATCCGCCATGGTTGCCGTCCTTAGTGCTCTATTTTCTATGTTTACCCACACACACGAGTTTGGTGTGTCAACGATGAGGACATTGGTTCCGCCAATGCTCTGATAGCCGGTCGGGGAGGCTGCTTTGAAAAGCCCGTGGTATATCTCATAAGCACCGGTTCCATTGCCCGTGCCGACGCAGACTAGACCGAAGATGTTATTAGCCTCTATGGTCAAGACTTGCCATCGAGCTAGATAGATACCTCGTTTAACAACCTTTACGTGGTCGCCATTTAGCACAAAGTACTCATTGTAGTTAGGCGTACTTCGATAGACATCAGTGAACCCTCGCACTCTAGTCTGTACTCCGTTTGCCTCGAATGTCTGAGGCGACTTCTGCCTACTGACGACGGACGGTATGGTGCAGCTTATCAGCTCTCTAGTCAGATACGACCGTTGTCGGATGTCGTTGATATTAGCGTCGGTAATGGCGGTGAAAACTAAAAAGCCCCAAGAGTGGGGCTGTGCTAGCTATTTTCTCCTTGCGGAGGGTATCCGTTTGCGAGTTTCTTTCTTGTACTTCACTTTGTTCCGTTTACTAGCTTTATGTGGGGTAATGGGAGGCACCCCTTGGCGGCCGTCTCAGATGGGTCGAGACGAATTTGTTGTTACTATTGGCTATCAGTAGCGTGTGGAGAAAATAGTTAAATACACACACCACCTACTAGTACCGCCAGGCAACTTACTTTTTAAGCTCCGTAACGCTGATAATGGTAGCTGCCATCAGGGCTACTATCACCAGGATAACCAAGGCCAGCCCCGCTATAAGGGCGATGTCCGACATCGTCGATACCACGTTCCATATATTCTGCATAATTACTCCTCTCCTTAATTATTTATTGGTCAAACTTCAGCTGTACCGCTTTTGATGCTCGGCGAGAATGTGCTTCGGGGCGACCGTACATAGCGACCATTGCCATCGAGTCTATATACATGGACTTCGGCGTGGGATACGGTCTCTTGGTCGACGCAACTCGCAGGTATGCCCCGACGTTTCCCAATATCTTCTCGTAGATAGAGCAGCGCAGCATGATTGTGATCATGGTTTTATTAGTCATCGCACCGACCTTCTTGGCGGAAAACAAGAACCTAATTCTGATACTGTCTTGGACCATATATAATGCGTTGATAGCATTACTTAGGTCCAATGGGCTTAGACCCTCGCTTGCAATAGCATCGGCCATCTTGCCGTATACCGACTTAAGGACTCCATCGTCATTCAGCCAAATTGCGATGTCGCCATTGATATTCCTAATGGACCCATCAAGATTGCTACTGACCGCCATCGTCACCATCCGAACTATTTTTGTTAACCCTTTTCCAGACGCCCTCTGCAATGGCTTCGACCAAGAACTCTCTAGTGGGTTTATCATCGAGCTTGACTATGTATCCTAGTCCCATTAGCTCTGTAAAAAGTTGCAGAGCTTTTGTGACCTTTTTCTTGTTGCAATTCAAGACCATACGAATGTTATCAGCTATAGCGCTCTGTCTTTTTAGCCATCCATAACGAGACCATGCTCCGACAACGGCATCGTTTACTGACTCCACGATACGGTCATACACTATCCTGCTCTCGTGGTCGAATATAAGCTTCAACATCCTCTCGGTATTAAACGTGCTTATAGACGAATATCCGTGTTCTCTAGATATCAAAAATGCTACCTTCGAAAAAGTATAGGACTTCCACCTGACGGAGGCGATGATAGACGCACTGTTCAGCTCAGCGTTGACAAAATTCGACATCTGATCACTTCTAGCCAAGCGTGACAGCTCTGAGTACCAATCAGACTTGATTATCTCTTTCGTCATATAACCACGTAGGGGTCTGCTGTCGGGTAATACTATTTTTTCGTCGACTATCCTCTTTGCAACTCGATCGGCAAAGGTGAACTCGATGGCGACCGCATGATGCAGATATCTCTCTACCGTGCAAAGGTCATGTTCGGTGAGGTTGGCGCCTGATTTCTTGAGACAACTCTTTATCTCGTCCAAGATTACGAGCCGCCCTGCAGCTACACGCAGCTCTGAGTATTCCATCACCTCGCAACCCCCTTCAAGCTATCCTTAAGTTTCTTAATCGTCGTTGGTTCACCTGCGTTATAGCACTGGTGGTTGACCGACCATCGACCACCGAGGCTCTCGCACTGGGCTTGCTTCTCATCGGGAAGGGTGGCACTATGAATGACGTCACGGACAAAGACCGTCGAGAAGGCGACTATCGCTACCGCTAAGGGCATTAGAATTACCGCAGAAGCGATAGTTATCCAAGTCTCAGACACACGCCTGTTACTCTTCATTTTTTCTCTCCTTTCATTCCTTTTATAAAAAATAACCATCGCTTCTTGCCTTGTTTATCGCCAAAGGCTGGGCTACAGGGTAATGCCTTTAGAAGTTTAGCCGTCGATACATCACCTTCGCTCCACTTCATAGCCACTCCTCAGCCACCGCCAGAGCTCAACCATCGTGCCGTGTAGCGATTGGCTTTTACTTGTCATCATCACCCTTCTGGTTATTGTCTGCTTTATTGGCATTTTTAGACTGCCTCTTCTGAACCTGCTCAAACGCATCGATGAGGTTGTCCAGCTTGTCAATGTCAGACTTGATGTTAATCTTGGCTGTAAGCTGGACGGTCTTACTGGACTTGATTGCTACGGTGTAGATATAGTCGGCGTAAGTCTTCATTTCATTGCCTAGCGCCAGTATCCCCTCGTTAAAACCAGTCGACGCATCATCATATTGCTCGATAGTCGCCTCGACCATTGCACAAGTAGCCATGACCGCTTTTGTAAGCTGACTTAAGTCTACATTTATCGTTGCCGTTCTAGTAATTTCTTCACTCATTGTCTTTCTCCTTCTCATTCGGCGTAGTCTCATCGACATATTGCCATAGTTCTTTATACGCATCTCTAATATCGATTACATAACTCTCGAGCTTATCGGTGATATCAATGACAGCGCTCTCATTTAGACCGCCGTTATTCAACACTTCCATAAGTGTGAAAACGCCCATCATATCTAAGTCGAAGTTCCGCTTCGACTCCAAAAGCTCTTTATGCGTCAGTTCGCTCATCGTTCTTCTCCTTCACGCCGAGATATGTCAGCCAGTCGTCCTCGTGCTCTTCGATGCTCCGCTCAGCTAATTGTTTGTCGTCAAAAAATAGCTCTCTGCTAAACACAACGTGCTCACCCAAGAAAACGTCATTAATCATCAATTCTCCTCCATTCACGCTAAAGTAGACATTAAAGCGATTTTCGCCAGCATCAATGTCTCGTGAATTGATAAATCTTGCCCCTACCGAGCGAAAGTCTGTTGTTGTCGTAACCTACGCTGGGACAGAATGAGGCACGATCAACAATGCCTTCATCATCCATAAAATAGTAATACTCGTATGCCGCTGGCCTCCAATAGCCACCGCTATCGGCAACCTCATCTAATAAGTCTGCCGGTATTTTAGCCAGCACGCCAGTATTGATTTTCAATGTGTACATGTCGCCGCCGTCTTCAGCTTTAATAAACTCATCTCCCTCGTCGAACGGTTGCCAGTCCTTGTTCAATCTGTAGTATTTCATCCATTTTCTCCCTTCAAAATCGTTTACCATCCAGGTAACTTAATATCTCTTTGCCGCCATTCTCGTAGTAATCTTCTTTCTTGAGAAGCTTCTTTATCTCGCTAAGAGAGTAGCTTATGTCGCAAAAGCCATCATGACATGGTCCATAGCATGAACAGTGACCCAAGTCATTGATGTGCCATTTATTACGAGAGTCCTGATAGACAATAGTGCCACCGCCACTGTAATCGCCTCTCTTGTACCAATAGATAACTTTTACTACTGCAATGCCTAACGGCGCACCCCTTTGTAGATCCTCGTAATCATAGTCGTCAAACTCATCATTGCCAAGATTAACTACCAGAGCTTCTCCAATTTTCTTACGATCCATCGCCTATTTCTCCTGCTTAGTTGACGCTAGCTCGTTGTCAAGCAGTCGCAAGAGCCGATCTACCAAACAAGTCATATCGTCAAAATAAGCACCCAAGTCCTGCCTAAATCCATCGGCTCGTCCTAAGTTATAGAACACCTTGTCGGAGCCAAGCCTGCCGAAGCTAGCGGCGGCAGAGGCAGAAGCATTGATGGCATCTTTTTGCCTCCTGTCGATGGAGGCGTATCCACTTACGATGGTGGTACGCCTAACCTTCATTTCGTGCATCGTTAGTCTATCTATGGTCATATTTATCCCTCATAAAGTTTTCAAACTCTAGTGCTTCAATCAGATCATCTATATCATCGTGAGGTCTTGTCTGATTAAAGACCTCACGACGCCTAGCGATCTCTTTTTTCGTCTCTTGCCTAGATTCCCTCGAAGTAAATCTTGAACCTGGCCAATCGACTTTGCCCTTTAGCTTTAGCTTTGGGCGATGCTCCAGGAGTCTTAGTCTTTTTACTCCTGAGATCGCCCGCCTTATGAACATCATCGCTCATATTCCTCCAGTGCCTCAGTTGGCGTTAGCTACCTTTAAGACTTTAGTCTTGCCCTCGGCGGGAGGGGATACAATCTCAGCCTCTTTAACAACCTTCATCTCTTTAGCCATATCGAGCAGCCGCTTGACGATATTGTCAATCTGTATCTCCGCCTTATCTCGGGTCCGGCGTAGCAGCTCGATTGTATCTATGACGTCATCCCTGGTGATAACGAACACCTTCATAACCAACCCCGGGATAGCTAGGCGATCGTCGTAGAGGACGAAGTATAGTCGATCAAGCTTCTCATTAACCAAGAAGTAGTTGGCTACTTGGTATTGATACGCCTCATCAACACAGCCGTTAAATATCATCCGTAGGTGATTCTTAGTGTCGAGGCACTTAATCTCCATCGCCCAAGTCGGCTCAGCGACGTCCTCGTAGGCATCCGGTGAACATAACCAGTTCTCATTCTCATCACTTTGCCACGTGAGGGCGTCACTAACGTAGTTATCGAGTCCAAGCATCTCGCAGGCTTTCTCGACAGCTGTATCCTCCAGTCTAATACCGCGCACTATAGGGGCTTTGTCCTCGCCGGCAATACTTAATCTCTCGCCGACTTTAGCCCAAAGAGTATCTAGAGGTTTGTCAGTAAATCCGCCGTCTTTACTCCGGCTTTTCGCATATAAACTGCCGATCGAAGTGCCAGTGATCTTGCCTCGTCGAAAGTCCTTCCACTTCGCTCGCTCGTTACTCTGCGATATCTTAACTATTTTCATGCTTATCAAAATCCTCCATGGTTATTGGCGCTAGCGGGTCAACAGTCTCGCCACTGTTACCCGGTTCGATGCCCAGCTTCTTGCGCACCATCGCTTTCATTTCTTCTGCGTCATCAGCCTTTGCCTCCGGCGAGTTGGGATTGTCCACGTAGGCTCCGTCAACCACCTGGTCACTAACGACGGCTTTTTGAAGCTCGGTGTCAAGCGCTCCGTACTTGCTAATCAGGAGCTTTAGAACAGTCTTCTTCGCCATGCCGTCAAACTCATCGACCCAAACTCCGGCACCGGTCTTAGCAAACGCTTTGCTGTACTTCTTAGCGTGAACCAGAAGCTCGTCAGTCGTCATGTAGAGCATCTTGCTAAAACCGTTAAGTAGCTCAAAGTAGGCGACGTAGCCAACCACCTTGAGTTTCTGTCTGGTCTTGTCGTCAGCCCAGTTGAACTTGATGTCGCCAGACAATCGATCACGAGAGATAATCTCGCCCTCTCGCACATCTTCGGCGTTGATGGTCTTATACAGTCCTGATCGCTGAGCTAACTGGATAAACCCCTTGTAGCCCATTTGAAATTGACACAAACTACCGTTCTTGGTGTCGTAGGGTATCAGATAGGCAAACCCAAGGTTGGGGTTAATCTCGAGCTTCATCGAAGCCGCCGTCAGAGCAGCGGTGAGGACTGACCGAGGCTCACATTTCGCCAGGCTGCTACTGGCGTTGACCGCTGAAATCAGGCTAGTGACGAACTGGGGAGTTCGCTCCGCCAATAGCTGGTTGATCCTCGCTTTAACGTTATCGTCGTGGATATATCGGGCGAGAGTCATCGACTTGCCACCCGAGTTGTTACTCATATTCGTATTCCTTTCTTTGTGCCAGCTTGAGGTATTCATCTACAGTCGAGTTGTAATCGACAATGTTCTCTTCGTCGATATAATCAGCCGCTTTATCCATCAGCCAGCCATATTCATCACGGCTACATCGATCGTTGCGATAGTCCCTGATGTAATCATCGACAGCATCGCTCATCATTACAGCGTTAATCAGGACGCTGTGCCAGTTGGATATCTCACCGTCATCATTCATTCTCACTATTCCGAAGTCGATGTTTTCGGTGATGATATCACGGCGCTCCCTTAGTAAAGCAGCAAGCTCATTGGGAATTGCCTTATCCCAATCCTTCATACTCATTGCCATAACTAGAAACGGATCTGCCTCCACCAGCGTTCTATCTCGTAACCGTTCTCGTCGTACTTAAACTGATTGATTAGCCAAACTGCTAACGCCCAAGCGATGAACAGGGGACTAATGCCAATTAAAGTCGACAGTACTTCTAACCACATACTATTTTCTCCTTTCCGGGTAAGTCTCGTCTCTAGGTAGAGATGGTCAAGCCAAGATTAATGAAGTTGCGAAAGAAAGGCATGGGCTACAACGGCTTCACCACCTCAGCCTAAAGGCGAGAGTGTTTAGCTTGATTAGCTCGTCGAGCCAATTCAAGCGTAGTTAGTTGATATTACCGAATTGTTAAGTTTCTTAGCTCCGCCGGACAGCCAATAATTTTCCCGGTGGCAGTAGATCGCATCCCGATGTGCTACTTGCATGTGCCTCTCAAACAAACTTCAGCACGCTTTTCGCACTTTCTGGTGTTCTCTATGGAGTCTCGATAAACCGAATTGAGACCCCAATAAAAAACAGCAGGCGAATCGTTCTCGTCTGCTGCAAATAAAAAAGGATAGGCATTTTGCCTATCCTAATCAGTTCATCTTTTTGGTTGGGATGGAGGGATTCGAACCCCCGAATGTCAGGACCAAAACCTGATGCCTTACCACTTGGCGACATCCCAGTAAAGCTAATAAGATTATACACCATTCCGAGATCGGTGAAAAAAGGAAAATCCCCCTGCTCGAAAGCAGGGGGGGGGAGGGTGGATAGGATGCCGGCGAGCCAGCGCACAATGCACATGCGCCGGCTGGAGCCATTTACGATCATCCCAAAACTATCTCACCGTACTCGTTTATTTCCATAGTATCAATAGTATCGTAGGAATGAGCCTCCGAGACGGACTCGCAGCTAATAGCCCCAAGTATTTTTTTCAAAGCGGCAATACGCTGCTCCAGTTCAGTCTCTTCAGCAACACCAATATTACCATTCTCCTCCGGCTCCGGTAACGGTGCTGTAGTGTCGATTTCACACTTCAAATTCTTAGAATCCATTATTCCTCCTTAATGTATGCAAGCCATCTAGAGCCTCCCTCAGATGCAACTTGATGCTATTCACTCTAACACTTTATCTCTCATTTGTCAAGCTTGGGTCTGTATTAACACCTTAACTGCAAAGGATAAGCTAAATAAAGACACGTTTCAATTTTAGCCC
>ERZ772799.275-NODE-275-length-20283-cov-4.022494_pt1 | contig 20283 bp, 17 predicted proteins | sample MGYA00511345_ERZ772799 | MGnify/ENA primary metagenome ERZ772799 (study PRJEB29015, sample SAMEA2738037) | human oral metagenome | biome: human oral; feature: human-associated habitat; material: saliva | place: China | collected 2238 ... | reverse complement strand
TCCGATCTATCCAACCACGCCAGCTAGAGGCTTTATGCCTAGCGCTGGCTAAGCAGCTAGTAGGTTACTTCAAGAAGCGGTCGTAGCCTTCTTCTTCAAGACGGTCGGCCAGCTCAGGGCCACCCTGCTCGGCCACGCGGCCGTTAACAAACACGTGTACGTAGTCAGGCTTGATGTAGCGCAGAATACGGGTGTAGTGGGTGATCAGCAGGAAGCCGGCCTCGGACTCGCCATGTAGGCGGTTGACGCCCTCAGAAACGATACGTAGCGCGTCAACGTCCAGACCAGAGTCGGTTTCGTCAAGCACGGCAAAGCGCGGGCGCAGCAGTTCCATCTGCAAGATTTCAAAGCGCTTCTTCTCACCACCGGAGAAGCCGGCGTTCACGTCACGCTGGGCGAAGGCGGGGTCCATGCGTAGGCGCTCCATGGCGGCGTTAACTTCACTGATCCACTGGCGGACCTTGGGGGCCTGGCCGTCCATGGCGGTCTTGGCGGTGCGCAGGAAGTTAGCCACGCTTACGCCGGGCACCTCCACCGGGTACTGCATAGCCAGGAACAGGCCGGCGCGGGCGCGCTCGTCTACGCTCATCTCCAGCAGGTTTTCGCCGTCGAGCAGTACTTCACCTTCGGTAACCTCATAGGCGGGGTGACCGGCAATGGAGTAAGCCAGGGTGGACTTACCTGAGCCGTTGGGGCCCATGATGGCGTGTACCTCGTTGGAGCCAACAGTTAGGTTTACGCCGCGCAGAATCTGCTTGGGGCCGTCGTTGGTTTCTACCTGTACGTGTAGGTTCTTGATTTCTAGGGTGCTCACGTCTTTTTCCTTAACTTATTTGATTGGCTCAGGCTTCCAGCAGCCCGTTGACTTCAAGTTCTGCTTCGATGGCGCTCATCAAGCGTTCTTCCACCTCGGGCACGGCAATTTCGGCCACGATCTCGTTGAAGAAGCCCAGCACCACCAGGCGGCGAGCCTCAATCTCGGGAATACCGCGAGCGCGCAGGTAGAACAGCTGCTCGTCGTCGAAACGGCCGGTGGCGCTGGCGTGACCAGCACCTTCAATCTGGCCGTTTTCGATTTCCAGGTTGGGTACTGAATCAGCCTTGGCCCCGGTGGTTAGTACCAGGTTGCGGTTGAGTTCGTAGGTGTCGGTGCCACGGGCGTGGCGGCCGATGAGGCAGTCACCTACCCACACGGCGTGAGCGTCTTTACCCTGTAGGGCGCCCTTGTAGGTGACGCGCGAGTAGCAGTGGGGCTGAGTGTGGGCCACGTAGGGGCGGTGTTCTTGGTGCTGTCCGGCGTCGGTGAAGTACACGCCGTAGGCGTCGATGTGTCCGCCTTCGCCGCTAAAGCCCAGTTCGGGGCTGATGCGTACGTCGCCGCCTAGGGAGACCACTACGTGTTTGAGGGTGGCGTTGGCGCCTACCTCGACGCGGTGTTGGCTGGCGTGTAGGGCGTGGTCGTCCCATTCTTGGTTGGTGACCAGGGTTAGCTCAGCGTCGGGGGCTACGCTAACTTCGACGCCCTGGGTGTAGTAGGCCATGCCTTTGTGGGAGAGCACCACGGTGGCTTTGGAGCCAGTTTCAGCGATGATGCGTAGGTGTCCGGCGCTGGGGTGAGCGGCGGCGGCGTCGGCGTCTTTAGCCTGCCCGGTAATTTCCACTACCAGGGCCTGTGTTGCATGGACGCCGGCGCCAATGGTTACCACGGTGGCTTGGTTGAAACCGTTCCAGGCTACTGCGGAGGCGCGGTCGCCGGGCTGGCCTACCTGGCCTAGGCGCTCATCGGTGCGCTCAACGTTTTGCACGCTGATGCCTTCAACCTGGTTGGCAGTTACCTTTACCTGGTCTTTGGCGGCGCTGACGGCCTCTAGATCAAATAGCGGGGCAAAACGCTTGCGCGGGGTGAAGCGCCATTCTTCTTCCTTGGTGGGGATGGGGAAATCCGCTAGGTCGAAGGAGGTTTTGCGGTCTGCGCGGCTGGAGACGTAACGCGGGCCGCCGTGTGAGTGGGCCCCAACGAGCTTGGCTTGGGAATGGTCGGTTGCTAGGTTTTGACTCATTCTCTTCTCCTCGCGGTCAGCCGACCGAGTTTTCCATCTGTAGCTCGATTAGACGGTTGAGTTCCAGGGCGTATTCCATGGGTAGCTCACGGGCAATGGGCTCGACGAAGCCGCGCACGATGGTGGCCATGGCTTCGGTTTCGGTTAGCCCGCGCTGCATCAGGTAGAACAGCTGGTCTGCGCTTACCTTGGAGACGGTGGCTTCGTGGCCCATTTCTACCTCATCGTTGCGTACATCAACGTAGGGGTAGGTGTCTGAGCGGCTGATTTCGTCTATTAGTAGCGCGTCACAGAGCACGTTGGACTTGGAGTGATGCGCGTTGGGCATGATTTTTACTAGGCCACGGTAGGCGCTACGTCCACCATTACGGGAGATGGATTTAGAGACAATGTGGCTGGAGGTGTAGGGCGCCATGTGTACCATCTTGGCGCCGGTGTCTTGATGCTGGTCTTCGCCGGCGAAGGCGATGGAGAGGGCTTCACCGCGCGCGTGGGGGCCAAGCAGGAATACTGCCGGGTACTTCATGTTGCGTTTGGAGCCGATGTTGCCGTCTACCCATTCCATGGTGGCGCCTTCTTCGCAGGTGGCGCGCTGGGTCACCAGGTTGTAGACGTTGTTAGACCAGTTTTGGATGGTGGTGTAGCGAACCCGGGCGTTCTTCTTGACCACGATTTCCACGATGGCTGAGTGCAGCGAGTCGGTGGAGTAGATGGGGGCGGTGCAGCCTTCTACGTAGTGTACGTATGAGCCCTCGTCGGCGATGATTAGGGTGCGCTCGAACTGGCCCATGTTTTCGGTGTTGATACGGAAGTAGGCCTGCAAAGGGATTTCTACATGTACGCCCGGGGGTACGTAGATGAAGGAGCCACCTGACCATACGGCGGTGTTTAGGGCGGCGAACTTGTTGTCGCCGGCGGGAACTACGGTGCCGAAGTACTCCTTGAACAGTTCGGGGTACTTCTTTAGGGCGGTGTCGGTGTCGACGAAGATAACGCCCTGTTCTTCTAGGTCGCCACGGATCTGGTTGTAAACCACTTCAGATTCGTACTGCGCGGCCACACCGGCCACCAGACGCTCGTGTTCGGCCTGGGGGATACCTAGACGGTCGTAGGTGTTTTTGATGTCTTCGGGTAGGTCGTCCCAGCTGTTGGTGGGACGCTCAGTGGAACGCACATAGTACTTGACCTGGTCCATGTCTAGCTGGGATAGGTCGATACCCCAGGTGGGCATGGGTTTGCGCTCGAAAATTTCATATGCTTTCAGGCGGCGTTCGAGCATCCATTGCGGTTCTTGTTTGATGGCCGAGATGTCTCGTACCACCTGCTCGTCCAGTCCACGCTTGGCACTTTGGCCGGCGGCGTCTGAGTCATGCCACCCGTAGTCGTAGGACGTGGAGATAGACGCAATGATCTCCTCGTCGCTACGTTGTGCCTCATTCGTGGTACTTGTCATCGTTGTCCTTCCTTTTGCCTGCGTAAGTTTGCAGGCTCCTGTGGGTGCCTGATGGCCCTGGCGCGCACGGTAGGCATCGCTAGTGGCACATGGGTGGTGCACACATGTTCTCCGCCCGCTAGGGTGGCCAGTCTTTGTACCGGCACTCCTAGTAGCCTGGAGAACGCAGCGGTCTCCGCATCGCATAATTCATTAAATTTGCCGGCTACCTCGCGTACTGGGCAGTGGCCTTGGCACAGTTGGACCGCAAAGGTACCGTCCCCGATTTCACGAACGGTGGCTGCGTATCCGTCAGCGCTAAGTGCGTCCGCTAGGGCGCGTGCGCGTGCTGCCGGGTCTTTGCCTACGCTCTCGACGACGCCGCTGTAGCGCCGCTCTAGCTCTCGCCCGCGAGCTGCAGCAAAAGAATCTACCGCGTCTTCACCAGCGATTTGGGAGAGGTAGGAAAGGGCCCGACTAGCAAGTTCTGAGTAACCTTCTTGGAGGTTGGTGCGGGCGGCTGCGGTGGCTACATAGTGGCGTGCGGGGCGCCCGCGTCCGCGCCTACCTGCCGCTAGACGCTCATGTACTTCAATCTGACCGGTGTTTTCTAGGGCGGTGATATGACGCCTAATTGCGGCTGGGGTTAGTGAAAGTACGCGCGCGAGCTGGGCGGCTGTAATAGGCCCCTTCTCAACAATGAGATCAAGGACTTTAGCCCTAGTGCCGGCGTCGTCGCCGTAGTTCATTGGTCCTCCTTTACGCATCGCCCGCAACTAACTTAGGGATGCCATATATCCTGGTCGCTTCCAGCATACCTGGCACCCACAACAATAGCGAAGATTAGGCTTGCATAAATACTAAAACCGCTTTGTTGAGAGCGGAAACACGCCAACTTTGCTCAACCTAACTTAGGTTTACCTGCACAATTTCACGCTTTAGCCACTCCCCTAAGCCCATCCAAACCCAAGTTGAACACTTGGCCACATTTGGCCAGCAGCGAGCATAGCAGGTAAGGACCTATGTCCCTAAATAAGTAGGGCTTACGCCACCACCTACCGGCAGGTGACGTAAGCCCAGGAGGCAGCCAATTAGACCGCACAAATCAGTTTTTAGACGGCAATAGCTCAATCGCAGGGCGCGGAGCCGCCATGGCATTAATAGGAGCCTGCGGATCGCGATAGCCCAAAGCAAAACCAGTAATCAGCTTGTAATGCTCAGGAATCTCAAACTCAGCCTCCACCGAGGCACGCCAAGTAGACAAAATCCCAATCGCACACGAATCAATCCCACGCGACTTAGCCGACAAGAACAAAGTCTGCAACATCAAACCCGCATCCATAGCCGACCAAGGCAGCATCTTTTCGTGAACAAACACAAAACCCATCACCGGCGCATCAAACGCAGTCACATTACGCCTATTAGCGGCGTCGCGCCCAGCATGATCAGAGCGCTCCACCCCATAAGCCCCATACAGCAGCTTAGCCACCTCAATCTGGGCCGGGCGCAGCTCACTGGGGTAAGGCTTCCACACCGGGAAATCCCCATCAGGCAAATCCCCCCGCAGCGCCGCCTTAGCGCCAGCCATAGCTTTGTGATGCTGAATATCTAGCGTCTTATCGAACCGCTCCACATAATCCTTACGCAGGCGCTGCGCCTGCTCCCCCTGTGCAATAGCCACGCGGAAAGCACGCGTATTAGACCAGCTGGGGGCACTAGCGGCGTCGTCGAGAATAGCACGTAAATCCTCAGCGCTAACCGGCTTATCCAAATAAGCCCGCACAGAACGGCGCGAGGCTGCCAAAGCAGAAAAATCATTCATAATTTCCACCCTAGCAACCCCGCCCCAGTTACAGCGCCAAACAGCTAGCTAACAGCTTAAAGCTCAGGCTCAACCTCAAAGCCATAAGGAGCCCGCAGCCACGGCGCATCCGCACTACGCAGCCCCTGCCAGCCCTTTGCACGCATCCGCTCCGTAGCCAGCAAGCCAGCCACCGCTGCCGCATTATGAATCTGCCCAGCTAACGCCGCATCCACCGCCTGCGCCAAAGGCACCCAGGTGGGACGCAAATCAGCTTCCTCATCTTCGCGCACAAAATCGTTACGCTCCACGCGACGCAAATCCCGCGCCAGCAGCACCCGCAGCGACTCAGTCAAACAGCCAGCAGAAGAAAACACATCCACCAAGGTGTGCCAAGTGAGCGCCTCCATATCAGTCTCTTCACGCAGCTCACGCTCAGCCGCCACCAAAGCAGACTCACCCGCATGATCCATCAAACCCGCCGGCAACTCCCATAGGTTAGCGCGCACCGGGTGACGATACTGGCGGATCATAAGCACTTCAGGGGCGCCGTCGGGCTGAGAAGAATCCTCACCCTCACGCAAAGCCACCACCGCCACAGCCCCATGATGCGCCAAATACTGGCGCCCAATCGGATCCGCACCCGGCTCTAGACGCAACGTGTCCGCATCCAAAGCAAACACCGGCCCAGACCACATACGCTGGTGACTTACCAGCTCCCGACTAAGATCGCGCTCATCACGCAACTGCATCAGCGTTCCTCTCCATTTTTAGCTGCGGCCGCCTCACGCGCCTGCAAGCTAGCCTCACGCGGCAGTGAGTGAGCCTTAGGCGAAGCAAAAACCTCACTACGCCGAGCCAAAGCCGCCTTAACCAAGCCCGCAAACAACGGGTGAGCCTTAGTGGGGCGAGACTTAAACTCAGGGTGAGCCTGCGTGGCCACATAGTAGGGGTGAAGCTTAGAATCCAGCTCCACGAACTCCACCAAACTACCATCTGGAGAGGTACCACACACGTGCAAGCCCACAGATTCTAGGCGCTCGCGGTAGTCATTGTTGACCTCGTAGCGGTGACGGTGACGCTCGCTAACCTCACAGGTGCCATAGGCTTGGGCCACCACTGAGCCGGCGGTGAGCTTAGCCGGGTAAGCCCCCAGGCGCATAGTGCCACCCAGGTCGCCTTCACCTTCCACAAATTCACGCTGTGAGTTCATGGTGGTAACCACCGGGTCAGGGGTTTCGCTTTCCATCTCAGTGGAAGCGGCAGCTTTTAACCCCAGCAGGTTACGGGCAGCTTCAATCACCATGCACTGTAGGCCCAGGCAGATACCCAAGGTGGGCACGCCGTGTTCACGGGCCCATCGCAGTGCCCCCAGCTTGCCTTCAATGCCGCGCACCCCAAAACCGCCGGGTACCACAATGGCGTCTACCCCGGCCAGGGCCAGCTGCGCACCGTTGGGGGTTTCGCACTGGTCAGAGGCCACCCAGCGGATATCCACATGGGCGTTGTTGGCAAAACCGCCGTGCTTAATAGCTTCAGAGACGGACAGGTAGGCGTCGTGCAGATCCACGTACTTACCAACCAGCGCCACCTCAACGCGGTACTTAGGCGAGTGCACCCGCTCTAGCAGCGCATTCCATTCGCGCCAGTCCACGTCACGGAAGGTTAGTCCTAGGCGCTGCACCAGGAAGGCGTCTAGGCCTTCACGGTGCAAGGTGGGGGGAACTTCGTAAATGGAGGCGGCGTCTTTGCATTCAATTACGGCTTCGCGCTCTACGTCGCACATGAGTGCCACTTTGCCTTTAATTCCTTCAGGCAGGGGCCGGTCAGTGCGTAGCACCAGCGCATCTGGCTGGATACCAATGTTGCGCAGGGCGGCCACCGAGTGCTGGGTGGGCTTGGTTTTGAGCTCGCCGGCGGCGGGTAGGAAGGGGATCAGCGATACGTGCACGAAAGCCACGTTGGCGCGGCCAATGTCAGCGCGCACCTGCCGGGCGGCTTCTAGGAAGGGCTGGGATTCAATGTCACCAACGGTTCCGCCGATTTCGGTGATGATTACGTCGGGGGCGTTGCCGTCACTGTCGGGCTCAGCCTGGGCGCGCATGACGCGCTTGATCTCGTCGGTGATGTGCGGGATGACCTGCACTGTGTCGCCTAGGTATTCACCGCGACGTTCTTTAGCAATTACGTTTGAGTAGACCTGCCCGGTGGTGGCGTTGGCTTTGCCTGATAGGTTTACGTCCAAGAAGCGCTCATAGTGACCAATGTCTAGGTCGGTTTCGGCGCCGTCTTCAGTTACGAACACCTCGCCGTGCTGGAAGGGGTTCATTGTGCCCGGGTCTACGTTGATGTAGGGGTCTAGTTTTTGCATGGCCACGCTTAGTCCGCGTGAGCGTAGCAGTCGCCCCAGACTGGAGGCGGTTAGCCCTTTACCGAGGGAGGAAACTACGCCTCCGGTTACGAAAATGTGTCGGGTTACGTGGCCGTGGTTTCCGTATGCATCTATCACGGACTTCCAGCCTACTCCCCTACAGCGGTCACTAAAGCGCCAGGACCCGGTCTAGTTGCTCACGTAGTTGCGTTTCCCCAGGGATTTTGGCGACGGCGGCGCGCGAGGCTGCTTCTAGGGTTTCGCGCCGCTTAGGGTCGCTGATTACGGCGACGACGGCGTCGGCTAGCGGACCTGCCTGGGGCTCTACCAGCTGGCCACAGCCGGCCAAAGTGTAGGCGCTGCCGCCAACATCGGTGGCCACAATAGCGCGGCTCGCTTGCATGGCTTCACGTAGGGTTAGGGGCTGACCTTCCCAGTAAGAGGTTTGCACCACCACATCAGCTTGGGACAGCAGAGCGCCAATGTCTTCACGGCGCCCCAGCAGCTTAACGGGTAGGGCGGCGTCGTCAATTTGCTGGTTTAGTTGCGCTTTAAGGGGGCCGTCTCCCGCCACTAGCCAGGTGAAGTCAATGCCACGTTGTTTGATTAGAGTGGCTGCTTCTAGCAGCAGGTCTAAGCCTTTTTGGGGAGCCAGGCGGGCAATGGTAAGCAGGCACGGCGCCGCTTTGGAGCTAGCCGCAGAGCTGGAGGCACAACCAGAGCCGGTGTCAACACCAGAACCAGAGCCGATACCAGGACCAGAGCCAGCTCCAGGGCCAGAGGCGGGGTCTAAGCTGGCAGTAGTTCCAAAGTCGGTTTCTGAGCTGGCCGTGCCGGCGCAATCTACGCAGCCGCGCGCCGGGGCGGGCACAACCGCGATTTCCCCTGCCTCTAGACCTAGCTGTTTAGCTTTTTCGAGTAGATCTGGGCTTACGGTGAGCACATAGTCAGCGCCTTTAACCACCACTAGGTGCAGGGCTTTGCCTACCAGGCGGGTGGGGGCTGAGCCTACCGGCAAATTGTGTAAGGTCACCACTACGCGCGGGCGCTTGGCGGCAGGTAGACGCTTAGCGGCCAGCACCGCTAAAGCTCCGGCGCGCAGGCCGTGGGCGTGAATTACCTGCGCGGTGGCGGCCAGCTGTTTTAGTTGACGCAGCGCTTTTAAGTCAGCGCCTGAGGGGCGGGCGCCAATATCGATTTGGTAAGTGCGCAGGCAAGCCCCACCCACAACGTCGGGGGCCGGCGAGATGACGTTACTAGGGCCTGCCAGCAAAACTTGATGACCGTCTTTGGCTAGCAGCTGGGATACCTGGCGGATGTGTGCACGCACTCCCCCAGCGGCCTGGGCGCTTAACTCTAAAACGCGCGTCATGCTCACTCCTGATCAGTTTTAGCCAGCGCTTTACGTGAGCGCAGCACTTTAATGCTTTGAGGTACCAAACGGACTCCACCTAGGGCTATAACGCCAGCTACGGCTAAAGCCAAAGCTAACAGGCCCACTATTCCTAGCGCACTAGTGGGGTCAAGTAGCTGTGCTAGCGCTAATGCCGGTGCGCTCACCACCAGATACACCGCCACGATTTTCAAGCTGGGCACCAAGGCTCTAGCCCCTACCCGGCGCGCTAATACCAGTGCTAAAGCCACTCCAGCCAGGCTCATACCAGCTGAGGAGGCAGCGCCCAGATACACCAGCACCGCTGGGCCTTTAGCATTGGCGCTGAACATCCAGCTGGCGCCGGCTACCACCAACCAACCCAGGCAAGTAGCCAGGGCGGCGCTACGGGCGGCGTCGAGCACATAAAGCACCCGGGTGAGCTGATAAATCAGGGCGTAACCCACCAGGCCCGGGGCGAAAGCCACTAGCGCGGCTCCCATATAGTCCACGGTGGTGATCAGCCCAAATACCTGTTGGGCCACCGGCGCCCCGAGCATCAAAGCCCCCGCGCCCACGCAGGCAGCCAAAGTAACCAAAGCTGTGGAGTTAGCGATTAGATCCTTTGTCTCACGTGAAACATGCTTAGCCGCTAAACGGGCCGCCAACTGCGGATATACCACCGTGGCCAGGGGCACTGCGAGAACCGCATAGGGCAAAACGTAGATAGCCTGGGTGTACTGGTAGATAGCGATCGTGCCGGCACTGCCGTAGCGACGCGCCACCGCCACCACCGTTAGCACGCTTATCTGCTGGGCAATCAGGGCTGCAATCCCCGCCCCGGCCAGTGAGCGCAGCTGGGTGAAAGTACCCGCAGGCAGACGCAGGCGTGCACGCAGCCCCAGCCCTAGGCGATGCACCGGCCACAGCAGCGGCAAGCTCAGCGCGGCCACGCCCGCAGTTGTACCCCATCCCAGGGTAAGCACCGCCTGAGCGTAGTGACCTGCATCTATAAGCGCGCCATAGATGCCATAGGTAAGCATCACTACCAGACTGGAAAAAATCGGGGCCAGCGCCGGCCAGGTAAAACGGTTGTAAGCCTGCAGCACGCCAGTGAGCACCACACCCAAGCCATAAAGCGGGATTTGCAGGGCAAACATGCGCAAAAACGCCACCACCAACTGATGACTGCCACCCCAGTAGACAATTGCTGCCTTATCGCCGCCCATGCGAGTGTCGCTGGTGACCAACAGCTGCGCCAAAGGCTCAGCAAATAACGCCATCAACACTGCCAGGGGCACCAGCACTGCCAGGGTTAAACCCAGCAGGCCACTAGCAGTCTCACGCACCTTTTCGCGTTGACCGTGGGCAATAGCGCCAGCTAGCAGGGGTACTACTGTGCCAGCCAGGGCTCCACCCACCACCACCTCGTAAAACACGTTGGGGATCTGGTTGGCGGAGCTGTAGGCCCCCGCCATGGCGCCAGAGCCAACCGTGGCTGCCTGCACTACCCAGCGCAAAAATCCCAGCAGTCGCGAGGCTAGGGTGAAGGTGCCTACCTGGCCTGCTTTAGCTCCCAGGGAGGCGCCGGTCTTAGCGCCTTGATTAGCAGAAGTGAGGCCTTCATCCTCCGGGTGGGCGCCGTGAGATTTTACAGCGGGCGACGCCATAGCTGGTCAAGCCAGTTCAGGGCCGGGTTGGCGGCAATCACCTTCGAAAACGAGACTTTCTCAGAAGCCAGAATCAAACCCACCACGCCCAGGGTGGTCCCCAGACGCAATTTCCAGGAGTCATTGGCTGCCAGGGAGGTACCCAGCAGGGCGCCGGCAGCGTTGGCGCCGGTGTCTCCCAGCATGGTGGTTTCTTGTAGGTCTTCCACTAGGGCAGTGATAGCGGCGGCGTTAAGCCCGCTAGCCAGCAAACGCTGAGCGCTAGCCCCTGAGGTTGAAGCCGGTGAAACTGGCTTGGCTGACGGCGCACCTGACGCCCCCGAGGCCTCAGGCTTTGCAGCCGCGCAGCTGAAGTAGCTTAGCGGCGTAGCCACCAGCACGGTGGCTTTAAGGGCCCGCCCCGGGCGCAGATCCAACAGGTTCGCCAGGTTAGCGGTGCCCGCAATCAGCACCGTATTTAGCGCCAGGTCCGCTACTTTCCCGCCCACGCTGGTGGCTTTAGACCCCACCAGGGCGCTTGCCGCGAGCGCACTAGCGCCAATTCCAGCGATTTTGATTACGCCGGTAGTTACCTGCCCGTGGGCTAGGGCGCCTAGGTGGCCCTTGAGTCCTTTAGCTACCTTGCCGCCGTCGTGGGCGCCTTGATCGACGTCGTCGATATAGCCGGCCAGGCCCCCACCCAAGGAAGCTACTACCCCACCCAGGGCGGCACGGGGCTGATCGCTGAGCGCGCTGGCCACGGCGGCACTAGCCACGGCGGCACCGGCCATGGCCACGCCTCCGCGTAGGCTCACGGTGACGCCGTGGAAATTAGTGCGTTCCCATTGGCTGGCTTTAATGCGTTTGCGGCGCAGCACATAACCAAGGCCGGCGCATACCCCGATGCCGGCGCCCACTACGGGCAGCTGCCGGGGGCTGATACTAAGGCGCATAAGGCTAGCTCCTGTTTATTCGCTCCTGTTTTACTTGGCTGCTACTTGGCCACGCCGGGCATGAGGGCGTCGGCGTTAGCGGCGAAACCGTAGGAGGCTTTGGTGGCCGCCTTGGCGTTGGCCAGGGCCAGGGCGGAGGTAACTGCGGCGGGGGCTGAGCCCACACTGTCCACGGTGGTTAGGGTGGTGCCGGCGCTGCGGGCGGCTGAAACTAGGTCTGTGTCGCTGTTAGCGGCGCCCTCCAGTACGGTGGGGGCCACGGAGCTGACGCCGCGCAGAGCGGTAAGCCAGTTGGTGTTTTGGGCTGAAGCCTCGGTGGAGTTGACGCTCTTGGGGTCAACTGAACGCGGGCCTACTACCACAATGCGCCCGGCGACACCATCCTTGCTTTCCACCTTGATCAGGGGGTTTTCAGAGGCGGTGAGTAGATCCTGCAGGTTTGAGCCCTGGGATTCGGGGCTGGTTAGGGCTACGGCTAGACCCTGGCCCAGCAGTTCGTTGCCGCTGGCGGCCTTAACGGTGCCGGGCAGGTAGCTGGCGAACTGGGCGGCGTAGGTGGAGCGGAAAGTTTCGCGGCTCTTGCTCACCCAGGCGTCGGTTAGGCTCACGCGGGCGCTGATGGTGGCGCCGGCGTTGGTCAGGGCGCTTACGGTAGCGTCGACGTCGTCGCTATTGGCTCCCGGCAGGCTCACCACAGCCACTCGCTGACCGGACAAAGACCCTGCCAGTAGGGTCTTGGAGCTGGCGCTAATGTAGCTGTCGCGGTCGTTGACGGCTTTCTGGGTGGTTTCCAGGTTGCGTGAGAGGTTGTTGCGGTCTGCACGCAGCTGGGTGACCTGGTCAGATAGTGCGCTGCCGAGCGTACCCTGCAAGGGGCCGGCCCCCAACACCACGCCGACAGCTAGCGCCATGAACACCGCGATCAAAGAAACTAGGTGGTAGCGAAAGTCAATCATGGCAGTAGTCCTTAAATATTGGGGGTGGTGGGGCGTAGGCCAACCCATGAACGCACGGTATCAACCATGTCATCAATACCGGCCGCCATCAGCCCTAATAGGGTCTGACCAGCAGGTGTAGCGTATAGCGCCGCAAAAATGGCTAGTAGTCCAGCTAGTGCCAGCAAAATAATTTGCCAGTTAGAGACGCGGGTGTGGTAGATCTGCGAGACGCCCTTGGCGTCAATCAGCTTGGAGCCTACCTTAAGGCGGGTTAGGAAGGTGGAGCTCATACCTTCACGGCCCTTGTCTAAAAATTCCAGCAAGGTTACGTGCGTGCCCACCGCCACGATCAGCTGGGCGCCGCCAGAATCAGCGATCAGCATGGCGATGTCTTCGCTGGTGCCGGTGGCGGCAAAGACAGTGTGCTCTACCCCTAGCTCTTCTACTCGCGCCAGGCCGGGGGCGCGACCGTCACGGTAGGCGTGCACAATAATCTCGGCGCCGCTCTTTAGGGCTTTGTCGGAAACTGAGTCCATATCCCCAACTACCAGGTCGGGGTTGAAACCGATTTCCATAACCGCGTCGGCGCCGCCGTCTACACCAATGATGATGGGGCGATATTCGCGAATGTAGGAGCGTAGCGCTTTTAGGTCTTCTTTGTAGCTGTAGCCACGCACCACTACCAGCACATGTTTGCCGGAGAAGTTGGTGCGTAGCTCAGGCATACCCACGTCGTTTAGCAGCAGGTCGCGTTCCTGCTTCATATAGTCCATGGTGTTGGCGGCGAAGGCTTCCAACTGGTGCGATAGGCCCTGGCGGGCTTGGTCCATCAGCTGGGCTACGCTTTCCTTGGTTTGTAGCGTGCCCTGGGCGATTAGCTTGCCGGATTTGGAGAAAACCTGGCCGTCTTCCTCAATGCGTATTTGGCTGCCCTCATGCAGGGTCATGATGTCTGGGCCTAGGCCGTCAATTAGCACAATGCCGTTGTCTAGCAGCACGTCTGGGCCTAGGTTGGGGTAACGCCCTGACACCGACGGCGAGGCGTTAAGAACTGCCCGCACCTGGCATTCCACCAGGGCTTCGGCGGCTACCCGGTCTAGGTCGCCGTGGTCGATGACGGCAATTTCGCCTGGTTGTAGGCGTTTGGTTAGATTCTTGGTACGCGTATCTACCCGCACTCGACCCTGTGATAGGTCTGCGGTGGACGCTGCATTTTTACGGAAGGGTAGCTTCACAGTTTCGATTGTGCCATGTTCGCTTGTTCAAGTAACTCCTCGGCGTGGCGTAAAGCCGTTTGTGAGTCACTTTGTCCTGATAGCATTCGCGCCAGTTCCCGCACTCGCTCAGGTCCGCTTACGGTCTCGACGGCGGTGGTTGTGGCTTCATTACTGGCTTGTCCCACCTGTTTGACTACAACCAGTTGGGTTTGAGCCCAGGCGGCTACTTGCGCTAGGTGCGTAACCACAATCACCTGATGGTGACGGGCCAGGGCAGCTAAGCGACGGCCGATTTCTACGGCGGCGCGCCCACCAACACCGGCGTCAATTTCGTCAAAGACGAAGGTGTGGCGTTTGGTGGCGGTGTGCTGTGCCAGAACCACTTCCAAGGCCAGCATGATACGGCTTAGTTCACCGCCACTGGCGCCTTTTTCTAGCGGTAGCGCCGCCGCGCCAGGGTGGGCGCGTAGCAGCAGCTCTACTTCTTCCATGCCGGTAGGGCCGGGCTGCTCTAACGGGTCAAGCCGTACTTGCAGCTTAGCCCCGCGCATCATTAAACCCTCCAGCTCGGCACTGACCTGCTGGCTTAGTAGCTTGGCGAGTTTGGTGCGGGCTTGGCTTAGGCGTTTGGCAACAGTTTTTAGTTCTTTGCCGGTGCGCTCAACTTCAGCTGCTAGCTCTGCTTCACGATCTAGCGGCCCATCTAGTTGAGCTAGGCGGACGGCGCAGTGCTGGCCAAAAGCTAGTAGCTCATCTACATTGGCAAATACTTGGCCCAAGCCACCAATTTCTAGGCAACCGCGCCGTAGCTGTTCGCGCCGCTCATGTACCCAGGCCAGGCGGTCAGGGTCGGCATCGAGGTCAGCCAGGTAGTCGGTTAGCTCCATGGCTAGGTCACTGGTTAAAGCTGCCACTTCGTTAAGACGGGGCATTAGGGAGGCTAGGCGCGAGTCGTGGTCGGCAGCGTTTTCTAGTGAGCGGCGGGCCACGGAAACTAGCGCGATAACGTTAGCGACGTCGTCGTTAAGCTCATCGCCGCTAATAGCGTTGGCGGCCTGGGCGGCCCCACTACGCAGCAGGTCTAGGTTTTCTAGGCGGGAGGCTTCTTCAGCTAGGGCCTGGTCCTCCCCCGGCTTGGGGTCTAGGGCTTCTAGCTGTTCGAGGGCGTGACGCAGGCCAGCAATTTCGCCTTCACGAGCCAGGGCCTGTTCACGCCAGGTTTCTAGGTCTTGGCGGGCCTGGTTCCAGGCGCGGTAGCAGCTGCTGTATTGGCGGCACAGCTGTTCATGCTCGCTACCTCCGACGGCGTCCAGGGCGCGGCGTTGAGCGGCGGCGGTACGCAGGCGCAGCTGGTCAGCTTGCCCATGGATAGACACTAAGCGACTACCCACCTGGCCAAGTACCGAGGCAGGTACGGCGCGGCCCCCTAGGTGTGCACGCGAGCGACCAGTTGCAGGCACTACCCGGGAGGCTAGCAACAGGTCATCTTCAATTTCGCAGCCGGCTTCCTGAGCGATTTGGATGCACTTGGCGTCTTCTTCTAAAGCAAAGGCCCCCTCAACCACGCAACGCTGGGTGCCCGCGCGCACAATCGCCGGGTCAGCTTTGCTGCCCAACAGTAGTTTCAGGGAGGTGAGCACCATGGTTTTACCTGCGCCAGTCTCACCGGTTAGGGCGGTTAGTCCCGGACCTAACGGCAATTCAGCTTGGGCGATAACACCAAGGTTTTCTATGGAAATAGTTTCAATCATTAACGACTCTTAGATTCACGCCAGCCGCGTACGGGCAGCTCGAATTTAGCTACCAGACGCGCCGAGAAGGGCATCTGGCCAATACGGATCAATTTCACTGGGCGCTGCGCCACGCTCACACTCACTGTTGAGCCAGCCGGAGCCGGTATGGAACGGCGCCCGTCGCACCAGATTTCACAAGGATAATCGCCGCACCACTGTACCTGCACTTCCAGGCGTGAATGCGGGCCAATTACTAGGGGCCGGGTGAACAGGGCGTGGGCGGCCACCGGCACCACCAGCATGGCTTGGGTGTCTGGCCACACCACTGGCCCACCACAGCTAAAGGCGTAGGCGGTTGAGCCGGTGGGGGTGGCGGTTATCAGGCCGTCACAGCCAAATGAGGAAACGGCGTGGCCATCAATACCTAAAGAAATTTCGGCCATATGCGCCCGGTCGCGCCGCTCCAAGGCTGCTTCGTTAAGAGCCCAGCCGTGGCTGGTGTCCCCGTTGGGTTGGCGCACAGATACCGCCAGGGTCATGCGCGGCTCTACTGTGTAGTCGCCTTCAGCTAGCGCCTCAATGGCGTCAAGCATTTCAGCGGGCTCAGCTTGAGCCAAAAAACCTACGTGGCCAGTGTTGATCCCCAGCAGAGGAATGTCGTATTCGCGCGCAATTTCAGCGGCAGACAGGATAGTGCCGTCGCCGCCCAACACCACAATGGCCTGGGCTTGGTTAGCTTGGCTGCGTTTGCGTAGCACCTGCACCCCATGTTTAGCCAAAGCCTTAGAGACAGTGTCTAGCTGCGAGCTAGAGGGTTCACGCGGGCTGCGAATAGTTGATGGGGGCAAGGCTCGATTCATTTCGAGCACCAAAACTCTACGCGGTGAGGTTGTGCGCGCAGCGGCCAAAATCTTCCTCCCCTATCGTGGCTTAGCGGCGAAGCTTAGCTTTCGCACCTTTTCCAGCCGGACCTGAAATTATGGCTGCTTCTATCTCAGCTTGTAAGTCAGCAGCGGTCAAGGAGTTTTCAGTGCCAGCGTGCATGTACAGGAAGTACTCTACGTTTCCGGCTGGCCCGGGCAGTGGCGAGGGGGCCACGGCCTCAATGCTTAAACCTAGCTCTAACGCACAGGTGGCCACCTTGGTGATGGCCTGGGCGTGTAGGCGCACGTCACGCACCACTCCGCCGTGTCCGATGAGTTCTTTACCTACCTCAAACTGGGGCTTAACCATTAGCAGGAAGTCAGCGGCGGCGTCGGCCACTGCCACCAGCGCCGGCAGCACCAGGGTCAGGGAGATAAAAGATAGATCCGAAACCACCAGGGTGGGGGCAGGGGTGATGTCCCCGGCTGCCAGGGTGCGCACATTGGTGCGGTCCATGACGTTTACGCGTGGATCACTTTGTAGTGACCAGGCCAGCTGCCCATAGCCCACGTCAGCGGCGGTAACCCGGGCCGCCCCACGCCGCAGCAAAACGTCAGTAAAGCCCCCGGTGGAGGCGCCGGCGTCGAGGCATTGACGCCCGGCAACCGTAGCCTCAATCCCGCGCTGGGCCAGGATGTCTAGGGCGCCAGCTAGTTTGTGGGCGCCACGTGAAACATAGTTAGGCCCCTGGTCTTGGCTTACCAAAATGGCCTGCGCCGGGTTGACCTGCCGAGCAGGTTTGGTAACTACCTGACCGTCAACTTTCACTTTGCCATCGCTGATAAGCGCGGCAGCCTGGTTACGTGAAGGCGCTAGCTGGCGGCGTACCAGCTCGGTGTCTAAGCGGGTCAGCCTAGCCATTAACGCGTTTCTGCAACCGTGATGTCTGGCAGGTTGATTAGGGTTTGGCCCTGATCAGCCAGGTCCCAGGCAGCCACGGCGGCGGCCCGGTAGGCGTTTAGGCTCAAAGTTACGCTCTGACCGCCCAGCTCAACGTTTTTACCGTCAAAGCTTAGGGTTACGGCGCCGTTTTCTACCTTGGCGACGGCGTCGCCCACCTGCCAGCCTGCAGCAGTGCGTTGGGGCTGGGGTTGGGGCTCAAGCAAACCGCGCAGGTCGGTGTGCAGGAAGGTGGGCCGGTACTGGGGCGGGGCTAGCAGCACGTCACGCGCGCTGGCCACACCGGTAAGTACGTGCAGCGAGGGCAGCGAGGATTGGCGTGCCCCGGCATGGTCGGTGTTTAGCCGGTCACCTACCGCGATGGCTTTGCCGCCGCCGGAGCGGGCGATGGCGCGCGTGTAGATACCGGCAAAAGGCTTACCGGCAGCTAGCGGCTGGCGTTCGGTGGCGTGCACTACTGCGGCCACCAGCGAGCCGTTACCTAGCGCAAAGCCGCGCTCGGTAGGCAAGGTGGAGTCCAGGTTGGTGGCCACATGCAGGGCCCCGTTGGTGATGGCGTAGGCGGCTTCACTCATGGCCGCCCAGTCAACACTGGGGTCATAGCCCTGTACCACTGCGGCCGGGTTGTCTAGGGCGCTGCGGGTAGTGGTGTATCCAGCCTCGGTTAGGGCCTGCTCCACCCCGGCGCCGCCAACTACTAGCACGGTTGCTGGGGCCGGCACATGCTCCGCTAGTAGCGCCACCGCGTCCATGGCGGCGGTGTAGATCTGCTGCTCATCTGCCTCAATGCCAAAGCCGGCAAGTTTAGCTACCACCTGGGCGGGGGTGCGTGAGGCGTTGTTGGTGACAAAACAGGTGCGTAGCCCCTGGCCTTTGGCCGCCATGACTGAGTCGGTGGCGTGCACAACCGGGTCTGCGCCGGAGTAGCACACCCCATCTAGGTCCAGCAGGGCAAGTTCAAATTCTTCAACTAGCGGCTTAGTGGTGCCCAGCAGGGTGGCGCTCATTTGCTGCGTCCTTCGATTACGTCCTCTACCTCGGCGGCAATGGGGTCGAGGCCGTCGCCTTCAGCGCTGTCGGCTGCTTCAGTTGCCTCAGTCTCGCTCTCTTCAGCGACCACCTCGGGCTCTTCTTCATCAGTCGCTGCGGCGTCCTCATCCGCAGCGTCCTTGACAGCGTCTACGACGTCGTCGGTCTCACTACCCACAGCAGAGTCCACAGCCTCACTATCAGCAGCGGCGCCGTCGGCGGAACCCTCCTGGCGGGCAGCCTCTAGCTTCTCAGCCTCACGGCGACGCTCAGCAGCCTCAGCCTGGCTCTGCTCCTCTAGCTGGCGAGCAATTTCGGCCAGTTCAGGGGCGGATTCTTCCTCAATGTCGTACAGCTCCACTTCGGGCTCTTCGGGCACGTAAATGCGCTCACGAATAGCCTCAGCTTCACGCACCCGGCCTAGGTCTTCTAGGCGGTCAGCGCGCACGGAGTGCAGGCGACGTAGGGTCTCAGTATCCTTGGGAGCCTTACGGATGGCGTCTTCAATGGTGATCAGGGCCAGCTCGTCATTGCCCTGGTCGTGGTAGATGCCGGTGACCACAATGGCCAGCTCAGCGCGCTCGTCGTCTTCCAGGTCTAGCTGTAGAGCATTCTGGGCCGAGCGCAGTGCGGCGTCAGGGCGGCCCAGGGCGCGCTCACAGTCAACTTCCATGGCGCGGTACATGGTGTCCATGCCGCTGAGGCGACGGGCGGCGCGCAGTTCACGCAGCGCCTCTGAGTACAGTCCGGCCACGTAGGCGGCGATACCGGCAGCTTCACGCACAATAGCGATACGGCCGGCGTGTGAGGCAGCATAGCGAGCGTGGGCGTAAGCGACTTCCGGGTCGGTTTCTAGCAGACGCTGGGTCATCACTAGGTGACGGGCAATGTTTTCGGCGTTAAGGCGGCTAAGTGCACGCAACCCCATGCGGGCAGTGCTGTCTAGGTCCTTGGCACTAACGTCTTCAGGCAGTTCCGGCTCGGGCACACGGTTACGCTGGGGTGGACGCGAGTTGCGGCGCTCGCCGCGCAGGCGGTCACGGTCAAAACGGCCATTACGGTTGCCACCACGGCCCTGGCCACGACGGAAGTCTGAGCGTTCGCCGTCGCGGCGCGGACGCTCATCACGACGGTCTCCCTCACGGCGGGGGCGATCTTCGCGACGCTCACCATCACGCCAGTTACGCTCTTCACGGCGCTCACCATCACGACGGCGCTCGTGACCACGCTCTTGCCAGCCACGCTCGTCGCGGCGGGGACGATCACCCCAATTGCGCTCGTCGCGGCGGCCTTCTTCGCGGCGGGGGCGCTCGTCGCGACGCTCACCATCACGCCAGTTACGGCCACCGTCACGACGTTCACCGTAGCGGGAGTTGGATCGTTCGCCGTAGCGTTCGCCATCATGGCGACGGTCGCGGCTGTGCTCATCATGGTTGCGGTAGTGTCCGCGCTGGCCTTCGCTGCGGTAGTCACGTGCTCCAGAACGGTTGCGCGGTGCGTCATCTCGACGACGTCGATCGGCACTATGGCGGTCGCCGCCACGCCCCTGATTGCGGTTATCGCCGCCTGAACGAGAATCATCAAAGCGTTGCGCCATCAAAACCATCCTGTTTAGTTGAGAATATACGTAGAAACCTAGTATCAAGTTTAGCCGGGTAGGTGCAGTTCTAGTATGTCTGGCGCCTAACGGCAGGCGTGTCTTTGACTACCTTTAACGGTGAGTGCCCCATAAACGCATAAAAAAATGGGGGGTGGTCCCAACAACCACCCCCCAAACACACACCACAAACAAACAAAACAAAAAAGGTGGTGGGGGTGCCGACCCCCAAACAGGACCAACACCCCCACCACCAAGAAACGGTTGGCAGTGCCCTACTCTCCCACAACCCACCAGTTGCAGTACC
>ERZ772799.273-NODE-273-length-20342-cov-4.549564_pt1 | contig 20342 bp, 17 predicted proteins | sample MGYA00511345_ERZ772799 | MGnify/ENA primary metagenome ERZ772799 (study PRJEB29015, sample SAMEA2738037) | human oral metagenome | biome: human oral; feature: human-associated habitat; material: saliva | place: China | collected 2238 ... | reverse complement strand
ACGGGAGTATTAGAGGAGTATTAGACCTGGCAGGTCAGAAAGCTTAGACGCTGTCAGGGTGTCTGCCAGGCGCTCAGTCGAGCGGGCGCACCTGGGCTTCGGGCACGGCCACGGGAGTGGAGTTGGACTGCCCAGAGCCGCCAAATAGACGCTCCTTAACCGACTCAACCACCTTGTCGGTGACCTTTTCACCCTGGCGCTTGACGGCGTCGGAAACCTTAGCCTTAGTCGAATCCACGCGGTTGCGCACGGCGGGAGACTCCGCCACACGCCCGGCGGCGGCCTTAATCTTTTCGTACTGGGCGCGCCCGGCGCGGGTGCCCAGCACATAGCCGCCGGTCAGGCCAATCAGGAACGGGAGTTTGCTAGCCATTTTGTTCTCCTTACGGTTGAGGACCTACCAGCGAAGCTGGCAGTTTACGGGCCAAAGTGAAGCCGTCGCGGCCACTAACCACCAGGGCGCCGGACTGTTTGAGGCTGCGCACCTGCGGCTCAGCTAGGGCCACGTGGTTACCACCCGCGAAAACATGCTCTGATGAGGTTAGTTTACGGATGGCAATAGCCTCTACCTTGTCGCCGTGGTCGTGGGCGAGGTCGCCGTAAATGATCCGGTCAAACTGGCCGTCGTCACCAATTAGTAGCCACTTTACCTCAGGCAGGTCAATCATTAGGCGACGCAGCTGGGTGCGTTTGTGTTCCAGGCCTGAGCGGAACCAGCCGGTGTTGGTGGGGCCCCAGTCGGTCATGAGCATGGGGCCGCGCGGGAAGTTGTGGCGTTCAAAGAAGTTACGCAAAGTGGGCACCACATTCCAGGCGCCGGTAGACAGGTAGATTACCGGCGCGCCCGGGTTGGTTTTTTGTACCCGGTTGAGCAGTGCGGCCATGCCCGGCACGGCTTGGCGCGCAAAAGACTGCTTAACGAAAGCGTTCCAGCTGGCCACCAGGGCACGCGGCATGTGAGTGACCATTACGGTGTCGTCGATGTCGCACACCACGCCCAGCTGTGGCCCGTCAGGGATGATCAGCACGGGGGCTTTGATTGTGTCCATGGCGGGGCCGGTGATGGTGGCTTCATGCCAGCCGGGTTTGAGGTTGTGGTTACGGATGACGACGTCGATATAGCCGCCCCGGTCTGCCTGTGCGGAGAGTTTGCGCCCACCCACCTTCACAGTGAAGGGGATGAACGGCACGGGGATATCAATGAAGGAACGCCAGCCGCGCTGGGCGTCTAGCAGTGAAGCTATGGCGGCTTCACGCAGCTGGGTGATAGAAGGCAGATCCTCAGGGATGTGCTGGAATAGTGGGCCCTCGGCGGGTGCGCCGGGTGGGCGCATCACTACGCGCGCAATTACGCGCACCATGGTGGCCGAGCCGTAGCCGTCATAGGCCACTGCTCGCGGGCGCCAACCAGCGCGGCGTAGTCGCGGAATCACGTGGCGATGGAAGTGTTCTTCACCGCGTCGTGCCAAGTCAGATAGGGGCATTGGTTCTCCTTAAGGAGTTCCAGCCTAGTCGAGCCGTTGCCTGCACCGGTAACGCCCAGGCCAGGGCTACGCCAGAGGCGATAGCGGCCAGGGTGTAGGAGGATCCCACCAGCTGCTCTACCACGTTCCAGTGCAGCTCGTTAACCTGCCCGTGGGAGAACCACCAGTGCGGGGCCATGATGAATAATGCTCCCTGCACTAGGGCCAAAGCGGCCAGGGGCGCGGACTTTAGCCGTAGCGTCACCGCGATTAGCGCCACCACGCTGGCTAGCCCCCACACCCAGTGGTGCGACCAGGTGATGGGGGAAACCAGTAGTCCCAGGGTCATGATTACTGCGGCGGTCAGTAAGGTGGCTAGGTTTTCGGGTAGCACCGGGGCGGCTGGGGTAGTGGCGACGGCGTCCGGGGCGGCGTCGTCGTAGATAACATGCGGGGTAACCACGCTGGTAGCGGCGGCCTGAATACGCAGGCATAGCCAAACGGCGGCCACTAAAGCCAGCGCCACCGTGATAGCCCAAGCAATACTCCAGGTGTTTTCTGGCAGGGCGCGGGCCACGAAACCCTTCAGGTTCTGGTTGCTGGTGTAGTAGGCATCCCCGGCACGCTGGGGGTCCCACATGGCGTCAAAGAAGAAACGGGCAGACTCGCCCGGGCTGATAACCCAGCTGAGCAAAGTGACAGCGAGCGAGGTAGCCACCATGGTGATAGCTGAACGCCACTGACGGCGCAGCAGGAAAATAAGCACGGCAATAGCTGGGGTCAGCTTGATCGCGGCCGCCAAGCCAGAGGCCACGCCGCGTCCCTTCCAGCTGGGCGGCGCGGCCACATCAATCATCACCAGGGCCATCATGGCGGTATTGACCTGGGCAAAACCAACCGACTGGGTAAATGGCTCCAGGCACTGTTGAACCAGGATCGCCGCCCAGGGGGCGATAGCAAAAGCTGAGCCCCAAGACCAGCCCAGGCTGCGCCCTACCAAGGCCACAATCACAGCAGTTTGCAGGGCGATAGCCATGATCATTAGGCGTGCGGCGGTCTCATAATCAAACCAGGTCAGTGGGGATAGCGCCCAGGCTCCAAAAGGCGGGTAGGTGAAGGGGTACATCTTGTAGTCAGGCAAGGCGTACCAGTCGTACAGGGAATTACCACTAAACCAGTTATTTAACGCATACCAGTACACGTATACGTCAAAATGCTGAGGCAGCTTGTAGTCCTTGTCGTACATCTGCGGATAGGTGGCCCCCAGCAGGCACAACCAGCCCAGTATCTGCACAATCGGTGCGCGCACCGTGGCATAAAAGCCGGCGCGTAAGTCTGCAAAAGAAAGATTCATGCCTACCTCGATACTTGGCCTGGCTAGGGGCTAGCTAAGCGCAGATACAAATATCCCTAGGGTATCTGACGTACCCCCAGGGTGCGGCGCAAAGTACGCGCCCCACTCCACGCAATCACCACAGCCAGCCACGACATAACCGTAACCGCCAAGAAACCACCATGCGCACCGGAGTTGTCGATAGCCAAACCAGCCAAGAACGTACCCACAGAAACACCCACGTTAATAGTGGTGCTAAGCCAAGTCAGGCCCTCAGTGATCTGGTTGTCGGCCACCGAATGCTGCACAATCTGGTTGGCGGTAGTGAAAGTAGGGGCAATAGCCATACCGGTGATGGCCGCAGCTACCGCCACAAACCACAGGTTAGGGGCAAAAATCAGGGTGGAGGCACCCAAAGCCAAAACAGTCACGCCCACCACGAACTGGCGTTGCAACGGCCAATGCCACTGGCGTGAACCGTGAATCAGCGCCGCTACCAGCGAGCCGGTAGAGAAGCAAGCCAAGATAGCGCCGGAAAGATTCTTGTGACCATGCTCAGTAGCTGAAGCCACAATCGCCACATCATTGGCGCCAAACAGGCCACCCAACACTAGGCAGGTAAGCGCAGTAACCACCAACGCTCCGTTACGTAAAACATGAGACTGGCCGGTTTGCTCTTGCGCGGCAGCGCGCCCCTTCGCCGGCGGCTCAGTGGCGCGCTGGGATAGGAACCACAGTGAACCCACTGCCTGGGCGGTGACGGCCACAATCAAACCGCTGGTAACCGGCAGAGGCGGGTTAGTCACCAGCATGGTGGCCAGGATCGGGCCCACAATGAAAGCCACCTCATCCATGGCTGCCTCAAGGGCGAAAGCCGTGTGGATTTCATCAGGGGTTTCTAGCAGGTTAGACCAGCGTGCACGCACCAGGGCGCCCATAGAACCGCTGGTACCACCGGCAATGGCGGCGCAAACCAGCAGCGCCGCCGGGTGGGCATGGAAAGTAATAGACACAATCTCGCCCACCATGGCCAGGCAGGAGGCCATGATGAAAGGAATCATGAAGCGCTGGCCGTAAATATCTACACGTCGAGCTAGCCAAGGCGCAGTGCAGGCAAAAGCGATCAGCGTTACCGCGCTGACCTGCCCGGCCAGGGTGTAGCTGTGGTATTCGCTTTGAATAGCTAGCAGCGAAGAAATTGACACCATAGACATGGGCATGCGTGCCAGCAGTCCGGTGGCGGAAAATTTAAAAGCACCGGGTTTACGTAGGATGTTTACATAGTTAGATGCCACCGCTCCATGATTACACGGGGAGCGGTGGCAAACTGAACTATGTAACTGTGAGAATCCAAACCAGGCCTGAGATCAGCTTTATGCTTGCACTCAAGCTGGAGGTCTGCGCCTAGCGCTGCTCGGGGTTAGCTCAGCGCTGCTCAGAGTTGGCTGCGTGACGGTTAATCGTGAAGCCCTGACCGTTTAGGGTGTTCCAGCAGGTGACGCCCTCCTCGGTGGAGGTGCAGGCGAAGGCGCCGTGCTTAGCTGAAGAGTTGTAGGCCAGGGTGGGGCCCGAAGTCTTAAAGGCAGTCTGGCAAGAGCCGCCGGCGCCGTTTTGCGTGCCCACCGTGGCGGTAAACGGGGTGGAGTTGTTAGAGCAGCTGGGGCCGGTAGCGTTGAAGCTGTATTCCTTGATAGTGCAAGAAACCTGGTCGTCAGCAAAGGTGCAGGTGATGTTGCCGGAAGGTGAGGTGAAGCTGGTCATTTCCCGGGCGCCGTCGGGAGCCGGGGCCTTAACCGTAGCGGTAGGCGTGGCGCTAGGGGTGGGGGTTTCAGTCTCTACCGGTGCGGCAGTTTCAGTCTGTACCACCGTGGGGGTGATCGGCCCGGCGTCGTTGACTGAGTGCGGGGAGGTGTCGCGCCCAAGCATGTAGGCACCCACAGCCACAGCCAGAATCAAAACCGCCAGCGAAATCCAGCCAAAGAGCGGAAGGCCGCCCTTCTTAGCAGAGCTGTCAGCCTCCTGCTCGGGGGCCTCGTTAGCGGTGGCGTAGTCGTAGGTGGGCTCAGCGTAGGTGGGGTCCGGGGCATACACCGGGGTGGACATAACCATGGTGGCCGAGCCGGTGGTGGCCGGGTCGGGCACCTGTGCGCCTAACGGTTGATCCAGCGGAATAACCGAGGGGTTGGCTGCCACAATGTTTTGGGCCGGCCCTTCCACGCCGCCAGTAGCCGGCTGCTCCGGGTCATTCATGGCAAACACAGAGTCAGCAACGCTGGGGGCGCTAGTTTCCTGGTTGGTGCTAAGCACAGAGCGACGGGTAGGAGCGTGGTCGTTAACCAAGGGCCCAGCGGCTACCTGCGTGGGGGCTGCGTCCTGGGCGCTGGCAGTGCTAGTGGCGCTAGCTGCCGGCTCATTTTGGGCCTCAAGCTGGGCCAGGAACTGGGGGTTGTGCTTAGCTAGCAGCTGACGCGCTAACGGCAGCGGGCTGCGGGCCAAGCCGGCGTTGATCTGCGGATCTTTAAGGTTAGCTAGCCATTCAAGTAACTGCGGGTAGGCGTTCGGGTTGGCGGCTACCACTGGGCGCAACTGCGGATAGTTGCTGACCAGCTGATATAGGTCAGCCTGCGAAGTCGCGGGACTGGCGGCCCGGGCGGCTAACTGTTCCAGCGAGAGCGTCATCGTGATCCTTCCAGGTACCATGCACTTGAGCCGTGTTAGCCAAGCGCTGTTACCAACCTCAATACAACTACTCTAGTGGCCAAGTCCGACAATTAACTACTTCAGAGTAAAAACGGGACATAATTTAACAGTGTGTGCTTGGCACCATTTTCGATCCGTCACACCAGCTAGGGAGGCCCACATTGGCTGAGGAATTACTTGGCGTGGAATGCGTCAACGGCCACCCAAATCCGCCTGATGCCTACGATTGCGCCACTTGCGCGGGTAGTTTAGCGGCTGCTCCCCGCCTGCTAGATAACCCGCCCCGGATGGTGGTGGAGGCCTCCACGGGGGCGCGCCTGGCCCTGCGTAGGGATCTGGTAGTGGGGCGAGCGCCACAGTATTTGAGCTACAACGAAGGCACCGAGCTGCTCACGGTTCCCTCCCCGGGCCGCCTGGTTTCCCGCTCGCACGTGTTACTGCAGGTGGTGGGCTGGCAGGTAAGCGCCATTGACATGGATTCCCACAATGGCACGGTGCTACGCCGGCTGGGTTATGAGGATGTACAGCTGGTTCCCGACGCCCAGGTTCCCCTGCGTTACGGCGATGAGCTTGATTTGGGCGACGGCGTGGTGTTGCGTTTCCTTCCCCCTGGCGCCAGCACCGACGACGACGCCGCAGCCTCCGCTCACAGCGCGGGGGAAAGCCTCAACGTCACCGGCTCCCTAACCTACTGAGGACTATCGGCCGGCAAAACCGGCCGGCCAGTAGAGCGCCAGCTTGCTAGCTCAGCCAGCCATGGGGCAACGCGAAATGGAGGGGGCCGGGGCGTCGTCGTCGTGATCAAGCGAAACCGGCACCGGATGAGCCGCCTGCGCCGCCCCCACTGCCTGCAACACGAAACTATCTAAACTGTGCATGTAACGCTCACGCTGCATGGGGTTAGCGGGCGTGGGACGACCCCCCAGCACGCAGGCGTGGATCAGCTGCACGCTCATGGCCACATCCTGATTAGGAAGCTGGCCCTGGTCGATAGCCTCATGCAGAATCTGGCTGAGCATATGCTCCATGATGTCGGCGTGCGAGTGTAGACGCCCCACGGTGTCGCGCGAAAGCGTATCGGTTAGGCGCGCGCCGCTCGGGAAGTGATAGTGCTGCTTTAGTAGGGCCTGCTCACGGATATAAACCCGCAGACGATCAAGCGGATCTTGCACATCCTCAAGGGCCTGGCTCAGGCGCGCCACATAGCTGCGGGTTTCGTTCTCGATATAGGCCAGGAGTAGATCTTCTTTGTCTGCAAAGTGGTTATAGACGGCAGTGCGCCCCACATGGGCGTTAGTGGCGACGTCGGAAAGCGTGATTTTGTCGAAAGGTTTAGTGGCCAAGAGTTGACCCAGTGAGTCGAAAAGGGCGCGGCGAGTGCGCTCGCGGTGTTCGGCTAGGGTGTTACCAGTAATCTTGGGCATAGGTAAACCTTAGCTGGTTAGTGACGTAAGTAGGAAGTGTGTCAGATCGTGGAAAACTCAGAGGCCGCCAAGGGGGCGCAGATAACGCAACCAAAAGCGACGCAACTAGTGGTGGGGGCCGTGGTGGTAGATGATTTACGTCAGCCCACGCGGTTTTTAGCTGCCCAGCGTGCCTACCCAGCCCAGCTGCGGGGGCAGTGGGAGTTTCCGGGCGGCAAGGTGGAGCCGGGGGAGGTGCCGCAGGCAGCTTTAGCGCGCGAATTACGTGAAGAACTAGATATTGTGGTCAAAATCGGGGTGGAAGTGACGCCCGATAAATCATTGTCTACATGGCCACTAAAACCGGGGCTAGAGATGCGGGTGTGGCTAGTGAGCACTGACCGCCCCGAAATTAGCCCAGGCACTAGTCATATGCAGGTCAAATGGGTTACTCCAGTACAAGCTCTTGACCTAAATTGGCTGGCTCCAGATTTACCTATTGTGCGCCAGATCATTAAACTAATGGCTGCTGGCCAGGGCAAATGTGTTCAGAGTTAAGTTGTGAAAGGGCTGATACTTACTGGCCAAAAGGTTACGTTTCTATTACAGTCGGGTACTAGCTTATAAAGAAAGAGGTTCGACATGGGACGTCACGCTCAGAAGGCCACCCCGGCCTCAGCAGTTAGTGCTCTCTTTTCCCAGGTAGGCACCGGTAATGTGGTGTACCGCGCGGGCGGTGTGGCCATGGCCCTGTCCTTGGCCGTCTCCGGTGGTGCATTCGCTGCTGTACAGATGAACAACGGTGTCAACACTGACGCCAACAAGGCCGCGCTGACCCACGCAGCACTCGGTCTGGCCGCTCAGCCTACCTCTGCTGCCGAGTCCGTTAACTACAAGCTGGTTGTAGACGGCAAGACTATCTCCGCTTCCACCCAGGCTGAGACTTGGGGGCAGGCCCTGTCCGACGCCGGTGTTTCGGTTGACGACAACGACACCGCCTCCGTAGACCTGACCGCCGCCCCTGTTGACGGCGCCGTCGTTACCGTTGTCCACGCTAGCGTCACCCAGACCAACGTAGACACCGCCATCAAGGCTGGCACCACCGAGAAGCCAGACCCGACTCTGGCTAAGGGTGAGAAGAAGGTAGAAACCGAGGGTGTAGACGGTATTTCCCGCACCGTTTACAACGTGGTTACCCGTGGCGGTAAGGAAGTTTCCCGCACCGTAGTATCCACCGCCGTCGTCAAGCCGGCCACCAACGCCGTGGTACTGGTGGGCACCAAGGAAGCCACCGCCGCTGCCACCACCCCGGCTACCCCCAACAACTCTTCCTCCAGCTCCAGCGGCGGTAACGCCACCCTGGCTGCCGCCGGCACTGATGCTGCCAGCGCCCAGGCTATTGCCAAGTCCATGATGAGCTCCTACGGCTGGGACGACACCCAGTTCAGCTGCTTGGTTAAGCTGTGGAACCGCGAGTCCGGCTGGAACTACCAGGCTTACAACGCTTCCTCCGGCGCCACCGGTATTCCCCAGGCCCTGCCTGGCTCCAAGATGGCTAGCGCCGGTAGCGACTGGGCCACCAACCCGGCCACCCAGATCAAGTGGGGCCTGGGCTACATCTCCGAGCGTTACTCCAACCCCTGTGGCGCTTGGGCACACTCTGAGTCGGTGGGCTGGTACTAAACCGCACTCATACAAGCTGGCGTTTGAGCACGCTAACCCTCTCCCCTGCAATCTGTGCTGATTGCGGGGGAGACGTGCATTTAGGGCTTGGCTGGTGTGGCGGCGTCGTCGGCGGCCTAAAAATAGGCAGCTTTCAGCTAGGCTTGAAGGCAATGAAGGCAGTACCAAACCGCGCTATTAATGCGCCCGGAAACTTGTAGGTGACGTGTATGAGTGACGTGGCGGCAGGCAAGCTACTGACCAGCAACGATATTCGTGAGCTGTGCGCCCAGTTAAACATTCGCCCTACCAAAACCCTGGGCCAAAACTTCGTCAACGATCCAGGTACGGTACGCAAAATTGTGCGTAACGCCGGCGTGCAAGCAGGTGAGCAGGTGCTGGAAATCGGTCCCGGCTTGGGCTCACTAACCCTGGCGCTACTGGAGGCTGGGGCGCAGGTTAGCGCCGTTGAGATTGATCCGCCTCTGGCCCAAGCTTTGCCGACCACCACCCAGGCTCGCTTCCCGGAAGCTAAATTACAAGTTTTTACTGCTGATGCCCTGACTATTACCGGGCCCGAAAGCATCGACGGCGCCACCCCCACCCGCCTGGTAGCTAATTTGCCGTATAACGTGGCCGTGCCGATTGTGTTGACCGTGCTCGAAAAGCTACCCAGCATCCAGACCGTGCTGGTGATGGTGCAGGCGGAGGTGGCAGACCGCCTGGCGGCCACTCCGGGCAACAAGATTTATGGGGTGCCCAGCGCCAAGGTGGCCTGGTATGCCAGTGCGCGGCGTACCCTAACCATTGGCCGCAACGTGTTTTACCCGGTGCCTAATGTGGACTCGGCGCTGGTAAAAATTGAGCGCCGCCCCCATCCGGATACTGCGGCTACGCGCGAGCAGGTTTTTGCTGTTATCGACGCCGCCTTTGCTCAGCGTCGCAAGACCTTACGGCAGGCGTTGGCTGGTTTGGCTGGTAGCGCCGGCGCCGCCCAGGAGGCGCTGGAGCGCGCCGGAGTTAGCCCCACGGCTCGCGGTGAAACCCTAGACATTGACCAGTTTGCCGCCGTGGCCCAGCAGCTAAATGCTGCTAGCGCCGGTGCGTGCGTTCCAGCCGCCAGTGCGCCCGCCCCGGCCACCAGTGACCCGGCTGTGAGCGACAGCTCTCCGGCTGTGAGCGTCAGCGCTCCCGGCAAGGTCAATCTTTTCCTGGCCTTGGGCGCCGCCCGCCCCGACGGCTATCACCCGCTTAACACCATCTTTGCCCAGATCGGCTTAAGCGAGACGGTTAAGGTCACGCCGTTACAGTCTCTGGCTACGACGGCGCCGCAGCCGGCCTCAACTGCCCCTGTCTCCTCTGCCTCGTCGGCCCCGGCCCAGTCAGACTCGGCCCCGGCGGCCGCTCAGCCGGCCCCATCAGCCACGGCTGCCTCGGCCCAGCCGGGCTTAGCCCCAGCTGCCCAAACCGGCGGCCCGCGCATTGAGCTGGCCCTGACCCGCCCCGATAGTAATGTGCCCTTAGATCACACCAACCTGGCCTACCGCGCCGCCCAGGTGGTGGCCCAGCAAGCCGCCCAGCGTGGCCTAGCCACCCCTGACGTGCACATTTTGCTAGACAAGGCCGTGCCGGTAGCCGGAGGCATGGCTGGTGGCAGCGCGGACGCAGCTGCCACCCTCAAAGCCTGCAACGAGTTCTGGCAGGTGGGCCTGAGCCTAGAAGAGTTGGCTCACCTAGGCGCCCAGTTGGGTGCGGATGTGCCCTTCGGGCTTTACGGCGGAGTGGCTCTGGGCACTGGACGCGGGGATCTAATTGAGCCCCTTAAGGCTGCCCCCGGCCCCTACTACTGGACTTTTGCCTTGCAGGATGAGGGTTTATCGACGGCGGCCGTGTTTAAACACTTTGACGCCACCGTGCAGGCCCCACCGGCGGCAGACATGCCGCCAGAGCAGCTACTGGCCGCCCTAGAGGCTGGCGATGTGGCCGAGGTTAGCCGCCATATCCGCAACGATCTACAGGCCACGGCTATCGATCTACGCCCAGAACTAGGTCAACTAATTGACCTGGCTAAGAAGGCTGGCGCCCTGGCAGCCATGGTTTCTGGCTCCGGGCCTACCGTGGCCGCCCTTAGTTCCAGCCGCGCGGCGGCTGAGCGGGTAGCTCTATGCTGGAGCCTCACCCCCTTCTGTGACCAGGTAGTTACCGGCTAACGCCCCTAACGGCGCGCTGACGGCGCTGGGTGAGCGCACCCAGGGGATAAATGCGCCGGCGTCGTCGTATCTATCAGCGCCCGCAAGCCGTGCCGCCCGCTCCCCAGCGCTCACGCGGTAGAATGCGGGGGCTGGTTTTATCTGCAGAATGAGGACTTAATGGCTCACCTATTAGGGGTCGAGAACCTGCGCATTGTCGTAGGCAGTCGCACGCTACTAGACGGTGTCACAGTAGGCATTGAAGACGGCACCCGGGTGGGCGTGCTGGGCCCCAACGGCGCTGGTAAATCCACTTTCCTGCAGGCCCTATCAGGTCAGCGTGAAATCGATGGCGGACGTATCACCCGCGCCGCCGACACGCGCGTGGCCATCCTCAACCAAAGCGACAACTTTCCCCCGGGCATCAGCGTGCGTCAAGCGGTGCACGGTGACATGCCTGAGCACGTGTGGGCCTCTAACCCTGCCGTGCGTGACATTCATGCCGGCCTGCTGGCAGACGTGGACCTGGCAGCCGACGTCGACACCCTCTCAGGTGGTCAGCGCCGCCGCGTCGCCCTAGCCCACGTGCTCACCCAAGACGCCCAGGTGGTGGTACTAGATGAGCCCACCAACCACCTAGATGTTGAAGGCGTGGACTGGCTGGCTCGCCACCTGCAAAAACGCTTCGACTCAGCGCGCGGCAACGGCGCCCTAGTGGTGGTCACCCACGACCGCTGGTTCCTAGACGCCATCTGTAACCGAGTGTGGGAAGTAGTGCCCGGCGTCGACCCCGGCAACGGCCGCCCCCAAATCCCCGGCCGTATTGAGCTTTACGACGGCGGCTATGCGGCCTACATTTTGGCGCGCGCCGAGCGGGCTCGCCAGGCTGAGGTGGCTGCCGCCAAACGCGAAAACCTACTGCGTAAAGAACTGGCCTGGCTGCGACGCGGCGCCCCAGCGCGCACCTCCAAGCCGCGTTTCCGCATCGACGCCGCCGAGGCACTAATCGCCGACGTACCCCCGCCGCGTGACAGCGTGGAAATCACCCGCATGGCCACTGCCCGCCTAGGCAAGCGCGTTATTGACCTGGAAAATGTCAGCGTCAGCTACCCGGCCCCCGGCGGCGGCGAAAACCAGGTACTGCGCGAGGTAACCTGGCGCCTTGCCCCCGGCGAACGAGTAGGCATTGTGGGTGTAAACGGCGCCGGTAAAACCACCCTGCTGCGCCTGTTGCAAGGCACCCAAAAACCCACCAGTGGGCGGGTACGTACCGGCCAGACCGTGGACGTAGTAACCCTGTCGCAAACCACCCATGAGCTAGATCAGATCAGCGAGCTGCGAGTGGTTGAGGCAGTGGCCGCAGTGGCCGAGCACGTCACCGTGGGCGGTAAAGATCTAAGCGCCAGCCAGTTGGTTGAGCGCCTGGGCTTTACCCGCCAACGTGCCTGGACCCGGGTGGGGGAAATCAGCGGTGGCGAACGCCGTCGCCTGCAACTGCTGCGACTGCTGATGGCTCAGCCCAATGTGCTGCTGCTGGACGAGCCCACCAACGATCTAGACACTGACACCCTGGCTTCAATTGAGGATATTCTCGACACCTTCCCGGGCACGCTAGTGGTGGTCTCCCATGACCGCTACCTGCTTGAACGCGTCACCGACCACCAGCTGGCTTTGCTTGGTGACGGGCATCTGCGTGATCTTCCTGGCGGAGTGGAGCAGTATCTGGAGCTGCGTCGCCAGCAACTTACGGCCGCCTCTGGGGCTGCAGGGGCGACGTCGGCAACTGCGGAAGCTAAAAATGCCCCGTCTCAGGGGGAGCAGGGCGCCTTAAGTGGGGCTCAGCGCCACGCGGCTGCCAAGAACCTGGCCCGGCTAGAGCGCCAACTGGATAAGGTCAGTGCCCAGATCGCCAAGCTACACGCGGATATGGAAGCGGCTTCAGCTGATCCTGGGCGCGTCAACGACCTAATTGAGCTGGGTAAACAGCTCAGCCAGGCGCAGGAACGCCAGGCGGATATCGAGCTGGAATGGCTTGAAGCTGCTGGCGAGCTGGAGCAGTAGTCCCGCTGCTGCGCGGCCTGGGCTGTACTGCGCGGCCTGGGCCGCCCCACCTTGTCGGGGCCGCCCCGGGGGCGGGCGCTCCAAGCTTAACTGCGGCTGTTTAGGCTGCGTGCTTACCGCCGCCACTACGACGACGCGGTCGGGTAGGACGCGAGGGCGGACCTTGCTGCACCCGGCGGCCCTGCGGACGCTTGCGGCGTCGGGGCAAGCTAGGCAAGCTGGGCATACGCACCTGCGCCAGTAACTGCAGCAGCTTCTCCTTAGGAACCAGGTGGCGCAGGTCGATACCCTTACCAGGCAAGCCAATTGACCAGGGCGCCAAGTATTTAAGCGCAATACAAACCGCGAAACAGGCCGCCGTAATAATCCAGGCAAAACCCACCGACAGGGAGTTATCTAAAACAAACTGGGGGATAGGACCCATAGCTGTAATGAGTTCTTCCATACCCAGAGAGTTAATTACAATCTGCACAGCCAGTACGATGAATTTGTGAGTGCACAAAATACCCAGGGTCATTTTCCCAATGCGGGTCAAATCATCTATATTCCAGGCGCGCGAAATCATGCAGATACCGGCAATACCAACCAGCGCGGCCGCCACAAAGTTGGCGTAGTTGCCGTAGGTGCGGGCCACATAGTCCACCGTGGTGGTGTTGTAGTGGCTGATGGCAGCCGCAATCGCCAGCAAACCAATGCCGTCCAGGCCCTCAATTAAAGGGTATTTAATAGGTAAATGGTTAACGATGGGGCGCATATACATGCCTAGGAAGAAGAACGGCATCAGCACCCCCACTCGCTCAAAACTCCAGGGGTACCAAACCTCTTGATGGGAGGCTAAAAACCAACTGGGAAGTAGGGAGATAACAGTAATTACAGCTAAAGCTATACGGTTACCCTCAATTAGTTTGGCCGTAGCCCAAGCTATCAGGTAGGTGACCATAATTGCGGGTAAAAACCACAGCGGCTTATTCCAGTCCATGTGGTGTGCCGAGGGGGTGGCCCACATGATGTCTTTAAGCATGGTGGTAAAACTTGCGGGATTTTTACGACCCAATGAACCAGCTGCCACTGAACCCAGCACTGCGAAAATACATACAGAGATAAAAGCCCACAGCACATAGGGGAGCATGATGGCGCGTACGCGGGTGTAAAGGAAGCGGGGAAAGGACCGTTTTCCAGGGTTGAAAACCAGTCCAGAAAGGAAGAAGAAGGCGGGAACGTGGAAGGCGTAAAGCAGGTCGAACAGTGCGGGGTGCTGATTCCAGGGGAGATAGAAGTGGCCGGCCACAATGGCCAACATGCACCATCCGCGAGAGACGTCGATCCAGGCAATACGCCCGGTGCCGCGCCTAGCTAGGGCGGCAGGTGGGGTCATGCAGTGTCTCCTTGGTTACGCAATACAGGGTCAGGCTCCATGCCGCGAAGGCCGTTCCACGCCAGGTTAACCATGTGCGCAGCAACCTCCTCCTTGGTCATGGTGCGGTCGAGTAGCCACCATTGGGCGGGCATAGCAACAATACCCACTAACATTTGAGCGTACAGGGGAGCAAAACGCGCATCAATACCATGTTCTGTAAATTGTCTGGCCAAGATGCCAGAGACTTGCACCGCCACATCCGCTAACAAAGTGGAGTAGGTTCCCCTTGAGCGGTCATTTTCTGAGGAAATGATGCGGAAACCATCAGTGTTATCTTCGATATATGTCAGCAGCGCCAAGGCGGCGTGTTCCACCACCGCCGAGGGTGAGGGATCTGACTCTAGGGCGTTAACTATAGTGGAGTAGATCAAAGTCAGTTCCCGGTCGATGATGACCGCGTAAAGGCCTTCTTTACCCCCGAAATGCTCATACACCACCGGCTTGGAAACCTGGGCGCTAGCAGCTATTTCTTCGATTGAGGTGGCGTCATAACCGCGCTCAGCAAAAAGCGTGCGGGCGACGTCGATCAGCTGCTCACGTCGTTCCCCCGCACTCATGCGAATCCGTTTTGAAGTCATAGCCACCGCACAAAGTGTGTAAGAATAGATCCCGGTACGCCTGACGTACCCTTCCGCCCTAGTGTAATGGCAGCACGCAGGCCTTTGGTGCCTTGTGGTCCGGGTTCGAATCCTGGGGGCGGAGCTTTTTGTGCGCTATGCTGTAGACAGTATTTATGCTTCGACCCGTTTAGGAGCTTTCCTCGTGGCCACAAGCCCTGCCGCCGTCATCATCATGGCCGCCGGTAAAGGAACGCGTATGCGTTCGGCGACCCCCAAAGTTCTACACCAGATCGGGGGGCGCAGCTTGTTAAATCACGCTGTGGTTGCCGCCCGTGGACTTCAGCCGCAGTATTTGGTTGCGGTAGTGCGTCACCAGCGCGACGACGTCGTCGCTCACTTGGAGCGGGTAGCTCCGGATGTGGTGATTGCTGACCAAGACGAAATTCCCGGTACTGGCCGGGCTGTGGCTTGCGGTTTGGCGGCGCTACCTGCCGACCTAACCGGCCCGGTGGTGGTTACCAGCGGTGACGTGCCGCTACTGGACACTGCCACCCTAGAAGCGCTGCTAGACCAGCACGTCAACCGCGCAGACGCGGTCACTATTCTTACTACCGAACTGGCTGACCCCAGTGGCTATGGCCGTGTGGTACGTACCGAGGAAGGTGCAGTAGCCGGCATTGTGGAGCACCGTGACGCTTCTGAGTCACAGCTGCTAATCAAGGAAATTAACGCGGGCGTGTATGTTTTCGACGCCGCTCACCTGCGTGATGCACTAGGTGGCCTGGGCACTGACAACGATCAGGGCGAGGTTTACCTGACCGACGTCGTGGCCGCCGCCTACCAGGCCGGTAAGTCCACTAGCGCGCTGGTGGTCACCGACACTTGGCTGGTTGAGGGCTGCAACGACCGCGTACAGCTGGCCCAGCTAGGGGCTGAGCTTAACCGTCGTATTCTCGAGCACTGGATGCGCACTGGCGTAACCATCGTGGACCCCTCCTCCACTTGGGTGGATGTGGATGCCAAGATTGGCCAGGATGCCTACCTAGAGCCCGGGGTTATTGTTCACGGTGCCACCGTGATTGGTGATGAGGCCTATGTTGGGGCCCACAGCGTCCTAGACAATGTGGAAGTTCCCGACGGCGCCGTCGTCGCCCCCCTAAGCCTGCTGGAAGCCTAAAGCAACCAGCATGATCTCCTACCTACCCACCCACATGGCCAAACGGCTACAAGGAGGCAAATAATCCATGACTGGCATTATCAGTGAGGGCTCTAAGCGCCTGGTGATCGTATCAGGCCGGGCTCACCCTGAGCTTGCGCAGGCCGTGGCCAAGGAGCTGGGCACCGAGGTGCTGTCCTCTAGCGCTTACGACTTTGCTAATGGCGAGACCTATGTACGTTTCAACGAGTCGGTGCGTGGCTGTGACGTGTTCTGCATCCAGTCTCACGGCGACCGCGTTAACGACTGGGTTATGGAGCAGCTAATTATGGTGGATGCGCTTAAGCGTGCTTCTGCCAAGCGCATCTCTGTGGTGGCCCCCTTCTTCCCCTACGCCCGCCAGGACAAGAAACACCTGGGGCGCGAGCCTATCTCTGCCCGCTTGGTTGCAGATCTGTATGCCACTGCTGGCGCTGAGCGCCTCATGAGTGTGGACCTGCACTCTGCCCAGGAGCAGGGCTTCTTTGATGGCCCCTGGGACCACCTGTGGGCCCAGCCGGTGCTGGTTGACTACGTCTCTAAGCACATTGACCCGGCTAACACCACGGTGGTTTCTCCTGACGCTGGCCGTATTCGCGTGGCCGAGCGTTGGGCGGACAAGCTGGGCGGCACCCCGCTGGCATTCGTTCACAAGACCCGTGACGTGACTCGCCCCAACGAGTCTGTGGCTAACCGCGTGGTTGGTGACGTTAAGGGCCGCACCTGCGTGCTGGTTGACGACATGATTGACACCGGTGGCACTATCGCTAAGGCGGTTAAGGTGCTGCTCGACGCCGGCGCTGAGGACGTCATCATTGCCGCCACCCACGGTGTGCTCTCCGGCCCCGCCGCTGAGCGTCTAAGCACCTGTGGCGCCAAGGAGGTTATTGTCACTGACACCCTGCCCATCAGCGAGGAAAAGCGCTTTGAGCAGCTGACTATCCTCTCTATCGCGCCGCTGCTGGCAGCCGCTATTAAGGCTGTTTTCGACGACGGCTCAGTGGCGGAGCTCTTCGACACCGTCGGCGTCGCCGGCGACTGAGACAGTCGGGTCCGCTCCTCGCAGGACCCCCATGAGCCACCGCGCGCTGGCTCCGGCCGCCGCGCTCCCGCCCTCGCCGAGCCCCTCACCGGGCCCGGCGAGGGCGTTTTTCATGGGGCGGGCTCCCCATGACGGCGAGTTGCGCTCGAAGTGTGCAGTAACCTTCAGATAACGATTTCGTTGCAAACCGACCTTGCGGTCACGTAGCGTGGCGCCGTCATCGAACTGTGTTCCTTTCGTTGCCTCTTCGTGTTCCGCATGGTCGGATGCGCTCCCCGAACTAACAAGCGCTACCAGTTACATTAATCGTTATCGCAGACATTCATCCGGTGACTCATGTGGGCCTCATCCGTCCCGGTACCAGCGATGATCTGTGATCCGCTTGCGCGTTGCTCGCCATATGTACCGGAGGTTCCTGTGCGTCGTCTCTCCACCATCCCCCGTCTTGCCATCATCGTCTCCCTCCTGCCGCTCCTGCTCGCCTCGATGGTTGTCCTGACCCCCGCCGCCCCGGTGGCCTCGGCTCAGGAGACCGAGGCCGATGCCGACGGAGACGACCCGGGCGACGGCTCCGGCGACGTCGGTGACAACGAGGCCGCCGCTGCCGCTGGTACTGACCCCTCCGGCCAGTCGTCCCGGGAGCCCACCTACACGGCCGCGCCCCTGCCCACGGTGCAGATCGACGGCGTCGCCTGGGGGCAGCTCGTCGTCGGCGACGTGGTCTACGTCGTCGGCAACTTCAACAATGCCCGCCCGGCCGGGGTCCGTGCTGGACAGCAAGAGGTCCCGCGCTCCAACATCCTGGCCTACGACCTCAACACCGGGAAGCTCATCGAGGACTTCGCCCCCACCCTCAACGGCGCGGGACGAAGCCTGGCGGTCTCGCAGGACGGCAAGACCCTCTACGTCGCCGGGGAGTTCGACAAGGTCAACAACGAGTGGCACAGCCGTCTGGCCGCCTTCGACATCTCCCAGGGGCACGGCACCCTCATCTCCTCCTTCCAGCCCGTGTTCAGCACCACCGTCAAGGACATCGCGGTGGCCGGCGACACCCTCTACGTCGGGGGCTACTTCACCAAGGTGAACAACCAGCAGCGGACCCGCCTGGCCGCCCTCAAGGCCTCCACCGGCGAGCTCCTGGACTGGACCGCCTCCGCCGAGGGCCCCAACGCCCAGGTCTACGCGATCGAGGTCTCCCCGGATCACTCCAAGGTCGTCGTCGGCGGCTCCTTCTCCTCGGTCAACGGCTCGAGCAAGCCCGGCTATGGTATGGCGCTCCTGAGTGCCTCCACAGGTGAGGTGCTGCCCATGCCGGTCAACGACACCGTGCGTACGGCCGGTGAGAAGGCCGCCATCTTCGACATAGCCGTCGACGACGCCGGTTTCTACGCCACTGCCTACTCCGCCGCCGGACATCTCGACGAGGCCAACCTCGAAGGGAGCTTCAAAGCCGACTGGAACGGCAACCTCATCTGGCTCGAGCCCTGCCACGGGGACACCTACGGGATCGCCCCCACCAAGGAGACGGTCTACACAGTGGGGCACGCCCACTCCTGCGAGACCATCTACGGGTTCCCCAACATGCCCGAGGTGCGCAAAGACGGCTCTCATCCCCTGTACGTGCGGGCCATGGCCTTCACCAACAGTCCCGACATCGCCATCCGCCACCAGGGAGTGGCCGACGGCTACCAGGACTGGTCGACCTCGGGTCTCAAGAGCCCCACAATCATCGGCTGGTACCCGGACCTGGAGGCGGGCAAGGCCACGAAGATGTCCCAAGCCGCCTACAAGGTCGACGTCACCGACAAATACGTCCTCATGGTGGGCGAGTTCATCGAGGCTGACGGCAAGGTCCAGCAGGGGATCGTGCGCTATCCTCGGCGCGCCGGTCAGCCCACGCTGCCGCCTGAGGGCAAGGCCGAGACCTTGGGAGCAAAGGCGGAGGTGACGACGTCAGGCTCGGTCAAGGTCTCCTTCACCGCCACCTGGGATCGTGACGACCCGACCCTGACCTACAGCCTCTACCGGGATGACGAGACCACGCCGGTGGCCACCGAGAGGATCAGCGACACCCGCTGGGCCCTCAAGGGCCACAGCCTGGAGGACACCACCTGCTCGCCCGGCGATCACACCTACCGCCTGGTGGTCTCCGACCCCAGTGGCAACACCATCACCGCCCAGATCCCAAGCATCACGGTCCCCAAGACGGCGCAGAAGGACAAGGCGGCGAAGAATGCCGATGAGGCGGAGGACGCCGCCAAGAACGCGGACCAGGGCGGCAACAACCCGGCCGCCGACGACGACCAGGCCGACGAGGAGGAGGACGACAACTGAGTCCCCGGACCAGGCGGGTCCTGCTACTCGGGACTCATCGGCTCGGTGCTCACATGAACAGGGCGGGTCCGATGCGTGGGCATCGGACCCGCCCTTCACGATGGTGCCGGCAGCCGGCTCACAAGGAGCGGCGCGTTGACTGCCTGCGACGGCCGGCCGAGGCCGCGGAGGCCGCGGAAGCAGAGGTTGAGTGTCGGGCCGCGGAGGAGGCCGACGACGCCGAGGTCATCTGCTGGCCGGGCTGGATCGACGGCGGCGGAGGCGGCGGCGGGGCGTCCGGCGGATCCGGACTGCGGTGGCGCCCACCCGCTGACGCCGCCACCGGCGTGAGATGGCGGGTCTGCTCAATGGAGGACTCCTCTGACAGCGGCGTCACAAGAGTCAGCCGCGGCTTGGACATCCTCCGACGGCGAGCGAGGGTCTGCCGGCGCGAGGGGACCCGCTGACGCATCGACGTCGAAGGGGCGGTGGAGGAGCCCTCAGAGGCCGAGTCCTGCGAGCGCGCCGCGCCGTGTGAGACCTCAGTGGCAGCCGTGGGCTCGGGGGCCGAGGACGCCGGCTGGAGCCGACGTCGGCTCGTCGTCGGCAGGGAGGAGGCGTCCTGCCAGCCGGCCGCTGACACCGAGCGGTCCGCCGACGGCGAGATGATGCGCCGCCGAGTGGGCACGCTCGGCGCGGAGCCCGACGTCGGCGCCGAGGTGCGTCGACGGCCGGTGGCCGGCGCGGTGGAGGAGTCAGTGGACGAGGAGGCCGGTGCCGGGGCGGGCGTCGGCGCCGGAGGGTACTGGTAGGAGGACCCTGCCGAGGGGGCGGAGGAAGCCGGGGAGGCTGAGGACCCGGAGGAGGCCGAGACGGTCTGCCCGGTGGGCAAGGCGGTGCTGCGCTGGGCGGGGCCGTCCGGTGCACCCGGGAAGCGGTGACTGCCGGAGGCGGGGGCGGCCGTGTAGGGCTGCACCGCGATCGACGGGGAGGCCGGCACCGTC
>ERZ772799.272-NODE-272-length-20352-cov-2.948465_pt1 | contig 20352 bp, 10 predicted proteins | sample MGYA00511345_ERZ772799 | MGnify/ENA primary metagenome ERZ772799 (study PRJEB29015, sample SAMEA2738037) | human oral metagenome | biome: human oral; feature: human-associated habitat; material: saliva | place: China | collected 2238 ... | reverse complement strand
CCGCGGTGAGGTGCCCTGCGGCGTGCCCCCGTCGTTGGAGGCGCGCCCTACCGTTTCAGGGTACGCGCAGAACCAGCATGAAATACTAAGAATGCTGCGCAACCATCATGCACATCCTCCCACCCAGATTCTCAGAAACGCACAAATGTGCGTTGGGGCCGGGCTCCTAGTTTTGGTTGTGGATATCGTCTTGCTGAAAAGCGAGTACAAGCCTGGTGTTTGACGCCCGTACGCAGATGTATATGGCTCTGCTTGACAGCCAGATGCTGTCGATGAAGACCGTGATCGATATGAAAGGGAATGTCGTGTCCTGGATTGTTGAACTTGTGATTGGCATTGTGTCCGGTGTTGTCTCTGGGATTATTCTTGCGAGACTGGTCCCGGACGGCTCAGTAGCCATGGAACCTACGGAGTTAGTTGGAGGTAAAGTCACTCAACAGGTGATGGCTGCAAATGGTCACGTCATCACGGTAGCTGGAGATGGGAACTATGCCCATATCGGTGATGACAACTCTGTGCATATGAATGTTGCTGGCGATAGTCAGTGCGGAAGAGAGGGTAGCGATGCGGACATATGGCTGAGGCTTGGGCTTGGCTTTGCTGCCTTCGTTGTCATTGCAATTTTCCTCATGAGGTACTACGAGATTCTGGTGGGTCTCCTCGTGATCACTTCCGTGTTCTTGATGACGATGTCATTGCTGACTGCAGGCCTATCCTTGCGGAGTAGGCGCGTGTCGAAGCCTCTTCGCTCCTCCATCGTCGCGAGCTTTCTGGCGGTTACGTCCGCCTACGCGACCTATTGGTCGTGTTTCATCCTGTCTACGGGAAAGTCCAGCCTGTCGATCCCGGATCTCAGTCGAATGCTGTCTGAAGCAACCGGCGACGACAAGCTGGTACCGTTCGCCGAGGCTTTCGATCTACTCAGTGCTGAAGGCGCCTTCCCGTATGTCTCCGTGGTATTCATGGCGATGCTTGTGACTGCCGTGCTCTGCTTCTTTGCTCTTGGCATGATGATTCGGGAGTTCTGTGAGCGGCGAGTCGCCACGCACCGTGCGGGCAGCGTAAGTGGCTGGCTTATCGACCATCTTCCCGTTCCGGGTTGGCGCTATATCCTGGGTGTCCTGCTGCTTGCTTGTGTGCCAGTCGTGATCGTCGTTCTCTTCCGCCATGTTCAGCCGACCTGGCTTAGCTAGCCTCGGCAACGATCATGGTGTTGTCCCCGCGCGGCTGTCCGCGCGGGGACAACTGTGTGCGATGATAGTGAGGTTCCTGGCGGGGAAACCGCCGCGTTTATTGAGGTAGACCGTGAGAGGTGGCGTCGTGTCGGATCGCAGACTGGCCTCGACTATCACGGTGGGCGGCGCGACGAACGCAGGAACGTTCGAGGCGGCCGAGCTGATGGCCGCCGGCATGAGCGCGCGTGAGGCGAGCGACGTGTTGTTCGAGCAGAATCTAGTGGTCGCAGGCGCAGAGTCGACGCGGCGACGCTTGGCAAGCGCAACGACGAAGCACCTGTCGTTCCTCGAGGAAGATGCCCTCCGATTTGTTGCCAGCCGCGAGTATGGCTGGGAGCTTGTCATGTGGCTGGCTCTCGTCACGGAGTCCTACGTGTTTGCGGCGTGTGCGCGCGAGGTTGTGTGGCCACGCCTGGTCGTCGATGAGGCTCCGTTGACAGCGTCGGACATCGACGATTTCGTGGAGCGCCAGCGCAGGGTGGACCCCGCGATGTCGACGCTGACGGTGAAGAGCGGACAGAAGGTGCGCTCCGTTTTCCTGCGCTGCATGCGCGACGTGGGGTTCATCGACGAGACCGGGGCTGCTTTGCCGATCGTGGTCCCCCTGGGGGTTGCCCGCCTAGTGAACGCGGCTCCGCGTCCGTGGGGTTGGCCTATGCGCGAGTCGTTTCCGGTCGCGCAGTTCCAATTCGACGTCCTCGACTGACACTCATTCAGGAAGATGTGACGCGGGAGCCATGATTGGGCTCGAATTGTGGGTGGCCTGCTGTACGGTATGAGAGGCCCGGTTGGGGCGTGGCGCGAGAGGAAGGTTCGGTCGGTGTCGAAGCGTGGAGCGTACCTGGAATCCCTGAGGGAGACGTTCGATTGTGCGTACCGCGTCCTGACCTCGGAGCGCTTCAAGAAGATGGAGGGCCTGAACAACGAGGTCCCCTTCTTCGTCCTGCGCTACAAGCCGGAGTGGGAGCCGACTGTCGACGAGGAGCTCTCGCGGCTGCGTCGCCGCCTACGCGAGGAGCACTACCGCCTGACCGATGTCGACGTGTTTGCGCTCGCGGTGGAGATCTGGAAAGGGTCTCCGTTTTTCGGCCAGATGCTGTCGATGGAGGAGGGACTGCCTCCGGAGACGTTTCGAGATGCGCTGAGCAAGGTGATCGACGTTGAGAGTGTGCTCGCGCCCGCGATCAAGCGGGCCGTGGACGAGGCCGGGGGAGAGGATAGCGTTGACACCGTCCTGCTCTCGGGGGTGCACCACCTGTTCCCGCTCGTGCGCACGCATATGCTGCTCAACTGCCTGCAGCCTCTGCTGGGGCGCGTGCCACTGGTTGTGACCTTCCCGGGGTCGTATCATCAGTCGCCGTCGACTCATTCGGCGCTCGTACTCTTCGATCAGATTTCCCAGGACAACTACTATCGAGCTTTTGATTTGGTGGGCTTCTCGCTTACTCTAGAACCGTCGGCGAACTGACAGCAAGACAAAGGTGTGAGGCATGGGCATGAGGGATCTGTACGCGAAGGATATTTTCCGTTCGATCGACGGTGTCATCAAGGCTGATGACGTCTCGAAGGTTGCTTCCGAGGTGGACGAGTACGTCATGACCAAGGAGATCCGTGATGGATTGAGAGACATCGTGGGAGCCTGGAACCAGGTCGATGCTCCGTCCAACGGCGTGTGGATTTCGGGTTTCTTCGGTTCTGGTAAGTCCCACCTGTTGAAGATGCTGTCCTACCTGCTCGGTGAGCAGGCGGGTAACCAGCCGGTAACCCGCGAAGATGTCGAACGAGCCTTCGAGCAGAAGGTCACGGGCGACGAGACGGTTATCGCCAACTTGAAGCGGAGCCTGCATACGCCCACGCGCGCGGTGCTCTTTAATATCGATGCGAAGGATGACAAGTCGACGCGCGAGCGCGGATCGGCGATGATCGAGGTCTTCTACAAGGTCTACTTTGAGGCGCGTGGCCTGTACTCAAAGGATCTGGGAGTTGGCGCACTTGAGCGCGACCTGGAAGATCGAGGAGAACTGGCGCGTTTCCGCGAGGCCTACCAGGAGGAAGCTGGGCACACCTGGGAGGTCGGTCGCGTCAACACCGTCTTCTCGGAGGCGCTTGTCTCGAAGGCCTTGGCCCGCCTGGGCCACCAGGTGGATCAGCCCTTCCGCAGCTATCGGGAGCAGCTCAACCTCTCCGCCGAGGCCTTCGCGCAGGACGTGGCCTCGTGGCTTGACCGCCAGGGGCCTCACCAGCGCATCGCCTTCTTTGTTGACGAGGTCGGCCAGTTCATCGGCGACGACTCGCAGCTGATGCTGAACCTGCAGACCATCACTGAGCAGCTGGCGACGCATTGCCCCGGTCGCGCCTGGGTGTTCGTGACCTCGCAGGAGGAACTGAGCGGGATCATGGAACAGATGAACGAGCGCCGTAGCACTGACTTCTCCAAGATTCAGGGGCGCTTCGCGATCAAGGTGAGCCTCTCGACGGAGGAAGTCACGGACGTGATCGCTCGTCGCCTCCTGACGAAGAGCGAGCAGGGGGTCTCGGAGCTGGACACGCTGTGGCAGCGCCTCGGCGCGGGCTTTCCGTCGATGTTCCGTTTCCCGGAGGGGACGAAAAAGTACGACAACTACCTGACGAGGGATAGTTTCGTCGCCAAGTACCCGTTCGTGGACTACCAGTTCGAGATGTTTACGCAGGCGATGAGAGGCCTGTCGGATAACGACCTGTTCACGGGCCGTCACTCGTCGGTGGGCGCGCGTTCGCTGCTGGGCGTGTGTCAGCAGATCGCGCAGGAGTTGACGGATGACGAGCTGGGTACGGTCGCGTCTTTCGATTGCTTCTACGATGGCATCGCGGCGATGCTGAAGTCCGACGTGAAGGACAACGTTGGGCGTGCCGCCCAGGATTCGCGCACGAGCGACCCCTTCACGATGAGCGTGCTCAAGGTGCTCCTGCTCGTTCGCTACGTGGATTCCTTCCATGCATATCCGCGCAATATCGCGGTCCTGCTGCGCCGGTCCCTGGATCAGGATGCGACTGATCTGGAGGTGCGCGTTGGGCGTGCGCTTCGCGTCCTGTCGGATCAGGTGTACGTGCAGCGTCAGGCGGACGGAACCTACGCGTACATGACGAACGAGGAAAAAGAGGTTCGCCGCGAGATCAGTCAGATCATCGTGGAAGCCCGGGAGGTCACGGATCTCCTGCGCACGGACATCCGTAAGCACGTTGGAACCTCCGCGACGTCCTTCGTCTACCCCGGAACGAACCGTCGCATGGGCGTGTCTCTGTTTGTCGACGGGCGTCGTGACCAGGCCGAGCCGCTGGTGATCTGCGTGTTCACACCGCAGTCCTCTCTCGACGAGGAGGGCATCCGCCACGAGAGCGTCGTCCGCCACGACACCCTCTCGTTGGGGCTGGATATTAGCTCCGAGATCCTCGAGGACGTGCGTGTCTTCTGCCAGACGGAGGAGTACGTGAAGCGCCAGGCGGGCGCCTCATCGGGCCTGCGTAAGCACATCATCCTGAGGCATAAGGAAGACAACGAGCAGCGCCGTCAATTGATCGGCGAGGCCGTGAAAGACGCGCTCATGCGTGCCTCGCTGTTCGTCGACGGGCAGGAAGTGAAGACGGGGACGGCTGACGACCCAAAGGACGTGATTGAGCTAGGTTTGACTCGCCTGGCCCAGCAGGTCTACCCCCGTATCGAGGATGCGAAGCCGCTGGCGGGCCTCAAGGATGGGCCGATTGCGTCCTTCCTCCGCGATCAGGAGGACGCGACGCTAGACGTCGACCCGGGCGTGGATATCGCGCAGCGTCTGGCGAGCGAGTGCGCCCAGTGGGTGGAGCAGGTGCGCATGCTCAACGGCCAAAACGTGTTCGTGAAGAACGCGATCGAGTATTACGGTCAGACCCCCTTTGGTTGGGATAAGAACGCGGTCCTGGCGATCATTGCGACGGCCCTTCGCTTGGAGCTGCTCGATGCTTTCGAGAACGACAGGCCTCTCGCTCGCACGGAGCTGGAGGGCGCCCTGCGCGACGTGAACCGCCACGGGCGCGTGCTGCTGCAGAAAAAGAAGCACCTGGATCGTGCCGCGCTCGCTGATTTCCAGCGTTTTGTCGGCCAGTTTGTCCCCGGTGAGTCCCCGCAGGATGGCCCCTCGCGCGTCCGTGCGGTCGAAACCAAGGCTGCCGAGTGGGCGAGCCTGCTCAAGGGATATAACTCCGACAGGTACAGCTTTGACGACGAGGTCACCGACGCCCTCGACCTGCTGACGCCGCTCACGACGACGCAGCACACCGAAGAGGAGATGCTCGCCCCGCAGATCCGCAGCGGATTCGACGAGCTGATCGAGATCGTCGATGACTTCCTCATGCCCTACCGGGAGTTCGTAGAGGGGCACGAGCAGGAGCTTCGCGACGCGTTGGCAGAGGCTGATAGCCTGTCGGTCTTTGAGCTCACAAAGGACGGCAAGCAGGCGATCGATGAGCTTCGGATGCTTGCGGGGGACCGCAGGCTATACATGCGTACGCAGGAGATCGCGCCGCTGGTTCGGCGTATCGACGTGGCGCGTCTTGCGTTGGTGCAGGCGCAGCGCGACAAGGTGCTGCGACGCATCGACGAGGCCACGGCGGGTATTCGTGGGTCCGCCGAGTTCAAGGCCGCCTCGGAGCATGCCCGGCGGAGGGTTGATGCCGAAATGGAGCAGCTCTGCGACGCCGTAAATCGGGCGTCGAAGCCCGGTCACGCGGAGGAAATCGGGCGTCAGCTGGATCAGCGTGTGGACGACCTTTACGCAGCATTGATCGCGTCGGCGACGCCCGCGGAGCGAGCGGATGCGGACGAGACGACAGAACAGGCACCGAGGCCGACGATCGTACGCGTGGCAGATCTGCTGCCGAAGATGAACGGCCTCCTGTCGACGCCGGATCAGGTCAACGAATACGTTGAGCGCATCCGTGAGCAGATGCTCGCGGCCGTGAACGACGGCAAGCAGCTGCGCCCCTGAAGGAGTAGGCAATGAACACCTCAGCGTTGGAATCCCTGGCGTCCGCCTCGCGCGAGCGCCTCATCGAGATGTCCGTGGCGGCGATCGAACGCAAGATGGCCGATCCGCTTCTGAGCGACGCCGACCGCGCGCGCCTAACCCAGGCTGTCAAGGATCATGCCGAGGCCGGTGGTGGTCGGGTGCTGGGTGCCGCGAAGGTGGTCGCATACTCGTGGTTCAACCGCCTGACAGCCCTGCGCTACATGGACGCGATGGGTCTCTCAGGTGACTACGGAGTCGTCACACCGGCGGAGGGATCGGGGACGGGTGTACCCGAGTGCGTGCAGCGCGGTCGCGGGGGCGAGTTCGACCGGCGCATCGGAGAGGATGTGCGAGCGCGGGCAGCGCAGTTACTCTACGTGAACAGGGACCTGGACGCCTACGTTCTGCTGCTTCGCGAGTACTTTGCAGCGTGCCACCAGGTCATGCCGGGCGTATTCCCCGAGGCGGATGACTGGACGAACCTGGTTCCACCCGCGGACCTCCTGTCGGCGGGAGAGTCCGTGCGCGCCGACATCGTGGCGGCGATCGGCCCCAATGAGTCGGGGCGCATGGACGTTGAGGTGATTGGCTGGCTCTACCAGTTCTACATTGCTGCTCGCAAGCAGGAGATCAACGACTCGGGGGTCAAGATCGACAAGGAAACCTTGGCTCCCGTCACGCAGCTCTTTACCCCGCACTGGGTGGTGCGCTACCTGGTGGAGAATACGCTGGGGATGCAGTGGCTGCGTGCTCACCCAGACTCGGCGCTCCGGGATCAATTCGAGTACTTGGTGACCCCTCCCGAGGGGCAGGAGGACCAGGGTCTGGCTATCGCCAACCCCGAGGACTTCCGCGTTATCGACCCGGCCTGCGGCTCCGGGCACATGCTCACCTACGCGTTCGACGTCCTGTGGGACATGTACGCCGAGGTCGGATATCCGACCAGGCGGATCGCCCGCCTGATCCTGGAGAAGAACCTGCACGGGGCGGACGTGGATGGGCGCGCGGCACAGCTCGCCTCCTTCGCCCTGACGATGAAGGCCGTCGAGCACGATGCTCGGTTCCTGGAGCGCATCGAACGCGAGAGCCAGCGCGGCGGCGAACCCTCGTGGCGCGGGCCCAGGATCGTTCATGTTCAGTCCGTGGAACTCGATGAGCTGAGCCCCGCAGAGATCGCAGATGCCTCTGGAGACGGAGTCGCCCTTGGTATCTCCCAGCTGATCGAGCAGTTGCGATACGCCGACACCTACGGATCGTTGATCCGCGTGCCCGCGGGGGCTTCTGCCCTATTCCGCGAGATCGCGCGCCGGATTGAAGCGGGGGAGAAGCAGCAGCTGCTGGGCGGCGCGGACAGCGAGGAGTGGCTGCGAGCCGCCGACATCTGCGAGATCCTGGAGGATGGCCGCTACACGCCCTTGATTGCCAACCCGCCGTACCTCAGCATGAAGAAGGCGAAAGATCCGCTCAAGCGGTTCGCGAACAAACACTATAAGCGTGGTTCCTCAGACCTGTGCGCGATGTTTATCGAGCGTGCTGCTTCTCTCGCTCAGCGTCGTGGCGCTATCGGTATGATCACGATGCATGCGTGGATGTTCCTACCCGCGTATCGGGATCTGCGTCCCTGGATGCTCTCTTCTATGACCATCGACTCGATGGCGCATCTAGGTCCACGTGCATTCGACTCGATCGGGGGGGAGGTTGTTCAGACAACCGCATTCGCGACGACGAATGTGGCCTGTGATGCTAATCGTGTCGGGGTGTATCTGCGCCTGGTGGATGGGCACAATGAGGCGGAGAAAAAGCGGCTGCTCCGTGAGGCAGCTACGAATGGTGCCCACAGGTTGCGATTCGAGACCTCCGTGGCAACCTGCGCGCTTATCCCGGGGCGACCCGTCGCGTATTGGGTTAGTCGCCAGATGCTTAACGCCTTTGAAGTGGGCGTCCCGTTGGGCGATGTGGTGCCTGCGAAACAGGGGCTCGCGACCGCTGACAACGAGCGCTTCCTGCGTCAGTGGTTCGAGGTGAGTGCTGACCGCTCGTACATGCAGGCTACCGATCGTGAGGATGCTCAGGCCAGCGGTGCCCGCTGGTTCCCGCACAACAAGGGCGGTGAGTTCCGCAAGTGGTGGGGTAACCAAGACTATGTTGTCAATTGGGAAGATGATGGTCGAGAGATTCAGTCACTCGTCGATCCAAAGACTGGAAAGCAGCGTTCGCGCCCCCAGAACATCGATTGCTACTTCCGTCCCTGTGTTTCATGGTCAACTGTGGCGAGCGGCGACGTTTCGTTTAGGTTCTTCGACTCGCCATCGTTGTTCGGGCACAAGGGATCCGCTGTATTTTCCGGGGGATTTTGTGACCTTCTTAAGTATCTTGCATTCTTGAACAGTGCAGTGGTGGGGACTCTAGCCGAGTATATTGCCCCGACCGTTATGCTCGAAGTCGGTCAAGTGAAGACCCTCCCCTGGATCGAGCCCGAATCCTTCGATTCAGTGGGTGTCGAGCGGTTGATCGAGATTTCCCGTGCCGACTGGGATGCCCGCGAAACCTCGTGGGACTTCGCTCGGCCTCCCTACCTGCGCGGTGGGTACTCGCTGCTTCAGGGCGCCTTCGACGACTGGTATCGCCGCAGCTGCGAGACCGCAGACGAAGCGCAGCGCCTGGAGACGGAGGACAACCGATACTGGGCCGACGTTTACGACCTTGCGGACGAGGTAGAAGTTGACGTGCCTCTCTCGCGAGTCTCCCTCACCTACAACCCGCGGTTTGCCTTCGCTCCTACGAAGGGTACGCCCGAGCGCAGCGAGGAGGAATATCGCTGGCTGCACTACCAGCGCAGCGCGCGAGAACTCATCTCCTGGGCCATCGGCGTCACAATGGGGCGCTACAGTGTTGACGTGCCCGGCCTCGTGATGGCCGATCAGGCCTCGACTCTCGACGAGTTCCGAGACCGCGTGGCCGAGCCCCGCCTACTGCCCGATGATGATGGCATTATCCCCGTCACCGGCGGCGCATTCGACGACGACGCCTCGCGCCGTGTGAAGGCCGTGCTGCGAGTTGTCTTCGGTGCCGCTGATCTGGGTGACAACATTGAGTTCCTGACTCGCTGCCTGGCCGTGAAGCCCGGCAGCAACACGGCCGAGTTCGTTCCACCGATGATTCCGGCCGACCCTGATCGTGCACTCGAGGACTACATGGCGAAGTCCTTCGCCGCCGACCATCAGAAGGACTACAGCGGTCGCCCCGTGTACTGGTCCCTCGAGTCACCGAAGGGTACGTTCCGGGCGCTCATCTACCTGCACCGCTATACGCCCGACACGGTTGGCCAGGTGCTCACCAAGTACGCGGCTCCCTTCGTCGATCGTCTCAAGGCGGAATCGGAAGCTATCGGGCGTGAGCGCGACGCCGTGATGGGCGACGACAGGAAGGCCAATCGCGAGCGTGCCCGCATTGACAAGAAGCGCGTGGAGATCGACGCGATGATCGCGGAGGTTCAGGGCTACATCGACTCGGTGCTGCAGCCCCTGGCCCAGCGTCGCATCCATCTGGACTTGGACGACGGCGTGCGCATCAACCGCCTCAAGCTCGCTTACGGCTGGCGCTCGGACCTGGCCGACCTGCCCCAGCCCGCGATTGGCGCTGCTACGACGGACGTCAAGAGGGGAATCGCGACTGACCTGAAGTGGGCCCGCAAGGAGGCCGCAAAGAACAACGTATGGTGGAGTGAGTGATGAGCATGGCACTGAGTCGCACTATTCTCGATCTGAAGCACGATGATGCTCGACGTCTGTTGATGCAGCCGGAGTCGTACTGCACGGTGCCGCTCCCAGAGTATTACGACTTTTTCAAAGTTTTGTCACAAGCAGAGAAAAATGTCAATAAGTATTGGAGTGCGCGCATTGTTCCAAAGGGGCTTAAGGAGCATAATGGTGGAAAAGGCAATGTTGCCGGGTATCGTAATGACTCAGCTGAGCTAATTGATATTTATGAGGGTGTCAACTATCGAATCCTTTCAAATAAGGATGGTCTTCTCAGTTGGCGTCCGATGGAATTGATTAATCCGCTAATCTATTCATCGATAGTTTATAAGTTGACTGAGCCTGAAAACTGGGAAATGGTTCAGAGGCGATTTGATGAATTTCAAAGTAATCGAAATCAAGAATGCTGCAGCATTCCTAGAGGTGTCTTTCAACAGGCGCAAAGGGGCACAATTTTACACTGGTGGAATTCTTTTGAGCAAAAATCTATTGCTCTGTCGTTAGAGTATCCATATATGGTTAAAACTGATATTTCGGACTGTTATGGTGCTATATATACTCATAGTATTTCCTGGGCTCTCCATGGAAAGTCTCAAGCAAAGAGTAGTGCTGTGACGAACGGTACTAGTGGATTACTAGGCGATTATATTGATACTAATATCCAAAATATGCATTCGCGGCAAACTGTAGGTATCCCGCAGGGGAGTGTTCTGTCAGATCTTATTGCGGAAATGGTGCTCGGATATGCAGATATGTTGTTATCGGAAGAGTTGTCAAATGACTCTATGTTATCTGATCGAGACTATTGGATACTGCGTTATCGTGACGATTATCGCATATTTGCAACCTCTCGCGAAGGTGCCCATTCTATCCTTCTGAAGCTGATGAATGTTCTTTCTGGCTTAAATTTTAAGCTCAGTGCAGCGAAGACTGCTATGTCAGATGATGTCGTTCTTGATTCCGTGAAAGCTGACAAGGTTGACTGGCTCCTTCGTGGTCATGCGCGAACAACTTTCCATAAGAGACTTTTAGCTTTGAGTCGTTTTGCTCGAGATTATCCGCAGTCGGGAACGATCGTTCGTGAATTGCAGAAAATTAGTAAGGGTCTCGACTCGGCAAAGAAATTCCCGGGTAGGCGAGATGTTCTCATTGCTCAAGTTGTTGATATTGTTGTTCGTAATCCACGTTGCTATCCGATCGGTGCTCGAATTCTTAGTCAACTACTGGAAAAGGAAGATCGTGTAGTTCAGCAGGAGTATCTTGTTAAGATCGTCAAGCGTTGTCGGATGATTCCGAATAGTGGATTGTTTGAGATATGGCTACAGAGGATCGCTCGTGTTCTTAACATTGAGATTGGGTACGCGGAATCGCTGTGTTGTGATCTTGAAGCGGTCGTAGCAAAGACTCAAGCAGTTGTGAATCCGTGGCCTTGGCAGTGGTTGACTGACCCTATGCGTTTAAAGTTTGAGTCACTTTCAATTGTTGACCTTGCTGCGTTGGGCGGCATGTCTGTCGTCATTTCCTCTGGTGAAGCAGGCGATTTGTTCTCCTATTCTCATGGAGGCGCGTGATACGCTTTCGCAAAAAGGGGGCGGCTTTCGCGTAGCCGACGGCGCTGCGTGGAACAGTGAGGAAAGGTGTAACTGGTGAGCGGAATCGATGCCTCTCGGCTGGCGGAGGAACTGAATGCCCTGCTTGAGCAGGGTCGCATCGTTACGTGGTTGGACCGCAACGGCGAATACGCCGACGACCTCGACGCCGTCCGAGAATTGCTCGACGGCGCCACGCTCGTCGAGATCAACGCCAACCTCTTCGAAACCAAGCTCCGCATCTTCGCCGAAGACGCCAAGTCTCGCTACGTTCTGTACCGCGGAGGCGAGCTCCCGCCTCTCGAAGAAGATCTCCTCACCGACGTGCGATGCGGATACCCCACATTCAAGGCCGATGCCTCGACCCTCCTCGTGCGCGAACTCGGTGTCGACCCCGCACTGGCCGCAGTCATCGACGAATACGCTCCCTTCTTCAACTCCACCGCCCGCGTCGCCGACCTCAAGAAACACCTCGGCGCCATCAGTGACACCGACAAGCGATCCGACCGCAAGACCTTCCTCGCCGCGATGAGCGCCGTCCTGCTGAAGACCCAGCAGCGGTCCTTCTCCTTCCTCTTCGCCAAGCTCGCCTCCATGACGCAGGACAACCCGCTCGACGCCCTCAAGTGGGGCCTCGACGCGTACTTCTGGGAAGGCGCTCACGCCATCTGGGGATACGATGGCAAGCACACCTTCGACGCGCTCATGACCTGGCTCTTCGTCATGAACGCGAACGGCTGGGATCACCGACACAACTCCGCCCAGCGCGACTTCAGCATGTGGACCCGAGATGTTGCCACGCGAGACGATGCCCGCCGGTGGGCCAGGCGCGTCGACGAGGCCACCGGTGCCAGCGCCGCCCTGCACGGTGCGGCTACCGACGCCCTCCTCATCGACACGACCACGCCCAACGTTGACCGAGAGCTCATCTCCCGCCTCGTCCGCGGAATCGTCGACGGATCCGTCGGAGTCGCTCAGGTCGAAGAGCAGCGCGGCAGGCGCCGCGAAGGCCTCTGGTTCGACGACACTGAGGCGCTGTGGGATGCAGCGCGTGCGGGGGCGCGTCTGCTCACCCACCTGCGTGCCCTCCCGGGTATCGCCTTCTCGGACGCAGCCGAGGGCTTCGCCCGCTACACGGACCCGGACGGCGGTCTGTGGGCCATTGACCAGGAGTACCGCCACTACGTGCGCGCCTCCCGAGCCGTTCACGTCGACGACGTCCTCACCGACCTTGACCGGCACGTCGAAAACGCGTACCGCGACGACTACCTGCGCCCCCTCTCGCGCACGTGGGACGACGCGCTGCGCGGCATGCGCACATGGGACATCTCCGTTCCTCCGTCCAGCGGGCGCATCGACTCGTTCCACCGTCTCCTCGTCGCCGGCTCCCACAGGCGAACCGTCGTCATCATCTCCGACGCTCTCCGATACGAGGCCGGCGTCGAGCTCGCCGATCACCTGCGCTCCCTTGGACGCGGCGCGGTTGCCGTGACCCCCTGGTACACGATGCTGCCGTCGATCACGGCCCTCGGGATGGCCGCGCTGCTCCCGCATCGAGAGCTGACCCTCGGTGTGCGCGGCAAAGACCAAGTGATCGTCGAGGCCGATGGACGATCGACGTCGGGGATCGATGCGCGTCGGACAATCCTCGAAGGTGCCGACGGGCGTGCGTTCACCTACGAGGAGCTCGCGAGCGACTCCGTCAAGTCGATGCGCTCGAAGTTCAAGGGCGCCTCCGCCGTGTACATCTACCACGACGTCATCGACGCGACCGGTGATCACGCGGCCTCGGAAAGCGCCACCCCCGATGCCGTCAACCGGGCTATCGGCGAGCTCTCCGGCCTCGTCGGCAAGCTCATCTCCGCGGACATCACCCGCATCCTCGTGACCGCCGACCACGGCTTCCTCTTCCAGGACAGCGAACCCGCCAACGATGACACCGCGAAACAGGGCGGCGTCCCGCGCGGGCGTTCCGTCTCCGTGAAGAAGCGCCGCTACGTCCTCGGTAAGGACCTTGAGTCGACGGACGACTTCGTCGCATTCGATGCAACGAGCGTCGGCCTGACGGACGGGCCCAGCATCGCCCTGCCCTACGGCACTCGCCGCATCCGCATCCAGGGCCGAGGAAACCGCTTCGTGCACGGCGGTGCCTCCCTCCAGGAAATCACCACCCCCGTCATCGAGGTGTCAGTGGGCAGCGGTAGTGCCGAGGAGGTCCGCGACGTCGGTATCGTCCTGCACTACGACGACACGTCCCTCAAGGTCAACCGATTCAGCCCCCGCGTCATCCAGCAGGAGCCCGTTAGTCCGACGCGACGCCCGATGACGGTCACGATCGGTCTCGAGAGCATGTCGGGTGAGCAGCTGTCGAGCACTCGAGTCATCACCCTGGACGCGGGCGAGCGCTCCGAGGTGTCGCTCAAGCAGAGCAGCGAACTCATCCTTTTCGACGGGGTGCTGGAGAAGCATTCCGGCGAAGCCGTCAGGATCGTCGCCTACAAGACCGTTCACGGACAGGTCGTTGGCGAGCCCGTCGCCACCCACGAGCTGACCCTCAACGACAACGGGTTCGGAGCATTCGGAGGATTCGACCTATGAGCATCTCGCCCGAAGACGCCCTAGAGCGCGAGGATTCCCCGGCCTCGTCCCTGATCGGGGGTAGCGAGGGAGCAAAGCTCGCGGAGTACGAGGAAATCGCCGCGCGCGCATACGACGGTTTCGTCGTCCGAAAGGACCTGGTCGGTCAGGTCAAGGGCAACGCGATCGTCCCCTCCTACGTGCTCGAATTCCTGCTCGCTCAGTACTGCGCGACCACGAGTGAAGCGGCCATTATCGAGGGCATCGAGAGCGTCCGTCGCATCCTCGCCAAGCACTACGTCAACCGCGGAGATTCCGAGCTCATCAAGTCGCGCATCTACGAAGCCGGACAATACCGAATCATCGACAAGGTCTCCGTCAGCCTCGACGACACGCGCGACCGGTACAACGCCTCCTTCGAAAATCTCGGGGTCACCAACGCGCAGGTATCCGACGCGACCGTTCGCGAGAACGATCGCCTCCTCACTGGCGGCGTCTGGTGCATGGCCGACGTCTCATACGTGTCGACGGGAGACACCGGCGCGAAGGCGTCCAGCCCGTGGGTCGTCTCCCGCCTTCAAGCCATCCAGCTGCCGCGCTTCGATTTCGAACGCTATTGCCGGGGGCGTGCCTCGTTCGGCGCCGACCAGTGGATCGACCTGCTCGTCGCCTCGGTCGGCCTCGACCCTGCGAAGCTCAGCCGACGCGCGAAACTCTTCCAGCTGACCCGCCTGATTCCTTACGTTGAACGCAACTACAACCTCGTCGAACTGGGCCCCAAGGGCACCGGAAAATCACACATCTACTCCGAGTTCTCCCCCCACGGCATCCTCGTGTCGGGCGGCGAAGTGACCCTGGCGAAGCTCTTCGTCAACAACGCGACCCGACGCATCGGCCTGGTCGGCTACTGGGACGTCGTCGCCTTCGATGAATTCGCCGGGCACAAGCGTGTCGAGCGCAGCCTGGTCGACACACTCAAGAACTACCTCGCGAACAAGTCGTTCTCGCGCGGTGACAGTACGATCACGGCCGAGGCCTCGATGGTCTTCGTCGGCAACACGACGCGGACCGTGCCCGCGATGCTGGCCACCGCCGACCTCTTCGAGGCCTTGCCCGAGGCCTACCACGACACCGCGTATATGGACCGCATCCACTACTACCTGCCCGGATGGGAGGTCGACATCGTGCGGCCCGAGCTCTTCTCGCGCGGGTATGGGCTCATCGTCGACTACCTGGCGGAGGCGCTGCGGCACCTGCGTACCCTGGATTACTCCGGTGATCTGGATACCCTCGCGACGCTCGATCCGGCGATGTCCAAGCGCGATCAGGACGCGGTGCGGAAGACGTTCTCGGGCCTGGCGAAGCTCATCTTCCCGGCGCGCGACGGCAAGCCCGAGGAACTCGAGGAGCTGCTCCGCTTCGCGATCGAGGGGCGCAAGCGCGTCAAGGACCAGATCATCCGACTCGACGACACGATGGCCGCGTCCGGGTCCCACTTCACGTACATGCTGGGACGCGTGGACCAGGACCGCTACGACGCCTCGAGCACCCGGTCCGTCCCCACCCAGGAGGAACTGGACTACCCGCAGTACTTCACATCGCACAGTGATGCTGATGAGCGGGGGAGCGGTCAATGGGATACCGGAGAGCATTCCGACGGTCTTCCGACGTTGGACGATGGTGTCGATGTACGAAGCGACAGCAGCTCGGCTTCACAGGTCTTTGATCGTCGAGCCCTGTTGAAAGCGCGTGCCGTCCCCAGGCGCTACAAGATCGAACCGAGCATGGGTCATTCCATGGCGGACATCCTGCTCCCGTACCTGTTTGATGCGGCTGAGATTCGGATCTGTGACCCGTACCTGCGAAAGCCTCACCAAATCCGAAACGTGCACGAGATTCTGTTGCAGCTGATCCAGCACGCTGACGCCGCTCGGCTGCCGTGCGTTGTTATCGAGACCTGTGCGAGCGATGAGGATGACTATCGCGCGAAGCAGGAAGCGACGTTCGAACAGCTGCAGCAGTCGTGGGGACAGTTCGGGATCGTCATCGATTGGAGCATTGTTGATTACTTCCACGACCGTAGCATCGTGACCGATACCGGCTGGGTCATCGATCTTGGACGTGGGCTCGACGTTTACGAGGCGTACGCGGCGCTGTCGCAATTCGATCCCCGTTACGCGATCCCTCACCTGCGGCGGACGAAGGAGATCACGATCAACGTTAACAAAGGTAACTGAAGGCAATAATAGCTTTCGGTCGAAAAATACAAAGACCAAGGAGGTCGTAATGTCAAAGAATATAGAGATCGCAAAGCTAGCTACGATGTCGAAGACTGTGGCTGCGGAGGATGATAAGACCCTGCATAAGTATTATGTTGAAACTGGAAAGTTGCAAGATGTTTGCAGTGGTGGGCAAGTAGTTTTGGGAACAAAGGGAAGTGGTAAAACTGCGCTATTTATGCATGCGCATGATTCTCTTAAAAAACTTGGTGTCGTTGTTGTTCCTTTTTCTCTAGTGAACGATTTTCCGCTCGAACGACAGAAGATGTTTAAAGATGAAAATGTGTCCCTAGTAGAGCGTTACGTTCTTGGTTGGCAGTATACGCTTACTCTTGCTACTTACCTCCAATTGAAAAGCTCAGGTTCTCTTAGTTTGCTTGAACGAACCAAGTTATGGTGGTGCTATCGCAGGGCTCGTAGGCATGATGTGGGTGGTCTTATTGAGCGTTGGTTACTTAGGCGTTTGGATACAAGTGCTAAGTTTTGTAGTGTTTCCATATCGAGTTCCCATGTAGAAAATCCGTTGACGCGAAATGAGGATATGCGTAGATTTATTAGTGCGATGGATAGTGTCGGAAGAAGAAAGAAATTTGTAGTACTGATCGATGGTATTGATCCGATTTGGGACGCGGTTGATGAGGGCGATGATCGTAAGAGGGTAATTCAGGGGCTCGTGCAAGCAGTTCGTCTTGCCAATAATGCAACGGAGTCCATCTCGTCAAACTCAAGTACTGTCATTAAAGATTTGCCTAGTGGAACGGTGGATATAAGTTGTCTACCTCGCATCATTTGCTTTTTGCGAACGGACATTTTTCACGAGATTGAGTTTTCTGATAGAAATAAGATTCTTAGGGGTGCGGTGAACCTGCGTTGGAATCAGGAAACGCTTCAAGACATTGTCGTCTCGCGAGCTCGATATTTTCTTGATGATGCTTCAATCGATTGGCAAGATGTCGTTAACACTGACGATGTGATGAGGAGTCGACAGAACATAAGTAGCTACATCTGGATGAGGACTTTCAATAGGCCGAGGGATATAATTACGTTCATTTCTTTCGCTGCACAAAGTGCGGCAGACGCTGGGAGTTTGCGGATTGGAAAAGATGAGATTAATGGCGCGTTTGACTTGTATTCCGAACATGTGCTTCGCGAGTTTGAGGATGAGTATGCATCGAGCAGCTACTCATTCGCTAAAGTTAGGAATGTTCTGGCTGCGATCGATGAGGATAAATTTACATTCCACCGCTGGCTTGAGGTTGGAGAGTTCGCTGACGAAGAACAGGCAAAAGGCTACTTGTTTGATGCGATTAATCGATCTATTGTTGGATGGTTAGATGTTGGGGGAGATCAGCGTGGCTCGCGCTGGAACTTCGTCTGTTTCTCGCCGAAGTCGAGTTCCTCGTTAGATTCCAGCTTCAAAGTTCATCCGACGATTGCTCGTGGATTAAATATCAAAGAATCTCGAAGGTCGACGTCAGCTTAGTTAGTGCTCGCATGGCGGGAATTGTGTCGTTGATTCGTACTTAGCTTCGAGGCATTTTATTTATTTTTGTTGACGCGTGTTAACTGGCTCTTCCGAGTTGAGTGTGGGTGACCGGGTGTTGATCGGGGAGCAGGTAGAGGTTGAGTTTCTTGATGATGAGCGGACCTCTATCCCCTCTGTCTTCAAGGATCTAGACAACGTCTCACCTTACCTGCCGCTGCCCTGCGTCGCTTGATTGATGTTATCTGCTCGTTGACTTGGAGGGTTTCCATCTGGTTGCTGGAGCTAGGCGTAAGTGTGGTCTGGTGCTCGACATAGAGTTCAGCGATTGCTTTGCTGGGTGATCGATCTTGGTCGCGGGCTGGACGTTTACGAGAACCTCTCCTGGTCGTAGTCCTTCGATCCGCGTATTACATTGCCGCACCTGCGGCGGACGAAGGAGATCACGATCAACGTCAGCCGGGAGGACCCTGCGAGCGCATAGGTGGTTGTGCCCCTCAGAGCCTCTCTTGTTCGAGTGGCTCTCGCTCGCTGCTCGTTCGCGGGGGGAGGGGCGCGCGTCGCTGCTGGGTTGGGTTGAGCCTGGGGGAGTTGTGGTCGAGGAAGGAAGCCAGCTGGGCGAGGCTCCCGTCTTCCAGAAGACGTGGGTTGCGCGCTAGGTGCTGGAGGATTTCCTCCAACTTGTCGTGGGGATGGGTCGCGAGCTGCCTGCGTAGATCGTCTACATCTGTCGCGTTGACTACGTCAGCTCGCATGACGAGGCGTGTTTGCTCTTCTGCGAACAGCTGCGCGGCTGCAGCGGCCACGAGACGTGCCTGAGCTTCCGCGTTCGACATTGTTTGACGCTTCGCATCGATCCCGAGAGGCGTGTGAGAACCCGCTGTACCTGGATCTATCTCCGTGTTGCGGAAGTGTGTCACCCCAGTTTCTTCAGGAGCGATCTCTTCGTCCTGTTTCTTTCCCCACGGCGTCCGGACTTTTGAGAATGCCCCCTTAATGAATGGGACGGCCGTGTTGGAGGCCCACTTCTTGAGGGGAGGAACTGCTGCATATGCGGCACCAGCTACCGCTGCCGCACCGACGATGGTCAGAAGTAATGCGAGCCCATCGGCAGTACCCTCTTCAGACTCCACGTCATCTTCGTCATCTGACTCCAACCGGGTCTCACTCGACATAAACATCGGAGGATTGCCGTACGGGGAATACGTTGAGTCGCTCTCGTCTGAGTCGAGGTCTGGGAAGAACGTTCCGTGTTCTCGGAGGTGTCCGTTCTGATCGTAGAGGTTCTGTGACCACCCACCATCGCTACGATTACCCGGCGACAGGGAGTCGTCATCCCAGTAGAAAGTGCCTCGTTGCTGTCCCATGATGGTCCTGACGTACTCGGGTGATTTCTATGGAACTATATAGCTGCTCGTTGCCGGGCTGCAAACTGTCGGATGTTAGAGAAGCGTCGTGGAGTGAGGGCATCGTACGAGAAAGGTGCAGATGCCGCTCAGACGTGCACATATGACGCGATTCACTGAACGGTTGTGCAGGGGGTTTGCTGTATGAATACTGGACCGTACGCATCGGAATCGCTTCGTCTCAATTCGGTGAGGACTATGGTGTCACTGGTCTGACAAATCAGCCCAGAACCAGCCCGCACACACCCCAAAAACCCGCCACGGCCTCGTCCCAAACAGACCCGGAAAGTGAACGCCACCACCCGCGTGGCCTAGGATTGGGGGCACGCCGACGCACCCCCAAAGACGGGAGCAGCCGGCACGCAGCAGCACCGCGCACGCGGCACCGCAGGGTGGGTTCAGCAACGAAGACGGACACGCCAGGCCCCACCGCACGCCAGCAGAGCCGCCGCACAACCGCAACCTCAACACCGATGTTGACCCACAAGAGGAGACTCCTATGAAGCCCCGCTTCGCAGCTACAGCCCTCGTTGCCGCATCCGCATGCGCCCTCGCCCTCGGCGCCTGCACCCCAGGCGACACCGCGCAATCCTCGTCCAGCCCCGCCGCGAAGGGCGGCGGAGACGGCAACTACACGATCGCCGTCGTCCCCAAGGACGCCACCAACCCCTGGTTCGTCCGCATGGAAACCGGCGTCAAGAAGTACGCCGAAGACACCGGCATGAACGCCTTCCAGAAGGGCCCCGCTGAAACCGACGCCACCATGCAGGCCCAGGTCATCCAAGACCTGATCGCCCAAGGCGTCGACGCCATCTGCGTCGTCCCCGTCGACCCTGGCGCCATCGAACCCGTCCTCAAGCAGGCCATGGACGCAGGCATCGTCGTCGTCACCCACGAAGGCGCCTCACAGCAGAACACGATGTACGACATCGAAGCCTTCAACAACAGCGAATACGGCGCGTTCATCATGGACAACCTCGCCGAGGCAATGGGTGAGGAAGGCG